>MPMF02332833.1_pt1 | contig 18327 bp, 16 predicted proteins | sample 1617271 | NCBI WGS metagenome assembly MPMF02 (sample SAMN05944812, study PRJNA350692) | marine metagenome | biome: marine; feature: ODZ; material: water; isolation source: 120 m water sample prefiltered with 30 um filter, filtered on to 0.2 um... | place: Pacific Ocean | collected 2012-04-09... | reverse complement strand
GAGCCCGGACTTTCCTCCATTCTCACAAATGGAGAACAGCGATTACCTAACCTACTCCGGTCATTTGTTCCGAAAATAAAAATCGACTGCAATAAGGACACGTAATAATTGAATCGTTTTGTCTTATCTCAATAGATAATTGTGGTCTGAGACTACGATGACAGCCGCTGCATGTATCATTTTGAATAGTAACAACTGCCTTTCCATTTCTGGCATCCATGACCTTTTTGTAATATTTAAACCATTTGCTTTCAATCTTTGCTGCCAGTTCGTTTTTATAGTTTAATTCTTTTTCCAAACCTTTGTTGAGGTCTTCCAATTCATCTTCTTTTCTTTTTTTAATCTCAAGATATTTTTTTTCTTCCTCTTCCTTTTCTTTTAATTTCTGGTCATATTCCTTCTGGCATTCTTCAATATTCTCCATCAACTTAATTTCTGCTTCTTCAAGAGAGTCAATCTTGCTTTTTAAATTTTCAATTTCCTGAAGAACGGCGGAATATTCTTTATTGGTTTTCACGTTCGGAAGCTTTATTTTGGTATTATTCAACAGATCAGTTGTGGATTGGGTTTCCAGTTCTTTAGAGCGACGTTCTTTTTTGGTTTGCTCGATTTTTTCGTTAAGTTGATTAATTTCTAAATTGATTTTCTCAAAAATCTGTCGCTCCCGCTCGATTTCTTCGGGAATCTTTTCTTTTTGTTGATTGAATTTTATTATTTCCTTATCAATTTTCTGAAGGCTAATTAACAATTCCAGTTGTTTATCTTTTATTGTAGGATTCATTCACCATCTCTGTTTTCTTTTTTATCAAATTTATTTCCTCATTGGTCTCGTTAACTAACCTTTGCATAATGTTTTATTCTATGTTTAGTCTATTTTAAATGCAAACAAATTCTTCCATATGAGCAGAACCGTTTTTTTATATCCTCTTCACTAAAAAATAGCTCCCGGATCGATAAGCCTGTTTAATTCTTCTGAAAGACGCCTTATAAAGCTTTTCATGTCGGAATTAATTTTTTTTATATCTTTCCTTTCCAGGTAAAATACATTGGTGGCATAATTGTTTCTGCAATGAACAATGGCTCTAGAAATAGGCATATTCAATGAAGCAAATGTTTTGGTAGTTTGCATAAAAACCCCTAATATATCAGGTGTTACAATTTTAACAGCCCTGCCTATAACTCTTACTTTGGGTGTAATTTTTTTATACATTTTCTTGGTATTTGCCTCAACAAGAATCCTGTTTTTGTAAAGATTGGTTACAGAATTCCCCTTAACAAAAACATTGTCTATCTCTTCCTTAACGCATCTCTGAACATAGTAAAAATTTGTGTAATCAACGGGTTTGCCGTTTTCATCAACCATTTTGAAAATATCCAAAGCAACGCCATTCCAGGTGTTAACCTGAGCGTCAATAACACTAATTTTGTTAAACGCGATTATACAGGCAATGCGATAAAGAATCTCCTCTTGATCTTGCAGGCAAAGGATTAAGTCTGTTGGTTTATTCTCAACATAATAAAGTTCAACTGCAAAATGATTTTCAGATTGTTTATAAGCATTGTATGTATCTAATTGAGTTTGAAGGTCAGGTGGAAGGTCAATCAAATTGATGAACTCTGCTTTTAACGATTCACCAACGGTCTCCTTTTTCTCATAATAAAGTGCTTTTTGATAAATATGCTTTAATCTTGTTATCTGCCCGGACGTCATTTTCATCTTAGTTCCATGCCGATCAGCAAAGGTTAACAAGATCAACATTCTTAGCTTTTCCATATCTCCATCGATCAACTTCCATATCATTTCGTATGTTTCATTATCATTAGGGTCAAGATCGAGCAAGTCTTTCATTGCAAGATGTTTCCCGACAAGAAAGCTTACAGAATCAACACTTCTTTGATCCATAATGCCCAATTCCTTGAGAATAGCAGGGGTCATCGCCTCGCCAACTTCATCTTCATTTTGGTTTCCGGTCTTGTAACCCTTTCCAATGTCATGCAACAGAGTTGCTAATTTCAAAATTATATTATTTTTAAGGTTTTGATAGAGTTGGATAAGAAATGGATCGCCTTGATTCAATTCAAGCATATTAATAGCGTCTAAAGCTGCCATAATATGAATATCAACAGGAAAGCGGTGCACGTAAATATCCTGTGGCAATCCGCAAAGAGCTGAGAACTTGGGAATAATAAAATTACCTATTAAGCCGTATTCATTCATATCGCGAAGGGCTTTTGCAAAATATTTCCCCTTTAAAATGTACTGAAATGTTTTAATCATTTTGTCTTTAGTTTCACTTTGCATAAAAATGGGGACTAAATTATCTTTAGTTTCTTCTATAGAAAGAATAATCGGATACGACATATTGAAGCCCTCTTCCGCGACAAACTTCATTATGTCAAATATTTTCTCAGGGGAATCAGAAAATATTTTTTCCTTGCCGGGAAGGAAGACAATAGTATCTTTATCGTTTGTACCAAAATAATCGTTCAACTTTTTGGCAACCGTTTCATCCCGCCAGATGCAATCCCATAAAAGATTTCTTCCGTCCCGTTTTAAAGGAAGAGCCGCGTTATAGAAATATTCTTTGTAAAAATCATTAACTTCAAAACCGAAGGTTTTGGCTATCCTTTCCCGGTTTTCAAAGGACAATTTATCCTTGTTGCCGGATGGCATCATAAGATGGAGCAGTAATCGGATTTTGATTAAAAAATTTAACGCAACAAGGTCCTTTTTATAAACCTGCTCGCTTATTTGTTTTTCAGAGAACAGCCTGTACATAATTTCCGTCATGGAAGATTCTTTAAAGCCAAACTTTATTTTTGTCAAAAATAAAGCCCAGTAATAACGGCGAATATCATTTTTAACATCCGGTTCCTGCTGAAAAACTGTGTTTTCAACGGAATAACATTCCGTATAAGTAATGTTGTCTTCAATAAAAAATTGCTTGTTCGTTTCCAACATAGAAAATATCTTTTTCTGAAAGAGATTAAATGTCTCCTGCCTCCCCGAAACAAAACGTCCTTCGAGCAAAGACCGGAAATTAATAATATCCTCTTTTGTGCAGGGCATCGCCATATCGCTTAAATGCAAATATCCGAAACTGCTTGCCGTTGGAAAAATATTCTGGTGGATAAAGAGGTATTCGAAATTACGAATTATTTCTTTAACCTTTTTTTCTGTTCGTGAATTATGATTAGAAATAACAACAAGGTCAATATCCGATAATGGGAACATTTCTCTCCGCCCGTATCCCCCGCGGGCAACAATAGCAAATGGAACGTTCTCTGGTTTTAGTGAAGTTTTATTTGTCAGATTAAATTGCAGAGAAGCACATTCCAGGCTAAACCTTATCACCGCATCAATCAGGGCTGATCTTCGAAATAATATTTCAAATGGATAGTCACTTTTCGTTATATTTTTATAAAGGTTTGCTGATTGAGCTTCAACTAACGGGAGGATTTTATTTTTGTAGTAAAGATTAAAGTCGGGTTTAATGATTTTGTGTGCTTGATCGGATGAAAAGTCGTCCTGGAAAAGACTCTGTAGTTTTTTGTACAGATTATCTTTGTACTGCTGATTTTTTTCCTTATAATTGGAAATGATTTTGCCGAGCATTTATTTGTTCCATAATGGTGAGATCTCTCTTATTTTTTTTACGATGGGCGGTAATATCTCAGCAACATAATTTACATCTTCTTCCGTATTCATTTTCCCAAAGCTGAAACGTAAGGAACCGTGCACTTTTTCGTGGGGAACCCCCATTGCGGTCAATACATGGGAAGGTTCCAGGGTACCCGAACTGCATGCTGACCCGGTAGAGATAGCTACTCCTTGAAGATCAAGGTTAATCATAATGGATTCTCCTTCTACGCATTCGATACCGATATTTAAAGTTGTAGGCAACCGTTTTGTTGGATGTCCATTAAGGGTGGTTTGGGGGATCGAGCCTGCCAGTTTTTGATGCAAGCTATCCCGTAACCCTGCCAAATATTTTGATCCTGATTTCATATCTTTTTTTACTATTTCGCACGCCTTACCAAAGCCGACTATCCCCGGTACATTTTCAGTGCCGGCCCTCCTGTTTCTCTCATGGTGACCACCGCTAATTATTGGAAACAGTTTTGACGTCCCGTTTTTAATATATAGCGCTCCTATACCTTTCGGCCCGCTACATTTGTGGCCGGAAATAGACAAAAAGTCAACATTTAAATCATTTACACTCAAAGGAATTTTTCCAAAACTCTGGACCGCGTCCGTATGAAAAAAAATGTTTCTCTCTTTAGCAATTGTTCCTATTTCTGCTACCGGCTGAATCGTTCCTACTTCATTATTGGAATGCTGAATAGAAATCAGGACTGTGTTTTCTTTAATAGCTTCTTTTATTTCTTCCGGATTAACCATCCCGTACTGGTCTACCTTAATATAAGTTACCTCAAAACCGATTTTCTCGAGAACGCGGCAAGTATTCAAAACCGCCGGATGTTCAACCTGGGAGGTTACTATATGTTTTTTACCGTTTAAATTAGAGAGAGCCACCCCCTTGATAGCGATATTGTCCGATTCGCTACCTCCACTGCAAAATATAATTTCGGATGGGGAAGCATTGAGTATTTCCGCAATCTTTTCACGGGCTTCATCCATAACCACTTTTAGAGGTCTTCCAAAATGATGGGCGCTGGACGGGTTTCCGAAATAGTCCTTTAAATAAGGACACATGGCTTCAAAGACTTCCGGGTGTACTGGTGTCGTAGCGTTATTGTCTAAATAAACTTTTCTCAAATCCAAATCCTTACAACAATCTAAAAGCTTACGGTTAATTGCTGAACATTTGTAAACTATTTAGCAATTTTCAACGATTTTGTTTTTTTTATGATTTTTTTATGATTGCTCTTTAATTTTTTAAGTTCCTTAAGTTCTTTTTCAATCTTAGGAATTTTTTCAAGCAAACATTTAATTGCTTGTGCGACCGGATCCGGCGACCTTTTTAAATCATCATCCATACTTTTAAGCGGGTCACTATCTCCCCGATAAATTATTCTTCCGGGCACTCCGATAACAGTAGAGTTTTTAGCGACATCCTCCAGGACGACCGAGCCCGCGCCTATTTTACAATTAGCCCCCACATAAACAGGTCCCAAAATTTTAGCTCCTGCGCCAACAACTACATTATGATCCAGGGTAGGGTGACGCTTTTCTTTTTTCAGGCTGAGTCCGCCTAAAGTAGCTCCCTGGTAAATCGTGCAATTATCGCCGATTTCTGATGTCTCTCCTATAACAACTCCCATGCCATGATCAATAAAGAACCCTTTTCCAATCTTCGCACCCGGGTGAATCTCGATGCCGGTAATCAAGCGAGTAATATGGGATGTAATTCTGCCGATCAGAAATAAGCGATTAAGCCAGAACCAGTGCGCTATCCTGTGCATGACTATCGCATGAAAACCGGGATAACAAAAAATCACTTCAAGAAAATTTCGAGAAGCCGGGTCCCTTGCCAGAGCTACCTGAATATCATTTTTAATCTCTTCAATCACCATAAACCAATAATATAGCAAACCCGACTAAAAACGTCAAGTATTGCCATGTTACACTTCATTATTTATCAGAATAGAAAATATTTTGTGCCACCCTTAGACACAAAACCAACCATGGGGTATTTTAAAGCAGGAGGTTTTTTACGGTTTCTTCGTCCAGCGAACAGGTTTCTTGCAATGGAAGCTGGTCGTCGGGGTATTTGCAAACTTCAACAAGTATTTTAGTTAACTTCGGTGCTTTGCTGTAATGGGCGGTAATTGCGGAAATCGTTTCCATTGCCCCATTTTCAATTTTTCCTTTAGCCACAACTAAAGGCCCTTTATGCTCTGCAGATTTAAACAGATGGTCTCCCGGTTGCACCAATTTCTCGAGTTTTTCATTTTCTTCCTTATTTCTTCCAACAATTATTTTGCACAGGTCATTAATTCTAAGGTGCCTCCCTACTCTTAATAATCTTGCGTCGTTAATGCTGATTGGATTTTGGAATCGATGGAGGTCTTTCAATTTCTTTGCAAAATGAGACTCTGTAAGCAGGCAACCGCCTGATGCACAAGGATAATCGTAGATACCCTTTTCCCCCGCTAAAGCCATCTGGTGTTTTCTGGATCGACCTTTTATTTTTAGCAATCGGTCACGGTTTACAATACCGTGAATTTCAGGCAACGTCGGCTTGAGAAATTGCGCGGAAAGAGGACGAACAATGAGCCCTTTTAGCTGGCTGTCTCTCTCTATAATATTCATGGTATCGCGCCTCTGTGACATGGGTCTTTGGCCCAGCACCTCTCCGGTAAAGATAAAAGAAGCGTTTTCATCAATCATAAATTGCTTGGCATTCTTAAACATCATAACTCTGCAATCTATGCATGGATTCATGCTGCTCCCATAGCCGTATTTAGGGCTTTTCACTATTTCAAGATATTTTTCCCCTAAAAAGAGAGTTTTTGATCGAATCCCGAACTTTTTTGATGCTTTTAACGCTTCACTTTTGCACCCTGCTCCTTTACGGGTACATGTGCAAAAAGGGCTGAGGAAGTTGAGGGCAATGACTTCAATACCCATATCCAACATAATCCTGACAGCCAGAGTACTGTCAAGCCCACCTGATAAGAGCCCAATAGCTTTTTTTTTCATAATAAACATAGTGTAGGGAACAAGTAAACCTTTCTCAATGAAATTGTAATCCCGGAATTCTTTAATTTATAAAATAGCGTTATTTGTCCATATGTCAAGTAATTCCGGGAGAATTTTTAGCTAAATATTTGGTTTTTTTGTATAAATTTTCTTTTTTTTTACCAAAACTAAAAAAAGTACTAAGTTTTTTGGGCATTTTGACGATAGGTTTTATAGTTAAATTTTGAAAAACTTTTTGTCCCTCCATGCTTTCTCATGGAAGAGATTGAGGAGGGTTAAAAAGTATAATATTTTTTTGTTTATTTCAAATTAAAGGAGGTGTTAAGGGGTCAATTAGCTTCATCAAAAGAAAAACGACGACAGGGGAGGGTTGACTCGTCCATACTTAATTAAGCAACTTCAACATAAATACATGGAGGTATTTTATGTTCATTGGTTTTCAGGACATTGCCATTAATTCCCGTGTAAACGAGGGTCTTGTGAACAAGCTCAAATTTAAAATGAAAGATAAGCTTGTTGAAGCAGGTCGGCAAACGATCTATTCACAAAGGCCTCAAGTGGGAAGTCATCTGAAAAATGGCGCCCCAAGGATGGGCTTCAGTGTTGAGCCAGGAGACTTCGCTTATACTAAATTTGTCTTAATAAAAGCGAAACAGACTTTTGAAGAAAAAACTTATTCAACGTCAGAACTAATAAAAGGAAATGAACCCGTAGAACCAATGGTTAGCGTTCAACCTTTTACTGAAAGTAAGGTCGCAACACTTTACGCGGAATCCGCTCCTAAATAAGGTCTTAAATTTTTAAATCAAAAGGCAGGGTATTTACATACCCTGCCTTTTTTTTTGCGGATACCAATTTTTTCATGCCCCGCAGGAGTGGTTAATATTAATTTTGCAAGATATAAGGATAAAAATAAAGGCTGGCCAAAAGTTGAAAAACATTGACAAACCATACCGTTAATGATATCAAACCATTAGCAATAAATTTCTCCTCATTAACAAATGATTGATTTTTTTAAATCTAATCTTCCAGATAGCCGACAATTCAAGCGCCTCAAAACACCTATAAAGGTAAAATTTAAAATTATCAGCGGAGAGAACCCCATAGAAACATCGACCGAATCAAAGGGCATTGTAAATAATATCTCCCTCGATGGGTTTTGCCTGGAAGCAGGATTAGTACAAATCGGGCGTTTCCATATTTCTCATGATAGTTCTATGATGAAAAAAAACCGGATTGGAATAAAGCTACAACTCTCTCAAGAAGAAAAAAGTAAGACCTCTGACATTATAAATGTTTTAGGCGAAGTCATCTGGTACGATAAAACTGATCTCAATCCTCAATACCCTTATCATGTTGGTGTTCAAGTCCTAGAAATATCTGAAGAAGATAAGTCAAAACTAGAAACCTCCATTAATAATAATTGGCCTAATGCAATTGAGTGAACAAAAAAGGCTTCAACGGGGCTTTTTTATTGTTTTTGAGGGGCTGGATGGTTCAGGCAAAACTACCCAGGCCTTTTTACTAAAAGAGTTTTTAGTAAAAAAAGGATATGACGCGATTTTGCTTCGCGAACCAACGGAAGGCTACTGGGGAGGGAAAATTAAAGAACTTCTCTCCAATGGAAGGAAGGAAATTTCTCCGCAGGAGGAATTAAACTTATTCATAGAAGACAGAAAAGACAATATTAATAAAAACATACTTCCTGCTATGAGAGAGAACAAAGTTATTATTCAGGACAGGTATTACTTTTCCACAATAGCATATCAAGGGGCTCTGGGAGTAGAAGCCCAACAAATCAGATCAGTGAATGAAGCTTTTGCGTTAAAGCCCGATCTTGTTTTTTATCTCGAAATTGAACCGGAATTGGGCTTAAAACGAATAGACGCCGGGCGCAAAGGAAAAAGAGATGCTTTTGAAAAAGCACACTATTTGTCAAAGGTTAAAACGATTTTCGACTCTTTTAACGATCCCTTTATTAAGAAAATCAACGGCTCACATCCGTTAGACTCTATCAAAAAAAATATTAATGAAATTACCATCGAAAAATTATCCCTTCTCACTACCAATACTTAGCTCTCAAAAGAGAGGGAAGAAAATGCGACTATTTAAAAACATTATTTCCTAATAATTAATAATGCAGCATGAATTTATAATAGCAATTACGGGTGCAAGCGGGGCTGTTTATTCTAAAAAGTTGTTTGACTCATTAATCGGAAGTAGGGCCCGCATCCATTTTATAATTTCTGAAAATGGTAAGAAAATCCTGAAACATGAGTTGGACCTGAATTATTCCTATTTTGAAAAAAAGGGAGTGTCTATTTATGACAATTCTCAATTGAACAGCAAAATTGCCTCTGGTTCTTTTCGCCACAGCGGTATGGTTATTATTCCAGCTTCCATGGGGTGTATTGGCAGAATCGCTTCCGGTGTCTCGGAAGATCTCATAACCCGGTCTGCTGACGTTGCTTTAAAAGAGGGTTTTCCCCTCATCTTTGTCCCCCGTGAAACTCCTTATAATACTATCCATCTTAAAAACATGTTAACCCTATCGCAAACCGGTGCTGTTATTTTACCTGCTTCTCCTGGTTTTTATCATAAACCCAAGAATCTTAATGACATGTCTGATTTTATAGTTGACAGGATTCTCGTACATCTCAACGTAAAACAAAGAATCCTTTCGGCATGGGAGCCAAGCAACTGTTAAATATAGGCTTTCTGTTCGCCAGTCAGCCGAAAGACATTGAAACTTTTTTCATAAAATATTTTTAAACCTTTTCTCTTTCCTCTTGCATTTTTATTTTAAGTTCGCTTATACTCTACCTCTTCTTTTTCTTTTTACCTCGCTTAAGTTTCACACTTATGGAAAATCTTTGGAACAACTGTTTAAAAGAAATTAAAAAAAGTCTTCCTCCACAGGTTTATGAAGCATGGTTTTTGCCTATCTCAATCATTTCATTTTATAAAGAGAAAGCCACGATAGAAGTTCCCAGCAAATTTCATAAAGAATGGTTAGCTTCCAAATATCAGCCTCTTTTAGAAGAAACTCTTTGCAAAATATGTGGAAGCAATATCTCTATTGATCTAACAATTTCAAATACTAAAAAAAGTCCATCAAAAGATACAAATAAATCAAAAGATATTTCTCCTCTTATAGAAAAAGTTGAAGAGGAGATTAGTAAAACAAACTATGACAGGCACGGTTTAAATAAAATGTATATTTTTGATAATTTTATTACCGGCACCTCTAACCAGTTTGCTCATGCAGCGGCATATGCGGTAGCTGAAGCACCCTCAAAAGCTTACAATCCCCTCTTTATATACGGTGGTGTCGGTCTCGGGAAAACTCATCTCATTCACGCCATTGGACACCATATTTTAAAAAAGGACAAGCGAAAGAAAATTTGCTATGTTTCTTCCGAACGATTTCTTACAAATCTTATTTCTGCAATAAAACAACAAAATACAGAGGGGTTCAGAAAACTTTACAGAAATGTAGATATATTATTAATGGATGATATCCAGTTTCTCGCTGGCAAGGAAAAATCACAGGAAGAGTTCTTTCATACCTTTAATACCTTGTTTGAATCCGAGAAACAGATTGTTATTGCAAGCGACCGTTTTCCAAAATATATCCCTAAACTGGAGGAAAGACTGGTCTCACGTTTCCAATGGGGTCTCATTGCCGATATAAAACCTCCGGAATACGAAACAAAAATGGCGATTTTGAAGAAGAAAGCGGACACGTTTAATTTCAAACTGCCGGACGATGTTGCCGGATATATAGCAAAAAAGATTTTCTCGAGCGTCAGGGAACTGGAAGGCGCTCTTATAAGAATTATTGCGTACAGCAGTTTGATTAATAGATCAATTACACTTGGTATGGCCGAAGAAGTACTAAAAGACCTTTTTTACGAAAAGGAAAAAATTATTACTATAAAATTAATTCAGAAAGAAGTTTCAAGTTTTTTTCATTTAAAAACATCAGACTTAAAGTCAAAAAACAGAAACAGGGCTGTTGTTTCGGCCAGGCATTTAGCAATGTTTTTATGCAGGGAATTAACAGATACCTCTTTACCTGAGATAGGAAAAAATTTTGGAGGAAAAGATCATACCTCTGTTATTCATGCCTGTAAAAAAATTAATTCACAACTAAAATCAAATCCTGATACCGCGCATAATATTAAACAGTTAAAAGATATTATCTCCGGGTAAAACCATTAAATAACCTGTTAATTAAAAGTTAATAATGATCTTTCTGTGTTTATCTGTTAATATAGAGTTGTTGCTTTCAACACGTCAACTCTAAATAAGGTATTAATTTTTTTTAAGTTACCGGGTTATTCACATATCCACATCTCCTGCTACAACAACAAGATTTATATATATTACTAATAGAGAAATAACTAAGAAAAAGTTGTAATTAATATAATTTTATTAAAGACCTTCTATGGAAAAAAAATACGATAGTTCCAGTATTAAAGTGCTTGAGGGTTTGGAAGCTGTTAGAAAAAGACCTGCTATGTATATTGGAGATACGGCTAAAAACGGGCTTCATCATCTCGTGTATGAGGTTGTTGATAATAGTATCGACGAAGCTATGGCAGGATATTGTAATAAAATAGAGGTAACTATTCATATAGATAATAGTATTACAGTGATTGATAATGGAAGGGGCATTCCTGTTGATTATCATAAAGACAAGAAAAAACCCGCGGCTGAAGTGGTAATGACAACTTTGCACGCAGGGGGTAAGTTTGATGATAAATCTTATAAAATTTCAGGAGGGTTGCATGGAGTAGGTGTCTCGGTTGTTAATGCATTATCCACTGATTTAAAAATGGAGATAAAAAGAGATAATAAAGTTTATTATCAGACTTATCAAAAAGGGATTCCAAAAAGCCCATTAAAAGCCGTTGGAAAAGCAAAAAAAACCGGAACAAAAATATGGTTTAAGCCGGACGATACTATTTTTGAAGAAACAAAATTTAGTTTTGATCTACTGTCACAGAGACTTAGAGAACTGGCTTTTTTAAATAGAGGATTAAAAATTATAATTTTTGATGAGAGGAATGAGAAAAAAAATGAATTTTATTATTCAGGCGGCATAGTTTCATTTATTCTTCTTTTAAATGAGAAAAAAAATCCATTACATAAAAAACCGGTTTATATAGAAAAAATAAAAGATAATATTCAGCTGGAACTCGCAATTCAATATAATGATAGTTATAAAGAAAATGTATTTTCATTTGCTAACAACATTCATACCCATGAGGGAGGAACACATTTAAGCGGTTTAAAATCAGCTTTAACAAGAACTCTTAATAATTACGCGCAGGGTAAAGGACTTCTTAAAAACTTGAAAACTAATTTAAGCGGTGATGACGTCAGGGAAGGGTTGACCGCAGTGTTAAGCGTAAAAATACCTGATCCACAATTTGAGGGACAAACAAAAACAAAACTTGGAAATAGTGAAGTAAAAGGAATTGTTGAACAGGCGGTTAATGAAAAGCTATCAGAATTCTTTGATGAAAACCCGAAAATTGCGAAAGCAATTGTCATGAAAGGTATCAATGCTGCCGTAGCAAGAGAAGCAGCACGAAAAGCAAAGGAACTGGTAAGACGGAAAGGGGCATTGGAAGTCAGTTCTTTGCCCGGGAAACTGGCGGATTGTTCTGAAAAAGACCCAAGCTATTCTGAAATATATATTGTGGAAGGAGATTCAGCAGGAGGTTCCGCAAAACAAGGCAGAGATAGGAAAAACCAGGCAATATTACCACTAAAAGGAAAAATTTTGAATGTTGAAAAAGCGCGGTACGACAAGATGCTCAGCAGTGACGAAATTCGCACACTGATAACCGCATTAGGCGCCGGAATTGGCAAAGAAGATTTTAATATAGAAAAGGCAAGGTATCACAAGATTATTATTATGACAGACGCGGACGTTGACGGGTCTCATATCCGCACTCTTTTACTTACATTTTTCTTCAGGCAAATGTATCAGATTATTGAAAAAGGTTACCTGTACATAGCTCAACCGCCTCTTTATAAAGTTAAAAAGGGAAAAGAGGAAGAATACCTTAAAACAGAAGACACTTTTACGGAAAAGTTAGTTCAGTTTGGAGTAGCGGATGTAAAACTTAAAATAAGTGGAAACGGAAAAAGCAGCAAAGGTAAAGAATTAGAAAAGATTATATCAAGATTAATAGAGTTTAAAAAGTATGAAGAAAAATTAGAAAGATATAATTTGCCAAAAGAATTAATCGGAGGGATGTTAAAAGAAAATCTAGACAAAAAAGCCTTTGCGGATTTAATCGAAATAACGAAGTCTATAAACAATATTCTTAAAAATCTTTTAGAGAAAAAAAGCTCAAAGGTGCCTAGTTCCAAAATCCCCATTTTTATTAATATATCAAGGAAAATCTCAAAAGAAGAATTAGATCAATTAAAAAAATCAGGATTAAAAATTAAAAATATATCTGAAAATCTTTATGGGCTCGACAGCAAACCAACGCCGTTAAAAATCAATGATTTTTTAACAATAGATAAACTAACCATTCTGATTGACGAAGATAATAATAAGTTTGAAGTGATGATAGAAGGGGTTAGGAACAATAACGAATTTAAGACAAGAATAAATCGAGAATTAATAACTTCCGTACTTTACAAAAACATCCAGAAGATATACAAGGTAATTGAGACTTTGGATAAACCCCCCTTTGAATTAGTGCAAAACGGGACAAAAACTATAATAAATAACAAAGAAGAATTAATGACAACAATAATTAACGACGGGAAAAAAGGGCTGGTTGTTCAACGATATAAAGGACTTGGCGAAATGAACCCTGCCCAATTGTGGGAAACGACGATGGATCCAGAGAAGAGAATTTTGCTTCAGGTGAAAACCGATGATTTTGTGGCTGCCGATGAAATGTTTACAGTTTTGATGGGTGATCAAGTCGAACTAAGAAGAAATTTTATAGAACAAAATTCAAACCAGGTTCGTAATTTAGATATTTAACCGGGTTTATATTGCCTGCCTGTTTTATTATTATTGCGAATTTGCAATCCGCATCTTTCCATAATTTTGTCGAAAAAATGTATATTCCAGTAAAATATTTATAAGAGGAATTAAATGGAACCCATTAGAGAAAAAATTGAATCGGTAAATATTGAAGATGAAATGCAAAAATCCTATATAGATTACGCAATGAGCGTAATCGTAGGAAGAGCGCTTCCGGATGTAAGAGACGGTTTAAAACCTGTCCATCGAAGGATACTATTTGCTATGAACGAACTGTCCAATTACTGGAATAAACCATATAAAAAATCTGCAAGAGTTGTCGGGGATGTGATTGGTAAATACCATCCCCATGGAGATACGGCGGTTTATGACACAATTGTTAGAATGGCCCAGGGTTTTTCGCTCAGGTACCCTCTTGTAGACGGCCAGGGGAATTTCGGCTCTATTGACGGTGATTCTCCGGCGGCAATGAGATATACCGAAATCAGGATGGACAGGATGTCCGCAGAAATGCTGGATGATATAGAGAAAGAAACCGTGGAATTTGGACCAAACTATGATGATTCTCTTAAAGAGCCTTTATTGCTGCCAGCCAAAATCCCCAACCTGTTAGTGAACGGTTCATCGGGAATTGCGGTTGGGATGGCAACTAATATTCCTCCTCATAATTTGAATGAAATAATCACTGGAATTGTTGCTCTTATTGACAATCCGGAAATTACTATCAAAGGTTTAATGAAGTTTGTGAAAGGACCGGATTTTCCAACTGCTGGATTTATTCACGGAAGAGAAGGGATTAAGTCCGCGTATGAAACGGGACGCGGAAGAGTTCAAATGAGAGCAAAAGCAATTATTGAAAAAAACCCGAAAAATGACAGGGACAGCATAATTATTAGTGAATTGCCTTACCAGGTTAATAAGGCAAAACTCGTTGGGAAAATAGCGGAGTTAGTAAGAGATAAAAAAATTGAAGGGATTTCCGATTTAAGAGATGAGTCTGACAGGGATGGGATCCGTGTAGTAGTAGAATTAAAAAAAGAAGCCATGACCCAGGTGATATTGAATAAATTATACAAGCAAACTCAGATGCAGGAAACCTTTGGGGTTATTATGCTCGCACTGGATAGAAATCAGCCCAAAGTTATGGACCTTAAAACCCTGCTGAGCAAGTTCGTTCAGTTCAGAAAAGAGATAGTTATCCGTCGCACTCAATTTGATCTGAAAAAAGCCAGAGAAAAAGCTCACATACTTCGGGGACTAAAAATAGCACTCAACTCTCTGGATGAAGTTATTAAATTAATCAAAAAGGCTGCAACCCCCAAGGAAGCTCAGGAGAAGATGATCGCGAAATTTAAACTGGATGAAATTCAGGCAAAAGCCATTTTGGATATGAAACTGCAGCGTCTGACCGGCCTGGAAAGACAAAAAATATTGAATGAATTAAAAGAACTGGAAGATAAAATCCAATGGCTAACTTTTGTATTAGGTAGTGAGAAAGAGATATTTAAAATTATTAAAGACGAGCTCAAGGAAATCCAGGATAAATATGGCGACGAAAGAAGATCAGAAATCATTGAAATAACCCAGGATATCAGCATAGAAGATATGATTGTTGAAGAAGATATGGTTGTGACAATATCCAATACCGGATATATTAAGCGAAATCCTGTAAGCCTGTATCGAGCTCAGCGAAGAGGTGGAAGAGGAATAAAAGGTATGGCCGTTAAGGAAGAGGACTATATAAAGGATTTATATATTGCAACCACCCACGAATACCTTCTTTTCTTTACGGATATAGGCCGAGTGTATTGGTTAAAAGTTCATGCGATTCCCCAGTTTGGAAGAGCCTCAAAGGGTACATCGATAATAAACCTGCTACAACTGCAAAAAGAGGAAAAAATAGCAGCTGTTGTCCCGGTGAAAGAATTTGAAGAGGACCATTTTTTAGTTATGGGTACAAGAAATGGAATCATTAAGAAGACCCCATTAATGGCTTTTAGCAATCCCAGGGCAACAGGTATTATTGCTCTGACAATCGACAAGGGAGACCAGCTTATTGGTGTTAAACATTCAGACGGCAAAAGAAAAATCTTTTTGGGAACAGAAAATGGTATGGCTATCCTGTTTGAAGAAAGTCAAATCAGGCCTATTGGAAGATCAGGAAGGGGGGTCCGGGGCATAACTTTAAAGAAGGAAGATAAGGTTGTTGGCATGGAAGTTATTGGTGAGAAGGCAACGGCTCTTACTATTACTGAAAATGGTTTTGGAAAACGAACTGAAAGCTCAGAATATCGTGTTCAAAGCCGCGGGGGCAAAGGAGTAATTAACATTAAGCGTACGGCAAAAAATGGAAAAATTATTTCCATAAAAATAGTTTCTGACGAAGATCAACTTATGGTGATTACCTCGGACGGAAACATCATACGCATGAAAGTTAGTGAAATTTCAACGATTGGCAGAAACACACAGGGATATCGGATTGTTAGTTTAAAAGAAAATACGAAAATAGTTGATATGGCGAGAGTCGTCGAAAAAGAGGAATAGTGGGACACTACAGATTTTTTTTAATATTCGTTTGGTTCCTCTTAATTGTAATAAGTACCTCTTGTTCGAGGGAATCCGCAGAGATCCTTTATAAAACCGGCCAGGATTTATGGAGTAAAGGAGAGACGAAAAAGTCATTAGATAGTTTTTTAAATATTATAGAAAAATATCCCACCAGCGATCTGCATGACGAAGCCCTTTTTAAAGCCGGGGAGCTTTATTACTTAAGCTATAGCGATTTTTCAAACGCAATAAAATCTTTTCGGAAAGTGCTCCTTGTTAAGAGTGCCCGCGTTAAACTAAAATTCCAGGCGCAGAGTTATATAGCAGAAATATACGAAAATAGTTTGAATGACTATGATCAAGCAATCATTGAATACCAGCGGCTGATAAATAATTTTGAAAATTGGATTTCACCAGGCGAAGGACAGTTTAAAATAGCTAAGTGTTATTTTAAAAAAGGTGATTATAAGCAGGCTGTCGTAGAATATGAAACATTGGTAGAAAGATTCCCTGTTAGTCCTCTTGTTGAAGAAGCCATATATCAAATTGTAACCAGTAATTTTATTTTAGGAGAATGCAGCAAAGCTGTTAAAAATTATGATAGGTTTGAAGAAAAATTTTCTGATAGCCGTTTTATGCCTGAAATTAAATTTGAAATAGGATCCTGTTACGAAGAAGAAGGAAATTTATTAGAATCGTTAACCATATTTAGAGAATTGAAAGATCATTATTCCAATAAAAAGCTACTGGAAATGAAGATAAGTTCTATTGAAAAACGTTTATCCGCAAGAAGAAGATAGATGCTGGATTTAAAGAAAATAAGAGAAAAATCAAATGAAATACAAAAAGGGCTTGAGACAAGAGGCATGGTTTTTGATATTAATCAGGTTTTGGAGCTTGATAATCAAAAACGTTTAATCTTGAAAGAAGTTGAGGAACTGAGACACCGCAAGAAAATCCTTTCCTCTGAAATTGGGAAGTCCAAGGGAGAAGGAAAAGAGCGTGAAAAAGAAGATGTAAAAGAAATATCAGAGAAAATTAAAAAATCAGAGGAAAAACTGAAGGGACTTGATAATAAATTGCAAGAATTACTTTTTTTGATTCCAAACACTCCTGATAAAACAGTCCCCTTGGGCAAAAATGAAAACGATAACAAGGAAATAAGAAAATGGGGAAAACCACCGGATTTTAATTTTAAACCAAAAGAACATGCCGCAATTGGGGAAAACCTGGGTATCCTAAATTTCAAAAAAGCTGCAAAATTATCAGGCGCAAGGTTTGTTGTTAATGCGGGGCTGGGGGCAACATTAGAGAGGGCTTTGATAAATTTTATGCTCGATTTACAAACAAGGGAACGTGGTTATAAAGAAATGCTGTTGCCGGTTATTGTAAAGGAAGAATGTATGATTGGAACGGGGCAGCTCCCGAAATTTAAAGAAGATCTCTTTCAATTGGAGAATACTGACTCATATTTAATACCTACGGCGGAAGTGCCGTTAACTAATTTGCACCGTAATGAAATCCTCTCGCCAGAAGAATTGCCTTTACGCTATACTTCAAATACACTCTGCTTTCGGAGTGAGGCAGGATCATACGGTAAAGATACAACCGGACTGATACGACAGCACCAATTTAACAAAGTGGAGCTGGTAAAGTTTGTGGAGCCGGAAAATTCATATGAAGAACTGGAATCTTTGTTAAATGATGCGGAAGAAGTGTTAAAGAGGTTGAACCTTCACTACAGGGTTGTTTGCCTGTGTACGGCTGATTTAGGATTTGCTGCTGCAAAAACCTACGATATTGAAGTATGGATGCCCGGTCAACAGCGATACAGGGAGATATCATCGTGCAGCAATTTTCAAGACTTTCAAGCACGCAGAGCAGAAATCCGTTTTAAAAAGAAACCGGATTCAAAACCGGAGTTTGTCCATACCCTGAATGGTTCTGGATTGGCTGTTGGCAGATTGTTGGTTGCTGTATTAGAAAACTATCAGCAGGAAGACGGGTCCGTCGTGATTCCGGAAGCCGTTCGTAGCTATATGGATGGGGCGAAAGCAATAACAATGCAGAATAAAGAATGAAAGCAAGT
>MPMF02157410.1_pt1 | contig 18349 bp, 14 predicted proteins | sample 1617271 | NCBI WGS metagenome assembly MPMF02 (sample SAMN05944812, study PRJNA350692) | marine metagenome | biome: marine; feature: ODZ; material: water; isolation source: 120 m water sample prefiltered with 30 um filter, filtered on to 0.2 um... | place: Pacific Ocean | collected 2012-04-09... | reverse complement strand
CTACCGCACCTTCGGCAAGTACGTCACGACGCCGAAGGGCGAGCCGCCGATCCCCGGATATGAGAATTACGGATCAACCCGCGACCTGGCTGTCGATGTCAACTTCCAGACGCTGGTCGATGCGGGCACGGTGATCGCCGGCACGCCCGACTACGTGAACGAGCAGATCGAAAAGCTGGAGGATGACTGGGGATTCACCGACCTACTGTGCTGGACCCGCCTCGGCGGCATGGAGACGGGCCAGGTGATGAAGTCGATGGAGCTGATGGAGCGCCACGTGATCCCCCACTTCAAGGAGAAGGAAGCGGCGCCGGTCGGCGCAAGGTAACGCGGCCGGACGTTCCAGTGGCTGGCGGGAACGCGAGCGGAGCGATGGAGCGTCCGCCTTCTCCGCCTTCTCCGCACGCCCCGCCCAGCACCTCGATCTACTTCATCACCACCGACTGTATGCGCTGTGGTGTGTGCGAATTTACGTGCCTCGAGCGTGCGATCATCGAGGCGCGGCGACAGTTGGTTATCCTCAAACACAAGTGCAATGGTTGCGGCGACTGCGTACAGTACTGTCCCGTCCGCGCGATCGTTCGGCGGGTTCGCTCCGAACCTCAATCCAGCGTCCGATGACGAACCGCAGGCCGAGCGGCTGGCGGCGGAGGTGAATCACCATGGCGACTGAGACAGCACTGACGGCACACCCGCGGCAGAGCATCTGGATGTTCGGGCTCGAGGCGGATGAGCCCAGCGAGCAGCAGCGCGCCGCCCAAGCGCAGCAGCTTGCCGAGCGCTGGTCCGTCGACTTGGAGATTCCGCCGATCCCGCGCGTCGAAGACCTCGAATTGCGGGCTCCGCGCATCAAGCCGCCGGACTCGCTCGCGGGCTTCTGCCTGATGGACAACTACGAGCGAGCACTACACAGCAAGGGAGACCGGCTGAAGGAGATCCACGGCCAGTTCGACAACCCCCCTGACGTGGTGGCGCACCCTCGGACCGAGCAAGAGCTGGAGGCGGTGCTGGAGTGGTGCTCGGACCGGGGCTACGCGGGCATTCCGTATGGCGGCGGCTCGTCATCGGTCAACGGCGTGACCCCGCCTGACGACTGGGGCGGCATCGTCACGATCGACATGGACCAATTCGACCGCGTACTCGAGATCGATGAGACGTCTCGGGCCGCGCGCATCCAGGCCGGCGTCTACGGCCCGGCGCTGGAGGATCAGTTGCGACCGCACGGCTACACCCTGCGTCACTTCCCGCAGAGCTTCGCCGGCTCCACGCTGGGCGGCTGGATCGCGACACGATCTGGCGGACACTTCGCTACGAACCAGACGCACATCGACGACTTCGTCGAGTCGACCCGGATGCTCACGCCCTCCGGATGGTGGGAGTCGCGCAGGCTGCCCGGCAGCGGCGCGGGACCAAGTCCCGACCGCATGGTGATCGGCAGCGAGGGCACGCTGGGCGTGATCACCGAGGCCTGGATGCGCATCCAGAAGCGCCCCCAGTACCGGGCTACCGCCGGTGTCACCTTCCCGTCGTGGGAGACAGGCTACGAGGCGGTCCGCCAGATCGCGCAGGCGAAGCTGTGGCCGGCCAACCTGCGGCTGCTCGACCCTGAACTGGCGCAGGGGAGCGCCGGAATGGACGGAGAGCATGCGCTGCTGGTGATTGGCTTCGAGTCCGCCGAGCTACCGCAAGATGGCCCTGTGCGGCTGGCGGTGGAGATTGCGCGCGACGGAGGCGGCACGATCGACGACGCCGACATCATGACCGCCGAAGGCGGGCAGCCCACCGGCAGAGGTGGCGCGGTGGGCGCATGGCGCGAGGCGTTCATCCCGAGCGGAGGCAACATCCTGGGCATCGGTACCATCGGGGGCACAGTCGAGACGGCGATCACGTGGGAGCGCTGGCCCGAGTTCGACCGCAGCGTGCGCGCCGCGTTGCTCGGTGCGCTGAAGGAGGTCTGCGGGGGCGGCACCGTGAATTGCCGCTTTACCCATGTCTACCCGGACGGCCCGGCACCCTACTACACCTACTCCGGACTCTATCGACCGGGCCTCACCGGGGAAGACGCCTACCAGGTGAGGAAGGCGGGGTTGGACGCCTTCGTGGACGGCGGCGCGACGGTCACGCACCACCACGCAGTGGGCCGGCTACACCGACCGTGGTACGACCGTCAGCGGCCGGAGCTGTTCGCGGCCGCGCTGCGCGCTTCAAAGCTCGCCGTCGACCCGAACGGCGTACTAAATCCGGGGGTGCTGATCGATGCGTAGTGTTGGTGCGCTAGGCTCCAACCGCTAGGAAACGTTTTGCCCACGTCACTTCGCGTTGAAAGCTAGAACCCGCCGCCGTCCACAGTGATGCGTTGGTTGGTGATATATCGTCCCTCGTCGGAGCAGAGGAAGACGACCGAATTCGCGACATCCTCCGGCTGACAGACGAAGCCGAATGGCGAACGCGCGTCCAGCTCCCGCATGTCCGTGACGCCGCTTCGGAACTCGGCCGACGCCACACCCATGTCCGTGTCGACGATACCCGGCGCGACGACGTTCACCCGGATGCCGTGCTGCCGCTCTTCCTTCGCCAGCGTGTAGGCCAGCGCCTCCAGCGCAGCCTTCGCCACGCTGTAGCTCGCGCCGGTGGCGCCGAACCGCTGCGCCTGCACTGACGAAATCATGACGACGTCGCCCCGCTCACGGTCGCGCATCTGAGACACCAGCAGCCGGCAGAGGTAGAAGGCGCCGAAGGCGTTGACCTCCATCAGTTTGCGAAAGTCGGCGGGGTCGGTCTCCGTCACGATCGGTCGGCCAAGTGACGTCGCGCCGATCGCAGCATTGCTCACGAAGATGTCGATACCGCCGAAGCTGGCCAACGCCTGCGAGGCAAGTGCCTCACACGCGTCGGGGTCTCCGACGTCCGCCTGGTACACCTCGGCGCGGCGGCCCAAGGCCCGGACCTCGGCGGCCACCTCCTTGGCAGCCTCCGAGTTACTCACATAGTTGATGGCTACGTCTGCGCCGGCCTCGGCCAACTTGATGCAGACCGCCCGACCAACACCTCGGCTGCCTCCAGTGACCAGCGCCACGCGCTCGCTCAGATCCGCCATTACGTTCCCCGCTCTCTGTCTGCTCACTCTGCCGAATTGCCGGCGACGGCTCGTCCAGCGAACCGTCACGCTTCAGCGGTCCCCACCCAGACCAAAGGCGGCTGGGTCCAGCCCTCGCGCTGGATGATAGAGTCTGGTCTGTTGGCGGCTGCGAGCACCCGTGCGGGCTCGCCCGAATCTGCGGGGGCCGCAGTTCAGCGCCGCAGATGGCGCGACGGGAGGAGCCATGGTGAACCAAGAGGGCCTTGAGATTGCCGTCGAGTACTGCTTCGCGTGTAACTACTATCCGCGTACCGCCTGGATGGTGAACGAGATTCTCACCGACATCCAGGAGGACGTGAAGAGCCTCACCCTGATTCCCGGCAGCGACGGCCGTTTCGAGTGGACGGTGAACGGCGAGTTGGTCTTCAGTAAGGCTGCGACCGACCGCTTTCCCGAGATCGACGAACTAAAGGAACTGGTCTACGGGGAGCTACATGCCGTATAGCTATCGCGTGACCACGTCGAAAGGAGCGTCACATGGCTGGACCAAGCACCGTTCGGGTGTTCGACCCGACCGGCCATCCATATGTCGAGGAGCACAGTCTGGCGCGCAGGCCTGAGAGCTTGGCCGGACTGCGACCAGGGATCCTCGAGAACCGAAAGGCGAACGCTCGCCTGCTGATGGAAAGCGTCGTGGAGGCGATGCGCGAGCGTATCGACCTCGGTACGCTCACGATCGAAAGCAAGCCCGTGGCCGGACCGCCGAGCCGCGCGACGATGCGCAGCCTGACCGAGAACTGCGACTTCGTACTTGTCGGATCCTGCGACTGAGGCTCGTGCACGACGTGGAGTGTCCACGCCGCAATCTTGCTTGAGAGCAAAGGCATCCCGACCGTAGCCGTTGGCACGGAGGAGTTCGCGGGCCTGCTGCAGCTCGAGGCTGAACAGCGAGGTCTACCGGATCTTCGCCGCGTGATCGTGCCGCACCCGCTCGGCGGGATGAAGGAACAGGCGATCCGCGATAAGGCCGAGCCGGCCGCTGAAGCTGCGATCGCCGGACTGACATCCTCCGGGCCGTAACCGCAGGTGACGAGGAGACCATGACCGAATCGCGCGCAGGCGGCGCAGCCGCACAGTCGAGGATGGGCCGGGCCGGCGGCCTGGTCGACGCGCCCGCTGATCCGCTCGAAATGGTGCGGTCGTTCGCTGAGCGCGGCTGGGGCGACGGCCTGCCGATCGTTCCGGCGACCGAAGAGCGGGTTGCCGCGATGCTCTCGTACAGCGATCGCGACCCGCTGGAGGTATTGGGCGTGATGTCGCCCCGCCAGGGCGAGGTGACTCGACATGCGCTGGCGATCAATGCGGTGATGGCTGGCTGCGACCCCAGTTACTTCCCCGTGGTCGTGGCTGCGATCGAGGCGATACTCGACCCTCGTTTCAACATCGCGAGCCTGAACGCAACCACGCATCCAGTGGCCATGTTGGTGCTGGTCAACGGGGCGATAGGGCGCGAACTGCGCGTACACGGCGGCAGCGGCTGCTTCGGCCCAACCTTCCCAGCGAACGCCGCGATCGGACGGGCGGTGCGACTCGTATTGCTCAACGTAGGCGGCGCGAGCCCCGGGGATGGTGACCGGGCCACGCAGGGAACACCTGCGAAGTTCGCGTTCTGTTTCGCTGAGAACGAGGAAGCGAATCCGTGGTCTCCGTACCAGACGACGCAGGGCTTTGACGCGAACACGAGCACGGTCTCGGTGTGGGGTGCAGAGGGTCCACACAACATCAATGATCACGACAGCAACACCGGGCTCGACATCCTGCGCACGATCGCCGGCGCAATGAGTCAGTCAGGTAGCAACAATCGCAGCGGCGGCCATCCCCTGTTCGCGCTTGGGCCGGAGCATGCGGCGACGATCGCCGAGGATGGCATGACGCGGGAGGACGTGCAGAACTACCTCTTCGAACACGCGCGCATCCGCGTCGGAGAGCTCGCAGCCTGGGCGTCTCGCGGTGTGCGGCGACGGCTGGCCGACGAGGGGCGAGAAGTTACGGACGAGGCCGTCGCCTCGTATCGCCTGCCGATTGCCAACAGCCCGGAAGCGATGCACGTCGTCGTTGCCGGCGGCCCGGGCAAGCACTCCGTGTGGATGCCCACCTTCGGAGGGGCGACTGAGGCGGTCACGGTCGCGATCAGCGATCGCGACGGCCGGCCGCTGCGCAGCGTCCGCGACTTGCTGAGCTGAGGCGCGGCAATGCCGGTCATCGCCATCGACATCACGCGGCGGGAACACTACGCTGACGGCGTGGAGTTCGGCGATACCGGCGCCTACGAGCGCATCGACGCCTCCCTCACCTTCGCCGTCGATCCGCTGCACGAGGCCAATGACACGATCGTCGACCTCGATCTCGCGTGGCGCGATGCAGATGGACGGGTCCGCTTCACCGCTGACCTCACCGTGCTCTCTCCGGTCGACCCGTCGCGGGGCAACCGGGGGCTGCTGCTCGAGTTGCCCAACCGCGGCCGGCGTGGCGTCGTCGGGATGTTCAATCGCTCCGGGCCGAGGCCGGCGGGCAGCGTCGACATTCCTCCGGGAGACGGATTCCTCTTCCGTCACGGCTTCACGATCGCGTCGATCGGCTGGCAGTGGGACGTGCCGCAGAGCGACGCGCTGATCGGCTTACACCCGCCGCAGGTATCGACCGACGAGAAGCCCGTCCGCGGCCAGGTGGTCGTCGAAATGCGCCCAAACGCGACCGAGACCACACGCCTGCTCGCGAACCGCATCCACCGTCCGTACCCCGCTGCCGACACCGACGAGGAAGGTGCGGTGCTGCTCGTTCGCGACTACGAGGACGGCGCGGATACGGTGATCGAGCGCTCGCAGTGGCGCTTCGCTCAGGAAGTCGACGGTCGGGTCGCGCCGAGCGATAGGCACGTCTACCTCGAGTCCGGTTTCACGCCCGGCAAGATCTACAACGTCGTCTACACGACCGAGGGCGCACCGGTCGTCGGCGCGGGCTTGCTCGCCCTCCGGGACGCCGCGGCATTTCTGCGCGAGGACTCGCCTTCCAATCCGTGTGCCGGTGGATTCGAGCGCACCTACGGTTACGGCATCTCGCAGACCGGTCGCATGCTGCGTCACTTCCTGCATCTGGGGCTCAACGTCGACGAACGCGGGCGCAAGGTCTTCGACGGGCTCCTGCCGCATGTAGCGGGTGGCCGTCGCGGCGAGTTCAACCATCGATTCGCGCAGCCCTCGGCACAGTCGCCGCCCGGGTTTGGGCAGCTCTTTCCCTTCGCCAACGCCCCGGCGAGCGACCCGTTCAGCGGTGAGCGCGCCGGGCTGCTCGACCGACTGCGCGAGCGCGACGCCGTGCCGAAGGTCGTCTATACGAACACCTCGGCAGAGTACTGGCGCGGCGATGGGTCGCTGGTACACGTCGACCCGTCGGGCGATCGGGACCTCGACGCCGACCCCGACACGCGCATCTACCACTTCGCGGGCACGCAGCACACACCGGGCTCGCTTCCCCAGAGCCGCGAGAGTGCGAACGAGGGTGCGCGCGGCCGTTACGGCTTCAACACCGTCGACTATGCCCCGCTACTGCGAGCGGTGCTGATCAACCTCGACAACTGGGTCACCTCGGGGACGGAGCCACCAGCGGATCGCCACCCACGCATCGATGACGAGACCGCTGTCGATCGTCGCGCCGTCCTGCGCGCCGTGGCCGCGTTCCCCGAGCAGGCGCTGCCGGATCCCGATCGGCTGTGGGTGATCCGCACGATCGACCTCGGCCCGCAGGCTGCAGCCGGCATCGGCCGCTACCCCGTCGAGGAGGGCGAGTCGTACCCCTCGTACGTCCCGGCTGTGGACGGCGACGGTAATGAGGTCGCGGGCATCGGCCTGCCCGACATCACGGTCCCGGTGGCGACACACCTCGGTTGGAACTTGCGGGACCCGGAAACCGGCGCGCCAGAGCAACTGATGTCGATGTCCGGCTCGACCCGCTTCTTCGCGTCCACGCGAAAGGATCGCGAAGCTTCTGGCGACCCGCGCGGGTCGCTCGAAGATCGCTATTCCGGTCGGGACAACTACGTTGCCCGTGTCGAGGCGGCGGCAAGGGCCCTGGTCGCCGATTGCTATCTGCTCGAGGAGGACATTCAGCTCGTCGTCTCGAACGCGGTGGCGCTATTCGATGCGGCGGTCGGCGAACGATCTCGAGGGCAGGCGTAGGCCGGGACCGCGGCCCTGTCCGATCTCGGGGCGGTCCTACTCTTCTGTCACCGGTTCGACGCCAATGACGCCGCCCTCGACAAAGCCACGCACCTCGTCCTCGCTGAAGCCAACCGCGTCGAGGATGTTCTCGCTGTGCTCGCCCGGTTTCGCTGCACCCCGCTCCGCCCCACCCGGCGTGCGCGAATGCTTCACGGGCGTGTTCGAGACCTTCAGAGTGCCCCCGGTCCACGTCGGCAGCTCCACGATCATGTTGCGATCGTTGACCTGTGGGTCGGCCGCCATCTGCACGATGTTGTTCAGCGGCCCGACGAGGAAGTGCTCACTCAGCTCCTCCAGCCACTCCGCCTGCGTCCGCTTCCGAGTCGCCGCGAACATCAGCGGCTCCAGTTCGGCGTAGTTCTGAGTGCGCAGCACGTTCTCGGAGAACCGTTCATCGACGGCCAGCTCGTCCGCACCGATCATCCCGCAGAAGAGCTGCCAGTTGCGGTCGCGCACCCCGGCGACGACAAACCAGCCATCGCTTGCCGGAAACGCCTGGTGAGGCGTGCTCAGAGGGTGCCGCAGCCCGGCCCTCGGCTGAACCTCGCCCGTGCCGAAGTAGCGCACGATCGGGTTCTCCATCAGCGCCACCTGGCTGTCGAGCATCGCTACGTCGACGTGCTGTCCGAGGCCACTCGTCTGCCGCTCGACGAGTGCCGATAGCACCCCGATCGAGGTGAACATGCCCGCCGCCATGTCGCCGATCGAGTAGCCCGCGCGTGACGGGAGAGGATCGGAGGCGTGCCCCGTCGTCGACATCAGGCCGCCCATCCCCTGCACGATGATGTCCACGGCCCCGCGCTCGCGGTACGGCCCGGTCTGCCCGAACCCGGAGGTCGACGCGTACACGAGCTCCGGGTTGATGGCACTCATCGCCTCGTAGCCGAAGCCCAGCCGCTCCATCGTCCCCGGCGAGAAGTTCTCGGTCAGCACATCTGCCTTGCGCACGAGCCGGTGCACGATCTCCGTCGCCTCCGGGGCCTTGAGGTCCAACATCAGACTCTTCTTGCCTCGGTTCACCGAGAAGAAGTAGGTACTGACATCGTGGACGTGCGGGCCGCCCCCGCGACGCTGCTCGTTCTGGAACATCGTCTCGATCTTCCAGACCTCAGCGCCCATGTCGGCCAGCACCATGACCCCGTACGGCCCGGCCAGTGCCCATGTGAAGTCCAGGACCGTGATCCCCGACAGTGGTCCCGACATGGCTCACTCCTCAGCTCAACTGCGCTCGCTGCTGGAGCCGCGACCGCTCGTCATTCGTGTCAGACCAGCAGGTGGCCCCTACCCGCCTAGGAACAGAGAACGGGATTACCAAGTATCGACATACGGTCGTTTCTTCCCGGTGCGAGGAGGCGTCGGCGGTAGGCTTTTGAGCCCCTGGGCGATCCACGCACGAGTCTCCGCCGGATCGATCACGTACCGGGCGCCCGAGTTGATTGCACGTGCTGTCTCATAGCCCTGGGCGACTCTCCGGTCGTACGCATCCTTGCGCTCTTCCGGATCCTCGATCGCAGCCAGCTCCCTGCGCGCCGATAGCTTCACGGCCCCGTCGATGTTCATGCCGGCGAATTCGGCGGTCGGCCAGGCGACGTTGAAGAGGGGCACGGATGCTGCTCCACCGATCATCGCCTGCACGCCGAGTCCGTAGGCCTTGCGCACCATCACGCCGAACATCGGTGCCGTGAGATTCGCTCCGATATTGAACAGGCGCACGGAGTGCCGCACGAGGGCCTCTCGCTCATGATCGGGGCCGACCATGATTCCCGGGCAGTCCATCAGCACGACCGTCGGGATGTCGAACGCATCACACAACTGGAAGAAGCGTGCGCCCTTATCCGCCCCCGGCGTATCGACGGCGCCGGCGAGGTGAGCCGAATTGTTGGCGACGACGCCCAGCGGCCAACCCTCGACGCGGATGAAAGCGGTAATCACACCGATGCCGAAGTCTTCGCGGATTTCGAGCATCGAGTCCTCATCGGCCAGCGTGCGGATGATCTCCTTCATGTCATAGGTACGGACGCGGTTCTCCGGAATGATGTGCCGCATCCGACGCTGGTCCGGGGCCTCGCCAGGCTCAGTCGCGCCCTGGAAGTAGCCGAGGTACTTCTGGGCGGCCGCGATTGCGGCGGCGTCATCTTTGACGACGATGTCCACGTTGCCGTTGACCGCCTGACGTGATGCCGAGCCGATCTCCTGGAACGAGTGCGTGCCCATTCCGCTCGCCTCCACCACAGCCGGCGCGCTCACGCCGATCGTGGAACTCTCGGTCGCGATGATCACATCGCAGCAGGCCAGCAGCGTCGCGTTCCCGGCGAAGCTGTTGCCCGTGTTCACGCCGACCAGCGGGACGAGGCCGCTGAGCCTCGCGAAGTCGGTGAAGACCGATGCGTCCATACCGATCCCTTCGAGGTTTCCGTAGGGTCTCCCCTCCCCTTCCGAAAACAGCACGAGGGGGACCCGAGCATCCCGCGCCAGTTCGTGTACCTGCTCCTGCTTGTAGTGCCCATGGGTGTAGTTGGCCATCAGGTAGTCGCTGTGGATGATCGCGACCCGCCCCCGTTGCTCACCCACGAGGTCGGCGTTGATGGTGCCGACTCCCATCACTGTGCCGCCCTCCACGGAGCCGGATGCCGGTGGACCGAATTCGCTGAACGAGCCTTCGTCCAGCAGGTCGGTGAGATTCTCGCGCGCGGTGCGTCGGCCGAGCGCGTGCCGTGCGGCCACTGCCTCCCCGTGCGCCGCGTCGAGGGTCTCGGCAATGCGGTCGTTCACCTCCTGCAGGTCGCCGCGGATGTGGTCGAGCGCGGCCCCTGCATCCACTTCGAAGGCGCCGCCTTCGACCTCCATCTCGTCGATGAAGACGATCGGGTGGTCCGCGCGGACGACGTCACCGACGGCCATCGAGACGGCACATACGACGCCGCTGCGGTCCGCCGTGATGTCGTGCTGCAGCTTCATCGCCTCAACGACTGCCACCAGCTGGCCGATTCGCATCTCATCACCAACCGCGACGCTGATCTCAACGATCGTCCCCTGCATCGGCGCCACCAGGCCGACCGACCCCGGCGGCCCGACCGCTTCCCCCGCGTCCTGACCAGACTCGGCGCCGTTCGCCGAGGCGTCGTAGCCGGCGGGCGTAGCGAAGCTCCGATGATCGGCACTGCCGGCTGCCAGTCTCGCCATCTCCTGATCGACGAAGCGAGTGTCTATGCGGCCCGCCACGAAGTCCGGATCGGCGAGGATGCTCCGCAGCAACGGGATGTTGGTCTCAACACCCTCGATGCGGAACTCGCTCAGCGCCCGCGAGGTGCGGGCGATCGCATCGGCGAAGTCCGTCGAGGGCGAGTGCCCGATCACCTTGGCGAGCAGAGAGTCGAACAACATGCTCGTCTGGTAGCCGCCGTAGCCGAAGCCGTCCGTGCGCACGCCTGCGCCACTCGGGGCCTCATAGGCGGTCAGCGTGCCGGTCGAGGGGCGGATCGAGCCGTCCTCCCGAATCGACTCCATGTTCACCCGCGCCTGGATCGCGTAGCCGCGCGGCCGGATCACCTGATCGAGCCCCAGTTCGGCGAGCTTCGCGCCCTCGGCCAGCCGAAGCTGCGCCTGCACGATGTCCACGCCCGTGACCTCCTCGGTCACGGTGTGCTCGACCTGCAGCCTCGCGTTCGTCTCGATGAAGGCGAAGCGCTGCTCCCCGTCGTCGCCCGAGCCATCGACGAGAAACTCGAACGTGCCGGCGTTGCTGTATCCCACGCTCTCCGCAAAGCGCATCGTGGCCTCGATGATCTGCGCGCGAAGCTCGTCCGTGAGGCCGGGTGCGGGCGCCACTTCGATGATCTTCTGGAAGTACCGCTGCACGCTGCATTCGCGTTCGCCGAGGTGGGCGATCCCGCCGTGCAGGTCGCCGAGGATCTGGACCTCCACGTGGCGTGCCTGCTGGACGAACTCTTCGACGTAGAGGTCACCGTTTCCGAACGCCGCCTGCGCCTCAGCGCGACAGCGGTCGTAGGTTGATGCCAGTTCGTCCGCGCTCTCGACCACCCGCGAGCCACGCCCGCCGCCACCGCCGACGGCTTTGATCATCATCGCTGGCCCGTCGCCGAGTTCAGCGAAGAAGGCCGCCGCCTCCTCCGGAGAGACGGCGTGGTCGATACCTCGGATGATCGGCACATCGACGGCTGTTGCCGCTACGCGAGCTCGAGCCTTGTCGCCAAAGAGGTCGATCGTCTCCACGCGCGGGCCGATGAAGGTCAGGCCTGCTTCTTCGCACCTGCGAGCGAAGTCGGCGTTTTCCGCCAGGAAGCCGTAGCCGGGGTGAACGGCATCGCAGCCGGTCTCTTTCGCAACCCTGATCAGCTGCTCGATATCGAGGTAGGCCGCCGTCCCCACACCTTCGAGGGTGACGGCCTCGTCTGCCTTGCCCGTGTGCAGTGAGCGAGCGTCGTCCTCCGGTGAGACTGCCACCGTGGCCATTCCCAGCTCGGCAGCCGCCCGAATGATCCGGATGCCGATCTCGCCCCGGTTCGCCACTAGCAGTTTCATTCGGGCCCTGTTCCTTCGCGTTCAACTGATCCGCACAGCGTCCGGAGTATGTCACTCATTGCTCCACCGAACAGCGGGGGCGGGATCGAGGCCGAGAGACCAGTCCGTTCGACCGGGTCGCGAGACCCGAGGGCCGAGGCCCACCGAGCTGCGCCCGTCTGACGGCGAGGACGGCCGCTGGGCTCGAGTGGCCGGCGAGTCTGATGCGCTTCGATTCATTGTTTCGTGCTCTCAGATGTTCTATCTGGTGCTCTCAGGTTTCGGTTTCAACACTCTCTTGCTAAGCCGGATTAGATTTCAGGCTCCGTGCAGCCGCTCACGATGCGGCGACGTGGAGAACACCGTCCGCGTGGCCGTCGGTGCCGCGCAGCTTCTTCATAGGGCATCGTATGCCACTCGGCATGTGCGGTCCGAGCTAACGATCGAGAATCCGGCGCTGCGACAGCAACCGGAGTCGCCCGTGCTGATCATGGAGGCGACGTGAGCGCGTAGACTCTCGGTCATGCTGCGCGTGACGGATCGCTTCCCAGCGCTGGAATCGCGCGACTACCGGCGGCTGTTCCTAAACACTGTGTTCGCCTCCGGCTCGCGCTGGGCGCTGATGCTGGCCCGCGGCTGGCTGGTCTTCGACCTCACCGACTCGTCGGCGGCGGTTGGGCTGGTGACGTTCGCCGGGATGTCACCGTTCCTGTTCGCCGGTCCAATCGGCGGGGCGCTCGCGGACCGGCTGGACCGGCGGCGGCTGGCCATCTTCTCCGCCGCCGCGGGCATGGTCTTCTCACTCGTGCTGGCGGGCCTGGTGCTGAGCGGGGTGGTGCAGGTATGGCACGTCGTGGCGCTGGCCGTGATTCAGGGCACCACGATGGCGCTGGTTGCCCCCGCGCAGCAGGCGCTACTTCCGAACCTAGTACGGAGCGAGCAGCTGCTGAGCGCGGTAGCGCTCTCCGGGATCGCGATGCACGGTTCGAAGATCGTGGGACCGCTCCTCGGCGGTGTGCTGCTCGCGAACGCCGGTGCGGGTTACGTCTTCCTCCTTTCCGCGGCGCTCCTGCTCGTCTCGGTCGCGGCGCTGCGCAGCATCGAATGGCGCCCCGAACGCGGTGCCGCCCCGCCGGTCGCCGGGCGCTCGACACCCGCGCGGGCCATCGGCGCACTCGCGAGTGACGTCGGCGTGGGGATGCGGCACGTCTGGGGCGATCGCCGGCCGCGACTGGTGATCGGGCTCGTGGTCTTCCACTGCGGCTTCACGATGGCGTTCGACTCGATGCTTCCCCGGCTGGCACGAGATGTCGGGGGCGGCAGCGAGACATACTCGGCGCTTCTCATGGGGATCGGCACCGGCGCAATCGTCGGGACGGCAGGGCTCGCTACCCTGCGCACGGAGGCGGCGCGCGGTCCGGCGCTGGCAGCCACCGGGATCGGCAGCGGGCTGGCGATGCTGGTGTTGGGCACGGCGACCGTGCCGGCGATGGCGGTGTCCGGCGCGTTCCTGGCTGGCCTGACACAGGCCACTTACATGGCGGTCTCGCAGACGCTGCTTCAGCAGATCACCCCGGACGCGCTACGCGGGCGCGTGATGTCGCTGTTCTTCATGCTTGCCGCCGGCCATATGGCGTTCATCAACCTCGGATTCGGCCGGCTCGCGGACGACGTGGGCGTGGGGCCACTGATGATCGTCTCCGGCCTGCTGTGGATCGCGATCTTCGCTGCCGCGAGCGTGTCGCTGCCGGACCTGCGTCACCTGTTCCGTCGCGGGAGCTTCATCGCTGACGGCGCAGTTGCTGCGCCCGAGGGTCCGGGCGCAGCCGGATCGTAAGAGGCTCAGCGGCGTGCGCGGCAAGCATGGGCTCAGACGACAGTCACCGGCCTGAGGCCCGGACCTCGCATCATCCCCGCAGCGACCACGAGTTCCCGTCGCGGGGGAACTGGCCGCTAACTTTTTCGGAGGCGTAGTTGGCGGGATCGAGTTCTCGGGCGTAACCGGTCAGCACCGTGACACGACCCCAATCGCGTTGTTCGACGTTTGCCTCAGCTAGGTCAAGAAACGCTTCGACAACCCGCTGGATACGGACAGACAGTTGGACGTCCGTCTCGGCCCCGTGTCCAGCGTCCGTACTCTGCGGCTCATTTGAGCTCAATCCTGCGGACGCGTTCAGGAATCTAGAAATCGCCTCGGAGCGAAGTTGACCAGCGTCATCCCGCTCGGTCTTCTAGGACTGCACTCGCCCGCGTGGTTTGATGCGAGGGACGGCGAAGGCTCGCAGAACGACGGCGTCGCTCAGGTGCGAGTCGAGCTGCAATGCTTCGTCCGCAAGCGCCTAGACCGCGGGCCAATTCTCCGCAACGGCTGCAGTCTCTGCCTCAGCGAGAAGACGTTCGATGATTCGAGTGACGCGCTCTGGGGTCATGCCAAGAGTGTAAGCAGTCAGCCAAACGCGGCAATGTCCCGGCGTCGAGGCCCTCATGGGAGCGATGTGGAGTTGGTTTCTGCTAGAACCACCTGCGAAGCGTTGCAACGCCTCCCGTTGAGAGAGCGTAGGGTGTCGGCTCCCCTTGATTTCGACTTCGCGTGGGTCTCTTCACTACACCCTGTAGCCCGTCTTCCCCGGGCTGGGTCGGAGCCCTCGCGCGGGATGATGGAAATGCGGCGGGGGTCTTCACGGAGACCTTCACCCGTCCCCTACCGAGCCCTACGTCTCCCCGTTGCTGCTCCCCTACCTGGGAGTCGGTGACGGGCGAAGTTCTTTGATTGTCGCGATTGGCCCCTGAGGGGCGGAGTATCGGCAGATTCGACTCTGAGTCTGTGACCGGCCCTATTCTATATCCCACCTGTAGTTTTCCCTTTTCTGAACCTGGATATCCCCGGAAATCTGGGATTTATGGTTGAGGCACCCCACACCCCTTCCTGAGCCTGGCGACCTCGACACCCACCCCCCCTGGGGGCCTCTACGTGCGAAGGCGTGGGGGGAATGGCCCCGTGACCAGGGTGTTGAAGTGACGGTCCGCAATCTCGGCGTGTTGGACGGATCGGGCCTTGAGTGATCACGCGTATCCGTCATCTGGAAACAAGGAAGTCGAAAGGTCGGCTTCCGACTCCCGCTGACGTCATCGCATCAAAAGGAATCAAGAGCCGCGTCCGACCGAGGCCGCGGAGCCGTCCCACTGGAACGCACGATAGAGCGAGCGTGCAGCAGCACCGATACCAAGGTGGCACACGCGGCTAGTCGCCCGGCGTGCCTTCTGTTCTCAGCACTTCGCTCAGCACATCCCGCGCCTGGAGGAATCGGTCGTATGCGCGCTCCTCCGCCCCTCGCAGCTCACGATACTGGGTGATCACCTCCTCGTAGATCACGGACTGTTCGCTCTCGTTGAGCGGGAAGAAGTGCTCACGATGCCATGCCACGCGCTCCATCCACGCCTCAGACAGGCGCACCTCCGACCGACACTCGACCGCCTCAGGCGACTGGCACTCCGACGGCAACGACGCAAGCCGTACTGTCCCCGAGTCCGACAGCCTCTCCTGCCCCTACGCCACTCGATGCCCATACCGACAGCCATCCGTCAACGGCGACTTCGCCCACCACGCCTCAGGCAGGCGCACCTCCGAATCGTTCCGGCACAACTACGGAAGAGAGCATCGTCGGAAGAGTGATCGATGTCGTACTACGCGAAGCCCGGGTGGCGACTAATACTAGACGCGGCAATCGCACTCGACCCGGTCGACGAACCAAGCGCATTCTCTTCTGCAGATGTCGCAAGCCGCTTGAGCAAGTTCCCGAAGATCACACCGGGTCTTCTCAGAATTGGTAGAATTGGTAGTGTCAGGCCGCACCGAACGCTACGCGCATCCAGGCGTTGTAGATACCAGAGGAAGGTGGCGGACTCCGATGGCGCGTCCGGCTTGGACGATTTCGAAAGTAGCTGCGCTGACGGCTCCACTGCTGCTCGTCTTCATGGCGGTCGCGACCGCAGGCGAGGCGGCAGGCTCATCCCCTATCCCATCGGAGGACCGAATCGGAGTCTCTGACCTCTACCGGGTTGCCATCGACGACGGCGCCCACGATCAACAGTCGGATCCCAAACGCCGCCGACCCGGCCGAACGCGATACTGGAGCGGCTTCCGGCCAGTCACGCCATACTGGGGCGGCTTCCGGCCAGTCACGCCATCTCCCGCGGTCCCAGCACCGGAGTTGGAGGAGACCCGGTGTGATCCCACCGATGGCGCCGGCCACGTCCGCCAGTTGACTGAGCTCGGCGCCTGGACGACGTCCGAGGTCGGCCGCATCACCCTGTCCTTCCGACAGCGGTCCACGGCCGAACGCGATATCGACGCAATCCGGGAGGTCGTTGGGAGCACGTTGCTCCTCGTCGAGGAGGTCCTCAAAGCACCTTCGTTGGAAGGACTTTCGGTCATCGTGCACGAGAACGCCGCGAGCGTCGCTCAGCTCACCGGGATTGCCAATCCCCACTTCGACGGCCGCAGCGTGCACGTCGTCTGCGGCTGGTCGGTCAACCTGCAGGCGCTCGCGCACGAGATCACGCACGCCGTATCGCGTCTGAACTACGGGCTGCGCGCGCCTGCCTTGCTCGGAGAAGGCCTAGCGGTGTGGGCAGCACCCAGAGTGCTCGAGCTGGCGGTTGAGCGTGAACTACCCATGTGGGATATCACGAATGGCCCCGACTACTATCTGTTGGAGCTCACGCTCCACACGCCACTACCCGTGCAGTCGCTCGTGGATTCTGTCGCGTTCGGCGAAGCCGATGCGCTGCTGGCCTATGGAACTGCGTCGTTCGTTGTCAGTCACCTCATCGAGCAGCGCGGGCTCGATGAGTTCTGGTCCTTCTGGTCCGAGGGCGACGGCGTCCAGCGAGCGATCGGTGAACACTACGGGCTGACCTGGGCCGAGCTGGATATCGCGTTCCGCTCGGCGCTTGGTCTCCAGCTGCCCGTCTAGTCGACGTCCACTCGTCGAGCTCTTCTGGGTCATCCCGTTCAAGCCTCGGCGCCAAAGACTCGGTGACCGGGCGGCACAACTCCAATCTCTGAACGCTCTCGCATACTCTTTACGTATGGTTCGCGTGGGCGGGTTGTCCTCCCTGATTCGCGTCGGACTGACCGCTGGATGTACCGCGTCCAACGTACCGGCCGTGGCGACACTGAGCCCAACACCAGCGGTCATCGCAGCCACCCCAAGCGCCACGCCAACAACCTCCAACGGCCAGTCCGGTCCCGACGCTCTCGGCGAAACCAACGGCCGACCCTCGACCGATCTCGTGGGATGTCCGGGTCAATCACCTCACTATTCCGGCTCTAACTTAGGGAGTGGTACAAAGACTGGGCAGGTCAGTAGGCCCTTCCATCGAGTTCCGCCTCGATCGCTCGGTCCTGCTCAAGCCCGTCAAGGTACTTCAAGAAGAGGAGCCAGAATGTCTGTTCCGTGTAGTCCAACTCCGTCGTGCAACCGGTCTCCTTGCGGAGATCGTCATCGATGTTCTTGAAGCCTTGCTCGAACATGACCGTCGGGTCTCCTTGATTTCGATTTCGCCGAGCCCACTCGGTGACACCCTACCGCACGTCATCCCTGGCTGGCTCGAAGTCTCGCAAGCGATGACGGCAGCCCTCAGCGGACCACACAAACAACAGCCCGCCGACTACCCGGCCCTGCATTTCCCGCCTACGGCTCTACTAGTTGGCAGTCGGTGACGGTTGCAGTCTCTTGATTGTCACGGTGGACATCCGAGGGCTTGTGGCTGAGGTTCCCCACACTCCTTTGAACGCCTGAGAACCTCGACACCCACACCCCCAGCGGTGAGACTTGGAAGCGCAATGAGCACGGTTCGCGCCGTGGAGGGTAGATGCTCATCCCCCGGGTACAGAATGTCTCGCACCGTGGCGCGCCGCGTAGCCACATGGTCGCTTGCTACGTTGTTCGCTCTGGGGTTACTGATTCAGCTTGCGCCGTATGGTCACGACCACTCGCTTCCGCCAGTTCTCAGCGAACCGTCCTGGGACACACCAGCTACGCGAGAGCTGGTCGTTCGCGCCTGCTTCGACTGTCACAGCAATGAAGTCGTCTGGCCCTGGTACTCCAACGTGGCACCAATCTCGTGGCTCGTTTCGCGTAATGTAGACGAGGGTCGGGATGAACTGAACTTCTCCGAGTGGGTTCGCCCGCAGAAGGAGGCCTCCGAGTCAGCCGAGGAAGTCGCAGATGGGGAGATGCCACCCTGGGACTACCTGCTCACCCATCCCAAGGCGCGGCTCTCGTCCAGCGAGAAGACTCGACTAGTCGAGGGCCTACTCGCCACCTTCGGCGGCCGAGTGGGTGATGACGACTGAGCGCTGCTGTCGGGACGTCCTTACGCGGACCTGGAACGCGCCGTTCAGCTAAGGACTTCGTGGCGGGCTACGTGCGAGGGCGTGGGGGGAGCGGTGGCACCGTTATGTTGG
>MPMF02231775.1_pt1 | contig 18372 bp, 21 predicted proteins | sample 1617271 | NCBI WGS metagenome assembly MPMF02 (sample SAMN05944812, study PRJNA350692) | marine metagenome | biome: marine; feature: ODZ; material: water; isolation source: 120 m water sample prefiltered with 30 um filter, filtered on to 0.2 um... | place: Pacific Ocean | collected 2012-04-09... | reverse complement strand
CTGATGATTGTGGCAAACACGGTTTTGGCACCATGCTTTTGCCACGACCTGACGGAGGGCGTCCTCAGGAAAAAGCTATCTTGGACAAGAGTGGTTGCAGGTGATCAAACGGTCCTCGGCGTCGTAGAGCACGAAACCGTCGGGGATACTTTCGATAGCATCGCTGAGCCGCGCTTCGGTGGTCGCCAGGGCGTCTTCGGCACGGGAGCGTTCCATCTCGGCGGCGGCGCGGCCAGCAAACAGCCGCAGCACTGTTTCGATGAGTTCCGGCTGGCGCAAAGGCTGGCGGTCGAGTACCGCCAGCAAGCCCAGGGCCTCGCCCTCGAAGCTAAAGAGCGGTATCCCGACGTAGCTCTCGGCGCCCATCTCGACCAGCAGCTCGTCCTCGGGAAAGAGCCCCTGCACGCCGCTTTCATAGCTGCAAAAATGCCGGTCAACGACATTCTCGCAGGGCGTGCCGCTGAGGCCATAGCTGAAGTTCTCGGCAAATTCACCGTCGGCCGCGACGGCCAGGGTGGTTATGGTTTCGCCGTCTTCCTGGAGCGCCCCGACGAGGGCGATCGGCACCTCCAGCGCCTCGGTTATGGAGAGCGCGAGAAAACCGAAAAAGGTCGTCCGGGTCGACACCGAGAGGCCGGCGCCGACGGTCTGCAGGGCATCTTGGATCAGCTTCTGCCGGCTGATGTCGTAGCAAGTCGAGAGCAACGCCTGCTGGCCGCCATAGCTGAAGCGGCTGGCCGTCAAGATGCCCCAGAACTCACTGCCGTCGGCCCGGCGCAGGTGAACCTCGTGGTGGCCGGTTTGGCCCTGACGCTCGAGCTCGTCCAAGGCTTTTTGGCGCACCCCGAGATCGACAAAGCGATCAGCCACCGTGCTGCCCACCATTTCACCCGGCGCGAAGACGAACAAGTTCTCCATCGCCGGGTTCGCATAGAGCACCGTGTCGTTCGTGGCGATGACGCCGACACCCACCTGCATGGCTGCGGCGATGTCCTGGAAACGGCCTTCCGATACTTGCAGTGCGGCGTCCTGGGCGGCTTCCCCCTCGCCTTCGGGCTCGGCCTCCAGCGCCGCCAGGCGCCGGCGCAGAGCCCTCACCTCGGCCACCAATTCGGCCTTCTTCATGCGTGAAGGATCACCCATCGGCAACCTCGAATCCCGGGATCGCGACGCCTCCATTCAAGCTTTTCCCTCGACAACCTCCCTGCCCGCAGATTAGCACATGTTTTCAACGCGTCATAAAGCGCCGGGAAGTCAACATATGCGCATCACATACCGCCACCACGGCGGCAACCAGGCCTATTGGCGGGAACGCTGGGAGCAGGCACCGGCCGACAGCGGCGGCCTCAATCTGACCGCCTACCCCGGCCGCTTCGCCGAGGAAGCGCTGGCCGGCACCCGGGGACCGGTGCTGGAAGCGGGCTGCGGCCTGGGCCGGGTGCTGCGCCACTACCACAGCCAGGGCCGCGAGATCGTCGGCCTCGACTTCATCGCCAGCGCGCTGGCCAAGATCCGCACCCAGGACCCTGGGCTGCCGTTGCTGGCCGGCGATGTCACCGGCCTGCCCTTTGCCGACGCCAGCTTCGCCGCCGTACTGGCCTTCGGCGTCTACCACAACCTGCCCGCCGGCGTCGCCGAGGCCCTGGCCGAGTGCCGCCGCGTGTTGACCCCGGGCGGCGTGCTGTGCGCCAGCGTACGCGCCGACAACCTGCACAACCGCGGTATCGATTGGCTGGCGGCACGCCGGGCCGGGACGGCCCCTGGGCAGACAAAAGTCTTCCACAAAGCCAACTTCACGGCCGCCGAATACACCGCCCTGCTGGAAGCTGCCGGCTTTCGCCCGCGGGCGCTCCACTTCGTCGAAAACTATCCCCTGCTTTACAAGTTCCGCGCCTTTCGCGCCGCCGGCCACAAGCGCTTCGACGAGGGCCTGGCGCGGGCCGAAGGCTATCGCCTGTCGGGCTCGGGCCGCGCCCTGCAGGCGCTTTGCAACCGGCTTTGGCCGGCTCAGTTCTGCAACACCTTGGTCGCCATCGCCGAGGCGGCGTGAGCGGTGCAAGGTCAAATAAAACTCGGCAGGGTGGCGAAGAGCCGCCTCAGCGCGTCATCGACCATGGAATGCAGCACATCGGGATCCTGGCTGAGCGTAGCGGCGCGGAAGGCCGCGAAGGGCAGCGACAAAGGCGACATGGGCAGGCCGCCGTCCCAGCGACTGGCCACGTGGGCGGCCTGCCACAACAGCTTGTCGTCGCGGCTCTGCCTCAGTTCGACCTCGAAGCCGACGCGGCGCTGGGCCAACACCAGGGCGAAGTCGGACGACGCCGCGACAGTGCGCCAGCGCACGTAGGCCGGGCAGCGGGTGCGGCGGGCAAAGGCAGCGCGATCGCCGGCATGGTTCAGGTCCAAGGCGTCGCGGCGTTCGCGGCGGCGGCGTTCCTGGGGGCTGATGGTGCGGCGAAAGCGCTCGCCGAGCTGGCGGGCGACGGCGCGCTCGACCAGGTCAGCAAAGCCGGCCGCCGTCTTGGCCGGCGGCGGCGCCAGGAAGACGCAGCCCGGGGGATCGCGGTAGAGCCCACGGTCGAGGTGGTAGTCGACTTGGCGCTGGAGCGACGTTTCCTGGCCCGCCGCAGCGCCGGCAGCGGCGCTGGAAGCGCGGTAGCTGGTGCTGACGCAGCCCGCCAGCAGGGCCAAAATGGCGACCAGAACCGGCGTGGAAACGGTGCCGTTCATACCGCACCGCCACGGCGGCAGCTCGCCTTCATGGCTCGCGAGAGCTCGATGCGGCCGGCCACGGCACGGCCGTCGATGCTGACGTCTTCGACGCTGAGTCTGCCGGCCACCTGACGATAACGCGCCCGGATGGTCCGGGCAGCACGGTAGCCGGGACCCACCAGTTGGCTCAAGCCAGCCAGCAGCAGCGCATCGACACGGCGGGGAAAGACCCGCACCAGGGCGCCCCGGCGGCCGTGGTGAACGGCGATGGCTCCGGCCCGGCGGCGCTCGCTGGCCGTCAGGCGCCCGGCCGGCCGGCGCACGAAGCCCGAATAGCGGTCGAGGTTGGGAGCCCAGGACTGACCCCGCACCCCACCCTCGGCGAACAGCTTGCCGTCGGCGTCGACCAGCGCCAGGCGCATGCCGAAACAGGCGGCAAAGCGGTGGAAAAGTTGTTGCCGGCCTGCCCGTCCGGCGGGCCAGGCGATCTCGATGCCCGGACCCCGGCCATGTTCCAAAAGTCTCAGCAGCGTGCGCCCTTCGCGCACGGTGTGGGGATCGGCGGCGGCGGTAACAGGGGCGTTAACGGGGGCATCAACCGCCGCGGTCATTTGGGAAACCTCGGAGGCCGGCCGCCGGGCCGATGCCTTGGGTTGCAAGCGCCGGACGTTGGGGGCCGGGACCGGTTCTGCTTGGCTGGGCTTGAGCGCTTCGATCTGAGGCTCCGGTTCTGCTTCGCGGGCAGCCAAGGCCGTCAGCACGGCCGGTGTCAGGGCGACCGGCGGCGGTGGCAGGCGCAGCGAACTGCTGGCCTCGGGGGGTGCCACCGCCGCCGGCACCTCGGGGAGAGCCGGTATTGCGACCTGCCTCTCGGGCATCTCGCTGGGCCACAGCTTGAACGTCAGCGCCAGGGCCAAAAGCAGCGATACGGCAAGCGAAAGGCGGGCCGGGGTAAACACTTTCGCCTCCTACCTGACCACCTTGTCGACGAACATCAGTTCCATTTCCTGGGCCAAGCGGTGCAATTCCCGCTGACGCTCGCCCCGCGACATGAAGGCTGGTTTTTTGGGAATTTCGGAGGCTTGGGCAGCCGGCGCGGCCGCCGCCATGACCTCGGCCCGGCGCTGGGCCACGGCCTGGTCGACCGGCAGCAGCTTGGCCAACTCCGCCACCGTGGGCACGGGAGCGGCGGCAACTTTGGACTCGGCCACCGGTTCGGGCTTCGGCTCGGCAACAGGGACTACAGGGTCTACGGCAACCGGGACCACCGGCTCGGGCTTTGGCTCAGGCGCCTCGGCCTCTTGGGAAACCGCCTGGCGGCCCTTGTCGACCAGGGTTTGCGCCGTCTCCGAGGCCCGCTCGAAGGCGCCCTCGACGCTCGGTCCATCGGCCCCGCTGAAGAGGTAGACCAAAGCCACGGCGGCGAGCAGGTTGAAGGCCAGGAATTTCATTGTTCCGCTCCTTGTCCTTGCTGGGCCTCGCTGATGGCCACCAGCGCCCGCATGCAGGCCGAAACCGGCAAGCCGACGACGGTGGTCATGAAGGCCATGCTGAAGTTTTCGGTCAGGCCCCGGATGACCTGCTGCACGGTCTCGGGCGTCAGCACCTGGCCGGCCATGCTGCCGATGCCCAGGCTGATGCCGAGAAGCGTGTAGGTCAGGGCCAGGATGGCAATACCGTTGGCGGCCTGCATGCCGGCCTCGTACCAGACCCGGCGGCCGGCCGCCTGGGCCCGGCGCAGCCGGGTCCAGCAGAACAGCGTAGCGACGACCAGGGCCGCCAACAGCACCAGGAAAGTGGGGCCGAACATCTGCTGGGCCCAGGCGGCGATCTCGGGCACCTGGCGCGAGGTGGCAATGACCGCCCCGGCCAGGCCGATGATCACCAGCCCGAGGAAATAGCTGAGGCTGCGCGAGACGGCATCAAGGGTGGTGAGGGCGTGGCGCATCTCAACGCCGTCCCTTGTGGGCCGCCATCAGGGCCTGGGTGGTGAGGCCGACCTGTTCCAGCCAGCTGGCGCTGACCGCCATGTCATTCTCGATGGCGGCATGCACCAGGAAGGTCAGGTCGTAGTTGTCGAAGGCCCGCTTGACGGTGGGCGTGTTGCGCCCAACCAGGCTGTCATCCCTGAGCACCATGCGCTCGAGGTCGATCAGCCGGTTGCGGGCGGTGGCGATGCGCTGGCCCCGTTCGGCCGGGCTGACGCCGGGGTCGAGGAAGGCATCGATGAGGATGGCGCGCTCGCGCTCCATGTTCTCGAGGCTGCCGGCCGCCGCTGGCGTGGCCACCAGGGACAAAGCCAGCAACGGCAAGGCGGCGAGCTTTTTGAAGGTCTTCCGAGTTGCGTTCATCAGTCTTCTCCAAAGCTGTAGGGTTGGGCCAAAGCGCTATTCGACGAAGAAACCGACAGCCGTGGTAACGCCGTCGACCGAGGGCACGTCGCTGTCGGCCATTTCGGCGTCCATGACATCTTCCGAAAGCGCCATGGCATCGAGGGCCACCAGCTTGGCCATGTAGCCCAGGATCTTGTCCTGCTGATCCAGCAGTGCCACCTCGGCCTCGCCATCGGCGATGATCTGGCGGATGTGATCCTCCTTGCTCAGCGGCTGGCCATCGGCCGCCGGGTGGGTGGCCGAGGGGTGGCGTTCGATGGCGCTGACCAGGCGTTCGATGGCGCCCAGGTTCTTGGCGTACTCCTTGGCGTAGCGGCTTTCAGGCACGGCCGAGACGTTCATCACCTTGACGTCGACGCCGTCGAGCGAGGCCTTGAAGCGCTGACGCGCGGCCTCTTGCTTGCCCACCAGGGCGACGCGTGCCTTGGTCATGCCGCCAGCCCGCCGGCCCATGCGGTCGAGCACCTTTTCCATCAACCGGACCTTGGTCTTGAGGTGCCTGCGCTTGAGGTCGTGCTTCTGCCCCACCAGTTCGAGGTAGGCCCGTTTTTCGGCCAGGAACTGATGACGAAGCTCGGTCAGCAGATCGCCGTCGGCGCGTTCGGTGGCGGCCTGCAAGTCACCCAGCGTCTGGGTCTTGAGGCCGATTTCGACATCGAGATCCTTGAGCGCCTGGCCAGTTCGGACTGGGCGAAATCGTAATCAAGGGTCTTTTTGAGGTAGCCGGCGGGCAATTTGACCAACTTCTCGCTGGCCGTCGGACGCCAGTTGGGCTGGGCCCCGGGGGCACCATTGCTACCCGCGGCAGTGGCCGGCAAGGCCGCCGCCAGAACCAGCACCAGGGCGCTGCCGGCAAGCAGGACTTTGGTTTTGTTGCGTGTCATGGGGCTTGCTCCTCAGTTCTTTTTCCAGTAGCGCGCCCGCCGAAGCTCGGACTTGAGCGTGCTCGAGACGTTGGCCACCGAGAACTCGCCAATTACCGTGCGGTCCTTGAGATCAAGCAGGATTTCCATGGTCTCGATGAACGAGGAGCCGTCCGGGTAGTAGAGGTCCTGGCCGGCGAAGGCGGTCTGGAACTGGGCCAGGTTCTTGCGCGCCTGGCCAACGTCGCCGCCCTTGACGTAGTTCTGCACGCTGAGCGCATAAGCCTGCATGCGCTCCTCAACGGCGACGCCGACGGCCTCGGGACCCAACTCGGACTCGCAGCGCCCCAAAAGGCGCGCCGAGGCGAGGTAACGGGCCGCCGAGGCTTCCTTGCGGGCCTGGCTATCGAGGGCCAAAGCGTCGTCGCGGCACGAGCGGTATTCGCGCATGGCGCTGATTTCGGCGAACCGGGCCTGCCGGAAACCGATGCCGCCGTCGCTTTGGTTGCCGGCAACGTTCATCTGGCAGGCGCCGGCGGTGAGAGCGAGCGCTACTGCAAGTCCGCGCAGGGCGCCGCGGGAGGATATCTGTGAAATCATCGCTGATCCCTTTCTTCGTGTGGACACTGGGTCCTATGAAAGGGCTAGAGCGATTTTTCGCGCCCGCGGGACGCTTTTCCTGAAAAAAGTTGGATTCTTTTTTTCAAACCCGCTGGATTCAGCGAATTACCAGGCGTTTTCGAGGATCTCCATGACCTGTTCGGCGTGGTCGATGGGACGCGGATTGCCCCGTACCCAGGGATTTTCCAGCGATCCTTCGGCAATGGTTGACAGTTGTCCGCGTTCCACGCCCACCTCGCGCAGGCTGCGCGGCAGGCCTAGCCCGGCGATGAAATCGCCCACGGTTTTGGCCGCCGGCTCGCCCGGCCGGCCCATGGCTTGCGAGACCTGCGTCTGGGCCTCTTTCGTGACCTCGAGGTTGTAGTCGAGCACCGCCGGCAGCAGCACGCACGAGGTGTGGCCATGCGGCACCCCGGCCACGGCGCCCAACTGGTGGCCGATGCCGTGACTGGCGCCATAGGGCACCTTGCCGATCGAGGAGCCGGCCAGCCAGGCGGCGATCTGGCTTTGCAGGCGCGCCTCGAGGTCGTCGGGGACCGCCAGATTGGCTGGCAGCGCGCTGGCAAAAAGGCGCAGCGCGTGTAGCGAAACGGCGTCGGCAAAAGGCTGCGGCTGGGCCGAACAGATGCCCTCGACGGCGTGGTCGACGGCCCTGATGCCAGTGGACAACCAGAGCCAGTCCGGGGTGTGGAGGCAGGCGGCGGGGTCGAGGATGACCGCGGCCGGGCCGATGGTGGGAGCGGTAAAGTGTTCCTTGATGCCGCGTTCGGGGTTGGTGCAGCCGGCGATGTTGGAAAATTCGGCCGCCGACAGCGTCGTCGGTACGGCAATCTGGCGGCACGGCGGCAGGGCGATCTCGGGCACCTGGCGGCTGCCGTCGGCCGCCACCTTGACCCGCAGGTCCTCGAGGCCGTCGCTCTCGTCGACCCCTTCGGCCAGGCACATCAGCAGCACTTTGACGGTATCGATGACGGTGCCGCCGCCGACCGAGACGATGAGGTCGGGCCCGACCTCCCGCGCCGCCCGCGCCGCCGCGATGACGCTGGGCCGTGGCGTGTGCTCGACGGTCTCGTCATAGAGCCCGGCAAAGCGGGCGCCCAGCGCCTTTTTGATGCCCTCGACGACCCCGGTGCGGCGGCTCAGCGTGCCGCTGGCCACCACGAAGACCCGCCCGGCGCCGCGCCGCTCTGCTTCCGCCAACACCGCCCCGGCAGCCGGCTGACCGAAGATCACGCGCTCCTGGGGGAGGAATTCGTGGATACCTGAAAGTGTCATGTTTTTGTTCAATTTCCGCATGTTAAATGATATTATTAAAGTATATTCTTAATTTCACTTCAGCTCCCGCACCAGACGGAACCCTGTGTGGCTGATGCGTAGCGTGGCGTCCTGGCTGAGGCGCAGGCGAGGGCGCAGGAAATCCGGGCCCTCGGGGCCCACGAGCCGCCGCGCAGCACGCGCTCGGCGCAGTTGCCGCCTGAGGTCCAGGCGCCGCCATCGCCCGGCGCCCCGACATAGCCCGGATGCCAGCAATCCGCCACCCATTCCCAGGCATTGCCCAAGGTATCGTGCAGACCCAGCGCGTTGGCCTGGCGGCCACCCACGGGGGCGGAATTGACGTGGCCGTCGCCGCAGGCGTTGTTGACCAGCGTGTCCTGGGGATATTTGACGGCATAATCACGGTCAGCGCCGTTGGCGTGGCGGCATTGGCGGCCGACCTGGCTGCCCCCAGGGCCGCCCCATGCCGCCGGCCCGGGCGGTAAACTCCCACTCGGCCTCGCTGGGCAGGCGGTAGCTGCCGCCGGTCTTGCCGCTCAGCCAGGTGGCGTAGGCCTGAGCATCCTGCCAACTGACGCAGACCGCCGGGTGGTCGTCGCCCTGGGCGAAACCCGGGCTCTTCCATGAGCGTTTACGCTGTTGTTTCCATTCGGCGCTGCTCCAGACATAGCAGCCCCGCGCCTTGCGCCCGCTGGCCTTGACGAAAGCGGCGTACTGGGCCCGCGTCACTTCGTGGCGGCCGATGGCGAAGCCGGGCACGGCAACGCGATGGGCCGGCTGCTCGGCCTGGGCGTATCCTTGCGCCGCGGCATTGGCGGCGGCCATCCCGGCCTGCGTGCCCATATCGAAAGCGCCGCCGCCCAGCGCCACCATTTCGAGGCAGCCGTCGCAATCGCGAAAAACCTGGCCCGGCTTGACCGCCGGGGCGGATCTACCGGCCCGGCCGGCCTGGGAACGCGGTGGCGGTTTCGGTGCCTGCAACACCGCGGTCTCCAGGAGCTCGCCGAAAACGAAGCCCAGCGGCCGGCCGTGGCGCTCGACGCGGTACCAGTTCGAGCCCTTGACCTTGCCGCTGACCCGAACCTCGGCGTCCTTGGCCAGAAAAGCCACCTTTGGCGGCCGGGTCGACGGCGCCCGGCGCACGTTGGCGCCCGATTTGACGGTGAAATTGCCCTGCATTTCCTCGAGCGAGATCGATTTGGCGATCATCCCGGGCGTCACCGTGGCCAGCACGCGATCGGCGTTGCCCAGCACCGTGGCGCGCTGTTGGCGATTGAAGCGCCGCCGCGCCGCGTAGGACATCTCCTCCTCGAGATAGCGCTCGACCTCGACCAAGGTCACCCGGCCGTCGGCGTCGCCGCTCTCAGAGCTGTCGGCGGCGCCGTAAAGCGCGTCCAACAGGTGCTTGGTAAAGAGGCCCAGCTTGGCCTTTTCGTCCCAGCTTGCCAGTTGGTCGTTGGCCGCCGCCGTCAGCACCGTCAGGCCGGCCGCGCCCTCGGGCCGCTTGGCCACCAGCGTGATGCCCGAAGCCGCGCGCACCAGCAGGCCCTTGGGTGATTCGCCGCTGAAGCAGGCCTCGATCAGCACGGTCACCGACCTGGCGTCGATCTTGGCCAGGTTGGCGTAGAGCAATTCCACCGGATAGCCTGTGATCTCGGCCAGGTTGGGATCGCCGTCGACCGGCAGCAGATAGCTGCGCCGGTCCTGCAGCCCGGGGACGCCGTGGCCGGAATAATAGACGGTGATGTTGGAACGGCCGGCCCGCACCCAGTTGAAGAGCCGGCCGCGCGGCCGTTTCTCGGTGCCGAAGGTGGCCTCGAGCTGGGCCTTGGTGGCATCGCGCAGGTCCATCACGTTGCCCTTGCGATAGCCCAGCACCTCGGTCACATAGCGCCCTACCGCGGCGGCATCGTTGTGCGCGAAGGAGACCTCGGGCAACCGGCCGGAATAGCGCTTGTTGCCGATGATCACGGCCACCGAATGCTTGTTCTCGGCCCGCAGATCGACCTCGGCCGCCGCCGCCGGAAATGCCGGCAACACAGCGAAGATCGATATCAGGAGCAATATCCGTCGCACGACTTCCTCCTGCCGCTATGATGCGCCGATCGGGCGCTTTAGGCCAGGGGTCCGAGACCCCTCAGCGTACCACTTGGTGCTCCAGCAGCTCGACGATCAGGCCCCTCTCGCGCATCTCCGCGAGCGCCGCCTGGCGGCGCGGGCCGGCGGGCAGCCTGAGCCCGGCCAGCGGCTCGGTCCCGGCGATGACGATGAGGCGATAGACCAACGCCGTGGGATGGCGGGACGGCACATCGATCAGCCAACTGCGGCGGCCCTGGAAAGCGCGGGCACCGTCGAGGTCGGCGGGCTTGGGCACCTCTGACTTGATGAAGCGGCCGGCCAACATCTCGAGGGCGGCGCTGACGTAAAGCGGTTTCGACGTGACCACCTCGAAGGCCAGGCCGCAAAGACCCTCGTGGCGGCTGGGCACAAGGCCCGATTCGCCACCAGCGACCGGTCGGGTGGTGGGCTGCTTGGTGCGGAAATGGACCGCCGCGCAAGTCGATTTCTCGGGCTCCCGGCGCTCGATGATGCTGATCAGCAGCGGCGGCGGCAGCGGCACGGCCGCCGTTTCAGGTTTGGACCCGGGTTTGGCTTGCGGTTTGGCTGTCGCTACCACCGGCTTGGGCGGCGGAGCCTCCTGGCTTTGGGCTTGAGGGGGAACGCTTTTGGGCGGCTTCTTGCGTTCCAGCACGCCAAAAAGCTGCAGCGCCGTCACCGTCAGGGCGGCCACCAGCACGACCGCGCCCAACAACCAAAAGCGACTGCTGGTCGACTGGGGTGCCGGATCTCCGGCTTTTGACGCCACCACGAGCGGCGCCTCGAGGGCCGCCAACACCTGGTCCGTGGTGCGCACACCGATCACCTCGTCGGCCATGTCGGCGATGGCGGCGCAGTTCTCCACGGGCGCGAAAAGCGATAGCGGCACACCCATTTCGGTCATCGCCTGCAGCTCCTCGCGGGCCGCCAGCAGCTTGTCGCGGACATGGCTGACGGCCTGCACCGCCAGGTCGTTGTCGACCTCGCCAGTGAGCCAGATGACGCGGTCGGGCCGATCCGAGGGCGAGGCCAACTGCCCCTTGGCGGCCAGGGCATGGGCCACGAATATGCCCAGCTGCCAGCTCTCGCCCTGACCGATGGCGCCCGAGACGTCGAGCCGGAAGCCGCCCGCGTCGAAGGGGCCGAATTCGCGCTCGATGACACCCGAGGGCGGCCGCACGAAAGCGTCGTAGCCCGTGCTCATGGGCAAGACGCGGGTGCTGCGGCCCAGGCAGACGGCGGATTGCGGCGCCGCCTCGCGGGTGATGCGCTCGACCTGGACCGGCCCTTCGGTGGTGCCGACGTAGACCCTGACCTTCATCAACGCAGATAGACCTCGCTCTTGAGGTTGCCAAGCCCCCTGACCAGCTCGGAGCCCTCGGCCGCCAGGATCTGGATGACGCCGTCGCGGGCCGGCGGCAGCGCCTGACGCTGGGTCCGGCCCTCGCCGTCCCCCTCGCCGTCCCCGTCGACTACGAACATGGTGCCGGGCTGGGCCTCCTTGTCATCGAGCTCGACGATGACGTAGACCTGCCCCGCCTCGGCCTTCGAAGGCTCGAGCCGGATACGGCAGCCGGCACCCACACGCTCGCTGACGGGGCCCGTGCTGGCAGCCGCCACCTGGGGCATGTAGTAGGGCGCGGCGCGGGCCAAAAGGCGCTGGAAGTCTCTTCGCAAGCCGCCATCGCGAGCCAGCGCCGCCGCCACTTCGGCGTCCTCGGCACGGGCGCCGGTGGCGTAGGCATAAAGCCGGCTGAAGGCGATGGGTTCGCTTTCGGGCGGCTCGGGCTGGCGGCGCAACTCTTGTTCGCTCTCGAAGACGTCGAAGAGACGGGCCGCCAGGGGCTCGCGGTCCTTCTTGGGCAAGGGAATGGTTTCGCTCATGACGGTTCTCCGTACAACCGGGCGAACTGCCCGGCAAACACTTTGCGATCCTGCTCGAACCAGTGGCCGAGATCGACCTCGTCAGCATCGATCCTGGCGAGCCTCTCGAGGAATACGCCGATCTGCTCCTTGCTCGCCACCAGGGCGTCGACGCCGGCTTCGAAAGCGGCGACTACGTCCGCGTCGTCGAGGCTGCCCTCGTCGAAACCCTGGCGCGAAAAGCCGCGGAAAGCCTGTTTCGCTTCGGCCAAAACGTCGGCGATGGCAGCCTTATCCAGGGGCGGCTCCGAAGAGTGCTCGTAATCGTTGGCGGGAGCGATTTTGATCACGTCTTCACGGGCCGGCCGGAGCATGACGTGGAGCGCCGCCTTGATGATCTGTTCGAGATGTTCCTCGAGGACAGCCAAGCTGCCGCACCAGGCGCCGTAATCCGGCGTCTCGCGGCAGGTGATGAGGTCGGGGACGGCGGCCTTGCGTTTTTTTCTCAGGGCCTGGGTGATGCGGCGCTGGCTGCGGCCGAAGACCTCGCAGCGCAGCAGCGACAGCGGCAAGACGAGGGCCACGGGACCGTACGTCATCAATGCCTCCAGGGCCTCGGTCTCCTGGTTGTTGAGGAACTTGACGCGGCTCGCGGGCTCCTCGGCCAGCACCTCGAGCGGCGAGCGCCAGTCGTCGCCCGTGGCGGCCAGTTCCAGCAACACCTCGGGATCGATCTCTCCGGCTTCGCGGTCGCCGCCAAAAGGCAGTGCCGCTTCCGCCGCCGCCTTCTCTTGGGCCGCCTGCAGGGCGCGGCGGAAGCTGACAAAGGCGTCGCTGACGGTACGGAAAAGACGGAAATTGCCGCGGCCCTCGTCGAGGCAGGCGTTTTCCTGCCAGAATTCGAGGATCGTGGCGTCGTCGATGATGACGCCGCCGGCCGCCGTGCGGCGCTTGAAGAAGTCGAGAATGAGGCTGAACTTGGTCTGATTCTGGACGCTGGGCAGGTGCTGGTTGAGATAGCGATACAACAACCCCTCGATGCCGCTGGCGGCGGCGGCGACGGCGTCCTGGCTCTCAGGCTGCTCCAGCATGGTGGCAATGATGGCCTCGATCTCGGCATAGGAAACGGTGGCGATGAGGAACTCAAAGAGCGCCGCCAGCAAGGGCATGCGGCCGAATTCGACGTTGAAGACGCCGTCCCGGTAAGACACGATGATGCCGTTTTCGCCACGCTCGAAGCCCGACCGGCGCCAGCCGCCGGCGGCCAGGGTGGCGTCGATATGGCCCACGAAAGCAGCCGGGCTGGCGGGTTCGCAGCCGAAGAAGAAGTTCTCGTAACGCCCCCGGCCCTGGCCGCAGGCGTCGGCCGCGACGATCAGGTGGCAAAGCTGCAGCACCGTGCCGGCGTAGGTCCGGCAGACGATCAGGCGGGCCAGGTGGCGGCATACCCGCGGCCCATAGCGCGCCTCGCCCTGCAGCGTCGTGGCCTCGGCGACGCAGCGAAAGGCGGCATTCAGTTCGCCGCTTTTGCCGGCCTCCAATATCTCGGCCGTAGCCTGCTTCGCGTCCATAACCGGGTGCTCTCGTTCAGCATCTCGCGGCGGTACTGGCGTTGGTAGCGCCGCACCTTGCGAACATAGTCGCGTGTCGCCAGCATTACCCGCGCGTGGGGAAGATCCCCCACCGCCGAGCCGCCATTGTAGTAGGAAAGTGCCAGCTCCGTCCGCCCCCGGTATCGCCGCAGCAGGCGTTTGAGGAAATGGATGCCGAGGCGTACGTTGAGGCGCGGCTGCCACAAGAGGTCGGCCGGAATGCCGTATTCCTCGGCCGCCGTGCGGGGCATGATCTGCATCACGCCACGCGCGCCCATGTGGCTCTCGACGCGGGGGTCGAAGTCCGATTCGGCACGCGCCACCGCCAAAGCCAGGCTGACGGGAAAGCGCATGGCCCGGGCCTCGGCCACCACCAGGGCCCGCACCGCTTGGCGCTCGGCCGCCGTCGTTACCCCTTGTGCCGCCGCCGGGCCGGCCGGGACCAGAAGCCCCGAACCGAGCCCGGCCAGTGCCAGCAGCAGAAGCAGACGCCACAGGGACGAGAACGGCAACATGTTCATGATCGCTCATCCTGCTGCCTACGACTTGGGCGGTGACTGCGGCACGCGCGCCGTGAAGTCGTCGAGGCGGTGGCGGTTGCTGCGCCGGCGCTGCTCGATGTCGTCGTCAAAGTCGTGGCGACGATCGTCGGCCCGGCGCACCCGAGCCCGCTTTATGCCCCGCTCTGTAGGATACCAGCGGAACCTGGCCTGGGCCTGGCGGCGGGGTTTTTGCCATTTCTTGGCCCCGGCCATAGGCTCGTCGATCGCCGGGCGGGCATAATTGTCGGCCTCCTCGGCCCAGTCCACGACACCCTTTTTGCCCGAGCGCTTGAGGCGGGTGCGGGCAGGCTGCCAGCCCTCCTTCTCGATCTTGGCCACCTGCCAGACACGGTGCTGCTCGGCATAGCGGCGCTGCCAGTTGAGCACGCTCTTGACGTAGCGCTGGGTGTAGCTGTGGGCCACGGCTTCGCCACCTTGGCCGCGCAACGTGCCGCCGTTGTAGTGCGACAGCGCCAGCTCCCAGCGTCCGCCGTAGCGCTCTCTCAAGCTCTCTAGATAATGGATGCCGATCTGGATATTGAGGCGGGGATCCCAAAGCTCGTCGGGATCGATGCCGTATTCGTCGATCGCCGTGCGCGGCATGATCTGCATGACGCCGCGGGCGCCGGCGCTGGAAAGCGCGTTGGCCTGAAAATCGGATTCGACTTTCGCCAGGGCCAAGGCCAAGGCCGGCGGCACCCGGGTGGCCTCGGCTTCCTGCACGATCATGCGCTTGACCTCGGCGCGGCTGGGCGGGTTGCCGACGTTGGCTTGGGCCGGGCCGACCATCAAGGCCAGTGCGGCTATTGCGCCCATTGTGGCGCCCATGGTGGCGCCGATTATTGTGCTGTGAGTGGTCATTTCGAGTTCTCCTTCAGGGCTTCGATCCAACGGTTGTCGAGGGTGGTGACGGTGAGATCGGCAACGGCCAGCCGTTGGCGCACGGCAATGGCCTCGACCATGGTCAAGTTGGGCGCGATGGCCAGAACGACGGTGCCGGTAATCCGGGCCGGATCGAGCGGCCTGAATTCGGCATCGAGAAAGCGTCCGCCGTAGTGGACCACCAGCACCGCCTCGCTGGGCAGTGGCCGTCCCCGGGCGGATTCGCCGGCCGAGCGCTTGAGCGCCATACCGGCATCGCTGACCGGTGCCGCGCCGGCCTGCAGCCCGGCCCCCATCGACACCATGGTCAGAACCATGATGCTGAAGAAGGCCATGGCCAGGGCCAGCGCGATCTCGGTCATGGCGTTGCTATGTTGGCCGTCGTGCATCGTCGTTCCCTCGTTTCCTGTTCCCCTGGCCCGAAAAAGACGGCGGGCGCCCCCTCGTCGGAGGCGCCCGCCAGTTCGCGCCCAGGGAGGATACTGGGTCCTATGAAAGGTTTAGAGCGGAAATTTCCTTGTCGGCGGGCCTCAGGTGCCGTAATTCGTCATGATGAAGGAAAAAAAATCACAATCCGGCCCCCAGCCTTACGTTCCGGACACCGGCACAAAAGTCGTCAAAAAACCTCCGGTGGCGCCGGAAGAGGTTATTTTCGACCTTTCATTGAATGAATCGCCTTTTGGCGCCAATCCGGCGGTGGCCGCGGCGGCGGCGGCACGCTGCCAGCGGCCCAATATCTACCCCGACCCGGGCAGCCTTGAGCTGCGCCAGGCCATCGGGCGGTGCTATGGCCTCGAGCCCGAACGCCTGATCTGCGGCAACGGCTCGGAAGAGGTGCTCGATGCCATCGGCCGGCTTTATGCCCGGCCCGGCGACGAAATCCTGTTTTCCCGCCACGCCTTCATCCAGTTCCCCATCATGGCACTGCGCACCGGGGCGACGCCGGTAACGGCACCCGAGCGCGATTTCACCTTGGATGTTGACGCCCTGCTCGAACGCGTTACGGACAAGACCCGCATCGTCTGCGTCGCCAATCCCAACAATCCCACCGGCACCTGGGTGAGCCGGGACGACCTGGTGCGGCTCAGGGATGCGCTGCCCGAGCACATCGTCTACATCATCGATTCGGCCTACGCCGAGTTCGTCGACGACGAAAGCTACGACGATGGCCTGGAGTTGATCGGCGGACGCCCCAACGTCGTCGTCACCCGCACGCTTTCCAAGGCCTTCGGCCTGGCCGCCTTCCGCGTCGGCTGGGGTTACGGTCCGGAGGCCATGATCCGGGCCCTCAATCCCATGCGCGGCATCGGCAACGTCAACGCCATCGCCCAGGCGGCGGCCGTGGCGGCGCTCGACGATCTCGATTTCGTCGCCATGGTGGCCCGCGAGACGGCGGCGCGGCGTGACTGGCTGCGGGCCAAACTGGCGCCGCTGGGGCTCGAGGCGCTGCCCGGCGCCGCCAACTTCCTGGCCGTACGTTTCCCCAGCACTCCCGGCCGGACGGCCCAGGACGCCATCGACCACATGGCGCGCCGCGGCATTCTCACCCGCGCCATGGACGATTACGGCCTGGACGACTTCGTCCGTATCACCATAGGCTCGGAAGCAGCCAACGCCGCCGTGGCCGACGCCCTGGAAGACCTGCTGGCGGGGCGCAGCAACGTGGGTGGCGGGTAGAAACGAAAGCGAAACCATGACCTTCACCGACTGCACCTTCGAGGTCGAAGACGGCGTCGCCGTTTTCACCATCAACAATCCCCAGGAACGCAACGCGCTGACGCCGGCCATGTTCGCCAACGACTTTCCGGCCCTGATCAAGCGGCTCAGGGAAGACAAGGATATCCGGGCGCTGGTGCTGACCGGGGCCGGCGGCACCTTTTGTTCGGGCGGCAACGTCAAGGCCATGGTCGAGGGGCTGGATAGACCGCTCCCTGAGCGCAACGCCAATTTGCACCGGGCGCGGGGCTGGATCCCCGATCTCATCGACGTGTCGCAGCCGGTCATTGCCGCGGTCGACGGTTTTGCCTTCGGCGCCGGGCTGGGCCTGGCCTTGTGCGCCGATTTCGTGCTGGCCAGCGAGCGCGCGCGGTTCTGCTGCGTCTTCGGCCGCATCGGCCTGGTGCCGGATCTGGGAATTCTCTACACGCTGCCCCGCGCCGTCGGGCTTTCGATGGCCAAGGAGCTGGTTTATTCGGCCCGCGTGGTGGGGGCCGAGGAGGGCCGCCGGATCGGCCTGGTGCATGCCATCCACCCGGCCGACGAGTTGCCGGCCGCCGCCCGCGCCCTGGCCGGGCGCTTCCAGAACGCCTCGCCCGACGCCATCCGCAACGCCAAGCAGCTCTTGAACCAGTCACTGCATCAGGACGTGCGCACCATGGGCTTCCTCGAGGTGGGCGCCCAGGGCGAGCTGCGCGAGACGGCCTACCACAAGGCCGCGGTCAAGCGTTTTATGGCCAAGGAGCCGGCGCTGTTCGATTGGGACGCCGAGGACAAAGACGCGGACTGAGCAAAGTCGCCGCCCCACCTCGTCCAGCGCTCAGGCGGCACTTCCGCTTTCGACGCTTGGGCGTCCGCTGCTTGGGGGTACGGCGAGCAAGCCACGCTGGGGGCCTGAAACGACTCGGTTGTCGATCCCTATTGCTTGATGTCGAGGTAGCCGCGTTCGAGAGCAACCTCCAGCGCCTGGGTGGCCGTCGACATTTCTTCGTAGGTGCTGCGCAGTTGGCTAAGCTTCTCGATCTCTTCCGCTCTCGGGAGGCCTTCGCCGGCGCCCTCCGTGATCTCAAGGAGCTGTCGCAAGTAGCCGCCTCGAATTCGCGCCAAAAGGGCTATCACCGGCGCCAAGTCGTCGAGGGAGATTTCCGGGATCATGGCATTGATGATGGCCCGATTACCCTCCCTTACGGCGTGGGAAAACCGCATCATCAGTTGGCGTTGATCGTCTGCATCCATTCCGTGATCTGATATCTGAGTGGCTCCTCTGCCGTCGTTCGCGCCGCGCCTCCTTGGAGGCTCGCCAAAACTAGCACGGATGATGTTGGATAGACGCCCCTAGGATGCAAGCAGGGGCATGCGGCAGAGAATGCTCACAGAATCGAATCCCGACATTGAAGTCCTGAACCCCGTGCTCATTGATGGCGCGGCGTAGCCTCCCTGACCACACCATGAAGCCGGGCCGCAGCGGCTCTCAAGAGGCCGTCTGGACGAAGCGTCCCAACACCTTGTCGGACAGGTAAGACAACCCCGCATGCGCTGCCGCCGGCCTGGCCTCGAGGCCCTGGGCCTGGCACCAGGCGGATAATTTCTGTCTCCTCGGCATCAGGGAAAGGAGGGGCGGAAAGATGTTGCCGAAAACGGGCAGGTTTTTGCCTGGTGGGGATGAAGCTGAAGTTTCAGGGCCAAGCTATGCCGAGGCAATTTCGGCCAAGCCGATCTTCCAGCCCGAGTTTCCGCGTTCGACCTCGGCAGGTCCGTTGCTGGGGATACAGCGAGCATGCCGGCGTGGGCCCGAATTGACGCGTTTGACCCATAG
>MPMF02161531.1_pt1 | contig 18394 bp, 15 predicted proteins | sample 1617271 | NCBI WGS metagenome assembly MPMF02 (sample SAMN05944812, study PRJNA350692) | marine metagenome | biome: marine; feature: ODZ; material: water; isolation source: 120 m water sample prefiltered with 30 um filter, filtered on to 0.2 um... | place: Pacific Ocean | collected 2012-04-09... | reverse complement strand
CAAAACACAAAACAGGCTTTGTTGTTCTGAGTCCCGAGAGGCTCCACCGCGCTCCTCAAAAGAACAACCAATTCCACCCACGAATTGTTCTGAAGAACCGAAAAGAATGGTCGCCATGGGCGAACCCCGACGACTCTGGCCTGTCATCGACATGTTCAAGGAATCCAGCGCCGGTTTTTCCGGAGCATTCGGACGACAGGTGACACTCAGCAAACGCACCGCGGATGATCCTCTAACGCTCGACCTGCTGCCGGCGCTGGAGAAAGCAGCGCTAGAAGGCACCATCATTCTTAAAGCAAACGGAAGAATCTTGAAGCGGGGAACCAAGCCTGGCTCACTGGCCCTCACCTATGATTCTCAGGCCGAGCGGTTCGTTGAGACTGACCTACCGAATGCAAGCTACTCGCGCTCCGAGCTGATGAAAATGGCGACACGCGGCGAGTTCGTCGGCACGTTTGCGGCTTACCATCCCGGCGATGTCATGTCCGCTCCACCCGCGATCTGGACAGCCGGTTCATTACACAAGCAACGCGGCTCGCAGCTCTTTCCTCGCGTTAATGAAGACCGCAAAATGATAAAGACCAGCGGTCGACATATTCAGGACGGAGCGTCGCTATTTGTCAATGGCAACCGGGTCAATGGCTCAATCAAATCGGTCGGCACCGACCTCATTGAAATCGCCTTCGCCACCTTACCTGGTCCGGGCATAAACATGCTGCAGGTGCGGAATCCGAACAGCTACCTGAGCAACGAATTTATCTTCTTCGTCGAAACGGACGCCGAGGCGGTCCAGCGCTACAAACGTGAGCCACCTTACCTGCTCACGGCGATTCTGAATTCAGCCATCGTCAACGGCAACTCGGAGGAAGCTCGAATCGTACTGAAGGCCGGAGCCGATCTGAACATGCCGCACGAGCACTTCGAGTTTGAACGCCCGCCACTGATTCTCGCCGCCATGTACGGTCGAGCGTGGCTAGTGGATGAACTCATCCGCCGCGGAGCCAACCCCAACATTCAGGACAAGAACGGCGTCACCGCCCTGCATGAAGCGGCCCGATTGTGTCGCCTTGAGATCTGCAAAACGCTGCTCGCCGCTGGAGCCAATCCCGGCACTGCAGATAAAAACGACAAACGCCCGGCAGACCTGACCAGCCACTTCGTTCCCAAGGGCCACTTTGAAAAGTACTTCGCCCGATATCGCGTCAACATCACGCTGGATCACGATCGCTACCTACATAACCGCCCCGCTGTTCAGGAACTGTTCACATCACGGGAACAGAAAGGCAATGGCGAATAGTGCATTCGTGTAGGAACCGGTGATGGCCCTGGCGACGACGCAAAGTGATCGGTGTACGTCGCCCCCGCGTTTGCACCAGGACCTCGTTGAGCTAAGTGCTTGAAAAAAAGTCCGGCAGACAACACGCATGACCGTCCGAAAGCTCCCCGAGGCGGGCTCGACCCAAAAAGACCAAATATTAACAGCTAAAGAGAGACTCGGACTGCACGCAACTTGCTTCGGTGAACCACACCGACAGCACAAACCGCGATTTCTTCGTGACAGCGGTTGCATCGACCGACATCACCAAGTCGGTAGCCGTTCTTGCAGAGGTGAGCACCACCTCAGCGCGACGGCACGTTGCTTGCTATCCTGCCGAGGAGGCGTGCTTCTGCGCGCAGTTTGCCCGTTGCATCTTCGTGCGGCGTGAGGTCGACCGCCGCTGTTTCGCGCAGGGTCCGTCGGGCTTGTACACCGCCGCACGTTGTGAAATTGCAGATTCGCGACGACCAACTCTATCGGCTGGAAGTCGAGTAGCTGCTTCGAAGCTCGTCACCGACGCTTGTTCCTGCCGGGCCGTGGAAGACGACGGCGGGCTCACCTAACGATTCGGACGGGTATTGTCGGGCCTACGTGTCTGGACTGCGGCACGGGCTGCCACGCCGGTTACACACGGATACAGTTTGCGGCGAGATGTCGAACTACTGCCCGAGAAACTATCCAAGACGATGCAGGATGAAGTCCACGATCACGCAAATTCTATGGCTGGCGATGTGTGTGTTACAAAGAGACACATGAAACGATGTCCACGATTCGAGGATGGCTTTGGTTCTCGATGGATGGATAATTCAGATACAAAGTGCGATCGTGCTCCAAATTGTGGCGCTGGGCTGTGTGCGAAACTGCGCGTATACTCAATCACTGCTCAACAGCTATGCTGGGGAAGACCGTACGACCTGTACTATGCCGCTCATGATGCTGTCCGGAGGGCGCTAACAATCGCCCGGAATTGAGGGCGAAGGATTTTCAAAAATGGTCAAACTGCGATTTCTCTTAGGTCTTGGATCCTCGCTTCTTTGCTTGGGGAACATTGTTCTCGGGCAGTCAGACGGCGTTCGCCAGTTCCCGGACCGTGAATCTCTCGCCCGGCACGAGCGTGTCAATCGGCATGTGCCTCCGACTTCGTTTCAGCTCGACGAAACACTGGGCAAAGACTTGAAAATCGAGGTCTGGGCGACGTCGCCTCTGCTCTTCTCGCCGGTCGCGATGGATATGGATGCACGGGGCCGCATGTGGCTGACTGAAGGCATAGACTATTCAACTACGCAGACGGGACGACGCCGCGTCGCCGCAGGCAAATCGATCATCGTCGTCTCGGACGCCGACGGCGATGGCAAGGCGGATGAGTCCCACGTCTTCGTCACCGAAAAGCACATCCGCCACGCACCCCTGGGCATCGCAGTCTTTGACAACAAGATCGTTCTGTCGGCCTCGCCAGAAATCATCATTTATACCGACGTCAACCGGAATGCAGTCTTCGAACCGAGAATCGACAAGCGGGAAGTGTTTCTCGCCGGTTTTCGCGGCGGGTGGCACGATCACACTCTGCACGCAGTCGTGGGTTCGCCAAGTGGCCAGTGGTACTTCAGCTTCGGCAATTGTGGGGCCGACGTTCGAACCAAAGACGGCCGACGATTCGTCACCAGCAGTTTCTACCACAACTCGCAGCAGGCAGGCGTCAAGAGTTCGGACGGCCATCTCTATATAGGCGGCATGGCGATGCGCATTAATCCCGACGGCACCGGCCTGACCGCGATCGGCCACAATCTACGCAACACGCATGACATGGCGGTCAACTCGTTCGGCGACGTGTACCAAAACGACAACGATGATCCGCCGCACTGCAGGGCGACCTGGCTGATGGAGTATGGGAACCTCGGTTACGCTGGCCTCTTTGACGGCACCCGTTCGTGGCAGGAAACGGCCAAATCGTGGGAGACGCCGGGGAGCCGGTTGTGGGATTGGAGCGGACACAGCCAACTCGGCCGTCGCCACACACCTTCTCATTGGCGCGAGAACTACCCGGGCACATTGCCGCCGGGGACGATCTACGGCTCGGGCGCTCCGGTGGGGGCCGTGTTCTACGAGGGCGACGCCCTCGGACCAAAACTCCGCGGCACCTTTTTGAGTTGTGAAATGGTGCGTCGGGAACTGCAAATCTATCGACCGAAAGTGACCGACGCTCAGATCGAAATGGGCCCAACCAAATCGTTCGTCGGATTGCGCCCACAAGCCAGAAGAGAGATGTTTTTGCCGACCGACATCGTCACAGGAACCGATGGGGCTCTGTATCTAGCCGATTTCTACAACAATACGTCCGCGCATAATTACTTTCTGTCCGGCACCATTTATCGCATCTCTCGAGAGGACGAAGGTCCGCCGAAACGACCGGGCATCAATTACAAAACCACGGCTGGACTCATCGAGGCACTGAAAAGCCCAGCGAGCAGTGTGCGGGCGGTTGCGGTTCCCTTACTGGTGTCGAAAGGCGACGCAATTGTTCCCGGTATGCAGCAACTGTTTCAGACCGAGACGAATCCGTATGTGCAGGCTCGCGCTATCTGGGCCCTCGCTCAGGCCGGACCCAACGGCCGAACCGTGGTCGAAGGACTCTTGAACAGCGACAACTTCCAATGGCGGATCACCGCTTACCGCGCCCTGCGCCTCGCGAATCCCGAAGAATTTCTGGAATACGCAAAGCGGATGGCCTCGGACGAAGCTGCGAGCGTGCGGCGCGAGGTCGCATTATCGTTGCGTGACATCCCGTTCGAACAGTGCGAGCATATTCTCCCGGCGTTGATCGCCGGTTTCGACGGCAGAAACCGGTGGTATCTCGAAGCGATTGGGACGGCAGCGACGGGCAAAGAAGCGGCCGTCTATTCCAAGCTGATTCGTCCGCTGTCGGCGAAGAGGCCACATGTCCGGTGGACCGAACGAGACAAGAACCTGGCCTGGCGGTTCCACACACCGCAGGCCATCGATGATCTGGTCGAGGTGATAACGGCGCAGAAGCCAAAGATTGTTGAGTTCCGCCACCTGGCCATGGCGTTCGCCAGTTACTCGAGTGAATCAGAACTCGATGCATACAAACTTAAGCTCGAAAGCCTTCGCGACAATGAAGCTTTTGAGGCCGACGAATTTCAGCAGGCGATCAAGGAGATCGTGGTCAAGGATTTGACCAAGCCGAAAGGGTCATTGCTGAATGCCCGTTATACGATGCCCGATTTCTTGGGCAAGACGAAGCCAAGCAACGATGTTAAAACGATCGCTGCCCTGAAAGGCAATGCTGCTCGAGGCAAGGCCCGGATCTCCATCTGCTGCGTTTGCCACCAAATCGATAGAATGGGTGTTGAGTTCGGGCCAAACCTTTCCCAGTGGGGTAAACTCCGAACGATCGAACAGATCCTAGAGGAGATCGTACATCCTGCAAAACGGCTGGCGCACGGTTACGAAATGTCGATGCGTGTGACTCGGGGCCGCAACGTAGCCGAAGGCATTGGAACAAATTTTGCGTTGCATGGTCCTGGAAGCGAGTATGGCGGATCGTTTAACGTGAAGGTATTCGGCGGCGACACCCACAAGATCCTTTTCCGTCGTGAGGGGGCGAAGGTTGAAGTGCTTAAAGACCATTCTTGGATGCCGACGCCATCCAAGCTCGGCCTCGAAGACCAGGACGTCCGTGACATCGCGGAATACCTCAAGAGTCTCTAAGAACAAGACGAAATTCGCATTGCTTGGTTTTCGTGAATGCAATCTGCTGTCATGCGTTTCAAGACTGGAGCCTGATTTGGCGAAACTGACGAAACTTGGATCGGTCAGCCCGTTCCTTTTGCAAGTGTCTCCGATCCAAGCAGAAACCATTCGAGTTCGTACTTTCTTCAATGCCGTCGCCGTGTATACGGTCAATACAGCTGGACGAAATGTAAAGACTGTGAAGCTTCACGCTCGAGTTGCTTGCGTGCTTCGGTCCGCGCCTTCTGCGTACGTTAGAAAATGCCGTTTCCTGCTTCGGTGAGAACGACCGGAGCAGTTTTTGATCGCGCTAAGAGCGCAGCGGTGGCGCACTCCTGCGCAATTTAGCGGCCGGCGTTTTCCTGTGGTGGTGAAATTCCCCGCCGTGCGCAAAAGATGCACGAAACTGCTTCGGTGTGCATCGACCTCTGCGCTTTAGGATGAGCCACCAGCGCCTCCGACAGCCCTCTTCAGTGAGCTCGCTGCTCGAGATCTTCCTTGGCGCGCATCGGTTGCTTGACGTTGGTGAACATCGACGTCAGTTTGGCCGAACGACCTGGGGTGGCGGGGCAGCCATGTGCCATTTCCCGCTCCGTCATGAGTCACGTACGCAAGTTGCTGAGATGACCGAGGTGATGGGACCGATGCGGTTTTCGAAATTCGCTTCGAGACAGCGGTTGCATCGACCGCCCGTTTCAAGGAATTGTCGCTAAGCGCAGCGGTGTAGTCCACCGACCGCAGTTTGGCCCACCTGGTGGATACTAGGGTTTCATAACGTGCGGCGGTGAGGTCGGGAGGGCAGGAAACCCATCGCACTGTCGCCGCGGTGCCGGGGGTTGTGGCCGTTTCCTTGTTGACCGTGTCTTGAACCAGTTTCGGAAACCCTGCGATTCCTCCGGCCTTGGCGGCTTCCGTCTGGCCTGTCGGCGGCGTTGATTCTGCCCGGTTGTTCGCTTTCAGCGAACGGGCGGCCTGCCGGGCCTGGCTGATTACTTCAGCTTTTTCGGCAGCAGCCGAGCGAGACGAGCTTTCACGGCGTGATGTGCCGGATTGGCCGCCAGATTCGTCCACTCGTTGGGATCGGAGTGATGATCGTACAATTCCTCGCTGCCATCGGCATACCGGATATAGCGCCAGCGGTCGTCGCCAACGCTGAAATGCTTACCGTAGAAGGTACTGACGACGGCCCGCCCGGTCACCAGGTTTGGGTCTCGCAACAACGGGACGAGCGACTTGCCATCCAAGCCTGCTGACGGTGGCGGCACGTCCGCGATGTCGAGCACCGTGGGGTAAAGGTCGATCAGGCTCACTGGTTGGCGGGTCAACCGTCCGACGGCATATCGGCCGCGGTCGCGTAACGGGGGCACGATCATCAGCGGCACGCGCGTGGCGCGCTCCCAACCCGTCCACTTGCCCCAATGCTGCTTTTCTCCCAGGTGCCAGCCGTGATCGCCCCAGATGATGACTACCGTATTGCGGCCATGTTCGGAGGCTTCCAGCGCGTCGAGCAGCCGGCCGATTTGCGCATCCACGAAGTAGACACAAGACAAATACGCCGCCACCGCCGGCGCCCACTGATTGTACTTGATCACCGTCGCATGCGTTCCCGCGGTCGACGGTCCGATCGCGATCTCTCGAGCAACAGGCCCCAGGTCATCAAGATCGTTTTCCCGAAACGGCGGCAGCTGAATGGACGTGTTCGTGAACGGCTCGAAGTATTTCGCCGGCGCCCACAACGGGATGTGCGGTCGGTAAAAACCCAGGGCCAGGAAGAACGGCTGCGCTGACTTTTCTCTAATGCGCTCGATTGTCCAGTCAACGATTTGGGCATCGCCCATGGCGTTGTCCGGGACGTTAAGGGGACCCCAGTCGAATGACTCAGCTCCCCGGTCGCGGGGCCGCCGATCGCTGGGCATGCCGTTGAGCGGCAGGATCACCGGCGGACGCCCCGGTCCCATGTCGACCACGTGCCGCGGATTGTCGGTCGCTTTTGACGGCAACTCCTCCGGCGTGTACGCCAGCTGTTTCGATGAAGTGAACGGACTCCACCGCTGTTCGGGTTTGAAGAACTTGTCGTAGAGCTCCGGACGCTTTCGATGGAGCAGCTTGCCGGTGCCCCACGTCCGATACCCGTGCTCCTTCATTTGCGTCGGCAATAACACCAGCTCCGGCGCGACTCGGGAAATATTGTCGCTGTTTCCGTAAACGCCGGAGTTGAAGGGCTCACGACCGCTGAACACTGCGGCCCGCGACGGGCAACAAAGCGGCGCAGCGCAGTGCGCGTTCGCAAATACTGTGCCTCGCGCCGCGAGGCGGTCCATGTTCGGCGTCTTCGCCTGTGGGTGACCGCCCAGAAAGCCCACCCAGTCATTCAGGTCATCGATTGCGATGAACAGGATGTTTGTACGGTCGGACGCCGCGGCAGTTGAAAGCCCCGGCAGCGATGCCACGGTCAGGGAGAGCAGAATCCATGCCCGAAAGATTTTGCAAAGGGACATAAGCTCCTCTATTTGCCTGTGAATGGTGAACTGTACTCCAGCGGAACGAACACAGCTGAGTCAATGCCGTGCTGCTTCTTCATGATTTTGAACGCATCCCATCGATGGGTGTATTCAGTTTCCGCATTCACCTCTTTCAGAAATGCCATCAACTCATCGTGCAGCTTCTTGGTGACCTCGGGCATTTCCGCTGACAGGTCCCGGCTCTCCCCAAGGTCCTTGCTCAGGTCATAGACTTCCAAAAGCTGTTCGCCTGCGTACTTGCTACGTTTTTTCCCTGCTGGTGTTTCGGCCAACCAGTGTTTTATCAGCTTGAATTTGCCCCGCCGTATCGCGCTAAGAGGGACGCGCTTGGCCCCCTGGTGAAAAAACAACGCGTCACGGCTTCGCCGCACCTGGCCCTGCCCCCTGTTGCGCAATACCGAAACCATGCTCCCCCCGTCGAGGTTTTCCGGGAGGTGGCCGCTATGTTCGACCAGTTCCGCGAAGGTCGGCAACAGATCGAGGCCGGTGACAGGGACGCGACAGACCGAATTCGGCTCGACGTCGGGTCCCAGTACGATAAACGGTACGCGAATGCCGCCTTCATAATATTCGTGTTTGCCGTGCCGCAGCGGCAAATTGCGCCACGTGATCGACGTTTCGTGGGTCTCGATGACGTCGTTGTTCTGATCCAGGTTGGCGGGCTGGATGAAGTGCTGTACACCGCCATTGTCGCTCATGATGAAGATGTAGGTGTTGTCCTGAATACCCAGTTCCTTTACCGCGTCCAGGGTTTGCCCAATGGCCAAGTCCATATCTTTGGCCATCGCCGCATATGCGGGATTGTCGTGCTTTCGCCCCCGCGGCTTGTTCTTGAAATATTCATACGTCTCGTGATTGGACACAAGATCCAAATGAGTGGCGAAGTGAGCGACGTAAGCAAAGAAAGGCCGCTCCTCAGTGACGCTCTCGCGCATGAATTCTCGCGCACGCGCGGCCATGCTGATGGCGCCTTTGGGATCCTCATCTGGATAGTAGACGGGAAGCTTGGAGTAGCTCGTGTTCAGCGTCGGCGGCACGATCCCGTGCTTGGCGTTGTACCGCTTGAGTTTCGCTCCGACGCCGCCGGTATCGCGATGTGAGCCGCCCTGTGTATCGCCGCCGGCGTTGCTCGTCGCTCCGTCGCTATAGTCGAAACCCATAGCATCCGGCGTCACACCGACGTGCCACTTGCCGAAATGGGCGGCACGATATTTCGGATTGGCCTCCTTGAGCACTTTTGGAATGGTAAGCCAGTCCGGCGCCTTCTGCGTCCACTCGAGATCCTTTCCGTAAATGTGACGGGCGCAGTTCTGGCCGAAGAGAACGGCATGTCGTGTCGGAGAACACTGCGCGTTGGGGGCGTAGCCATCCGTGAAACGCATGCCCTCACGCGCGGCCCGCGCCAATCGCGGCGTCTCGATATAATCGCTTGCCGATTCGGGTAACGCTGGATCGGAGCGATAGGAAACGCTGGTCCACCCTTGGTCGTCCGTCAAGATGAAGATGATGTTGGGCGAACCTTGCTTGTTCTGAGCAAGCGATAGCGTAGCACCGGCCATCCACAACGCAGTTGTCGATACAATCAGTTTGAGACATGTGCGGCTATTCATATTTCCTGCTAGCTTTGCATGCTGTCGAATGGATTGCGGTTTTCAGCCGCCGATGGATCACGTCGCTCGATCTGTGAGAGGAGTCGCGTGACGTCAGACATGCCTACCAAAATACCGCAGAGATAGAGCGGCATCAATCACCAGGATGCGATTGTCTCTCAGGCTCCGGCAAGTGCCTGGACAGCTCCGAAATCGGATAACGGTTCCCCGAAGCTTCGTGACAGCGTCGCCGACAGTACGCGAGCGTCGACGGCAAAGAGATTGGCCTGGATGAGCTGAGAGCACAGCTTGCGAAGTTAAAGGATGAAACAAGCAATGCGTTTTCGGTGCGGATCAACGCCGATCCTGAATGCCCGATCAAACATGTCATCCCCGTGCTGGACGCGTGTAAAGAAGTGGGTGATGTCGATTTTAGTGTCGCGACGTCCAGCGATTCGGATTCGACACCTGATGAAGGCGACACTGCAAACTAGCCGAAACAGCAAAACACAGCAAAACCAGAATCGCCGAGCCCAAAAAGAACCCACGTCGGCGAGGGGTAACACGCAGACGTGGGTTGGACTTAGGCTTGGTCACCGCAGATGGGGATAAGACCTGCAGCAACCCTTTGGATCGTCCATTGTGTCTGGCCAGTTCACGAAATCCGGCCTCGACTCTCAAGAAAGAACCTGACGTTGACGTTGGGTTCTTCTGGAGAACATAGTAGGCGTTACTCTGGGAAAACCAGGACGACTTGATCGTCCACCGCCCCTGTATTGAAAGTAGCCAGCAGTAGGGACCGATACTCCGTTGCATCGCCAGAGACATGCATCATTAGAGGAGTCATCGATGGAACAGCCGCACCCAGATGAATTGCCAACAATCCGAGCCAAGGTTGACCAATTGCTTCAAGAATTGAAGCAGCTTGTAAAACACGCAACGCCCACCGAGAAGCGACAGCAGACTGATTCATCTTCGGCGAAAGCATCGAGTGCCAGTGCGAATGGCCGGTGAGTCTTCATTCTGAATGGCCCTGGCCCAATTTCATCTTGGGCGACCGTTTACGTCGCTTTGCTACACGTCATCGTCGCCCTCTGGCTCTCGAAGTTCGATACGCGGCACACGAGTGGCTCTTCTATCTGCGTTATCGACTGTCGGTGTTGAGCCTTTGTCTGACCTCTCGCACGATCTTGTCGATTTGAAACGGCTGCAAGAGGTTCGGTTCCTTTTCCAGCTTCGCCCGCCACGCAATCAAGACCTTGATCGCTCCCTTTTGGTCGTGAGTGCATTCAACAGTAATCTCTTGGATAGTCGCTTCCCATTCTTGAAGACGCATCGGCAATTCCTTTTTGATTTCAAGCTTCAAATGCGTGGTTGCAATGGTGGCGTCGATGAACTCGATGATCGCGTCTTCGCCATCGCGAGAGATTCGCACTTCGTCGAGTGTCGCTACGTGTGGCCTCTTCTTTCGCATTGTTGTTCCTTACGCTTACCATCGAAGACTCGCGGTCACTGCCTAAGCATCAACACCGCCACCACGCCAATTGCAACCAAGGCGACAATCAAGAACACCACTGCACCACTACACCCGGCTCCCTCCACCGTGACGCCATTACGGGTGGCGATTGCTTCAACCGCCTTCTTTGAATCAATGAGGGTTGAGCCTGTTCGTTCTCTGTAGAGTCTTACCGCCTTGATCTTTTCGCCTTGGCCCAACAATCTCAACACGTCCGCATCCAGATCGGCATCTTTGTCCGTGGACCGGACTCCAATCTGTAACGCCTCAACGGCATCCTTGGCGTCTTTCAGGCTCGAACCGGTGCGGTCTTTGTAAACCTTGACTGCTTCGATCTTACGTCCTTGATCCATTAGCGACCGCACTTCTTCTTCGAGGCCAGTTGTCGCTGTCGCAGATTCAGGAATAGAAGCACCGCATGATCGGCAGAGCGTCGTGCCGGGAGAATTGCTACTGTTGCAGAACTGGCATTTGGACATTATCGCGATCCGGATGTATTGGTGGGTGAATTCTACCAAATGAGCTGTGGCAACATCTTGTTTTCACATTCCGTCCGCTAACAACCATTCCCTTGCCTGGTCCACTGGAAACAAGTCACGAGTGAATTGGCGAAAGTCGTCCTATTCTCCCGCCTTCAGTCCTCAGCAGTCGAATGGACGACTGGGATGTAACCAGCACGAAGTGCGTTGACCGTGCTTCTTGGGGTACGCACGATTACTTCGGAATAATCCCTGATGCTTGGAACAGTCTCGTAACCGCTCGGCGTCCAAGACAAAGCAGTGCCATGCCAGAGCAGCAACGGAGTCTGGCAATTTGGAATCGTAAAGAACGTTCCAGACGGCAGTTCGCGAAGGACAGCGGTGTATGTTTCCTGCTGGCCATCCTTTGTCAGCCGGTCACGGTGTAGCCAGGCATCAACCTTGTTGATGCTACTGTTGGCCGTCAGTCTTGAATTCGGGTTGCCATTGATCCAAGCCTCCTTGAAGCATCGATAGTCTTTTCGTCGGCATTCGGCACATGGTCGATGGCCAGCAGCTAGGGCCGTCGCCTCGTCGAGGAAGAACAGCTCCGTGTACTGACGCTGTGACATGAGTGAACGCTTGCGGTCTTTGAACGACGTCAGGCAAACGATCCAACGTTTTAACGAACATTTCTGTCGGACAATCTGCTGGTTGTCGTTGTGCAAGCAGCCGCGATTCCCCATGAACAGGCCGTGTTCTGGATAGGCAACGATTTTGTTCAGAGGTGAGACGCGGTTTTGAAGTGGCATTGGGGGTTTCGATTCGGTGGCTCGTCATCGCTTACACGAAGCAGCGTAACACGGCACCGCGAGCACTGCCGAGCCCGACCTCGTCCTCTCTCTGCCACCTCGCTAATGCTCCCAGCCGGGCGGATCAGTCTTACCTCCCGTCATAGTGAACATCTGGACGTGTCCGCACCGATTACACTGGTAGATCTTAAAGCTGCGGTGAGGACCCGGCGACAGACCAAAGTCACTTGTCGTTTCGACCTCGCGGTTGGACAGCTCAACGTACGACCCAAGACCGCAGACGCGGCAGTTTCTCTGCACATTGTTGGAGAGCAAGTCCGCGTCACTCTCCACGATCTTGAGAGCGTTGTCGATCTCGGCCAGTAGTGCTGTTGCGTCTGCAAGACACTGGTGTTCTCGTTGGACGACGCTTTTTCGCAGAATTGGGTTTATCAGGCGGATATACTTTCGGTCCGGAAACATCTCCTCGACGTTTAGCTCGGCTTCCTCCTCAAAATGCCAGAACTGAAGTTGTTGAATTGGTAGGCCGGACACCATCCACCACAGAAGCTTCCCAAGGCAAAAAACATCGAAGGTCCGAGCCACTTCCTCAGGCTTCTTGTTTTGGGCCCAAGCAGGCATCCATTCCCAGCTTCCGACGTTGGACAAAGTGTTCGAGATACGAGTCCGGTTATTATCGGTAAAGTAAACGAGCCCAAAATCACCCAAAACAAGTTTGTCATGAGTGGACAGAAAGATGTTCTGGGCTTTGATGTCTCTGTGCACCATGTCAGCTTTGTGTAGCTCGGCAACACCCGCGACTAAGGGTCGAATCGCCTTGAGTGAAAGGTGAACATCTCCGGCAAAACGAGACTGGCACTTGTCGAGCGTATCGGTTCGCTGATCAAAGCGGTTTCGATGCTTCATCAATTCATGCATGGCGTGACTGCGCACGCGACATGCGGTACAATCAGCTGTGAGTTCTCATGGTTGCTTTGCGCACAGGGGGTGTGCGAGTGTTCCTCCATCCACCGAACGACGCAGAGGATGAGCTTCGACTTCAGAGAAGGTGACGGTGGTCGCCTCCGCGGTAAGCTCCGGCCGTCAGGAACGTCTCGGCTTGGAGCGAAGTGACGGTTTGCCATTGACTGGGCCAATTGTTAAAATCGGAGCTCTCGTACGGCCAGTAGGCAAGCTTCGATATGTTGGAGGACGAGGAAAATGGCGCTAGATAAAGATCAAAAGAAGACTATCGAGAAGTTATGCTTGAAGATCGTGGGGGATTACAAGGACGCCTCCGAGGCATTCGACGGAGCCAGTGAACTGGGCAAAGAGCTTAAGGCCTTCGCTAAGGCGTCAAAGGATTTGGACGCCTTTTGCAATGGTTTAGACTACGGCGCGCGGAAACATGCAGCTAAGTTCCTGGACTCAAAGTCAAACGCACAAATGCTACTAACCCTGATCACCCTAAAGGGCGGAAAAAAGTGGGATAGCGAGTTGAAGCAAGTAGCGAAGATATATGGGCAAATGTTCTAAGGCGGGTCCGCGAGGTACCAGACCCAAACTGCTTCACGCTTTTGCTGATCAACATCAGAGACCTTGCCGTGCAAATGTGTGCCTCCTCGCTGCAGTTCACCGCAGTCCCAAGCTCAGAGGTCGGTTTCACTGACGCGCGTAACAGTCGAGTGCAAACTTAGATTGACTGCGCGACATTAGGCTTTCTCAGTCCGACCTTTCTCGCCATTCGACGCGTCGGTCGACAACACCGACGCGCGCAACGAACTGGTGCTTCGAAGCGTCGGTCGAAAAGACCGGTGGCGTTTTCTCAAATCCCGAAACAGCGTCGGTCTCGCGACCGAGGCCAGCCCGAACGATCATCCTCGGTGCGTCGGGCCGGGTGGCCCTGGCGGTTGCCCGCCAGGGCTCCCACAGATCCGGACGTGCCCGCATTAGATGGGGATGAAAGCCCGTTGTCTCGTTGAGACCTAGATTTGGGTTTCAGATTCTTTCAGGAGCAACGAGCTATGCCAAAATCAAAGGTTTTTGTCGGACTTGACTACCACCAACACACGGTTCAGGTTTGCGTGCTAGATGAAGAGGGCACTCAACTGGTCAATCGGATTTGTCGCAATGACGCGGAGGAGATTATCGAGACCGTCAACGGTTTGGGTGACCGCGTCTTCGCTGCCATTGAAGCCTGCTCAGGTGCGGCGGATCTGGCGGACGAGTTGATTCTGCAGGGAGGTTGGTCGGTCGATTTGGCGCACGCCGGATATGTGGCTCGGATCAAGCAGAGTCCAGACAAGACGGATTACACAGACGCGCGGCTGTTGGCGGATCTAGAACGAGTTGGCTATCTTCCCAAGGTGTGGTTGGCGCCACAGGAGGTTCGCGAACTCAGACGCCTGGTCCGGTTTCGGCAACAACTGGCCAAGGAGCGACGCAACATCAAGTTGCAACTGCGTGCCGTGTTGCGTGATCAACGTGTCAAACATCCGGCCGACATGAATCCGTGGACCAAAGCGTGGTTAGCGTGGGTTGAAACGGCGGAGGGAATCAGCATCGAAACGCGTTGGATCATTGGCCGGCAGCTCAAGCGACTCGCGGGAATATGTGAGGAGATCGTGGCTGTGGAAAAACATCTGGCCGAAGTCACCGGAGATGACCCGATCGTGCAGAAACTGCTGTCCTACAAGGGAGTCGGGCTGATTACGGCCTCGACCATGCGGGCCGAGATTGGAAGGTTTGACCGCTTTCGAACGGGCAAACAATTGGCTCGGTTTTGCAGCCTGACGCCGCGCAACGCGTCGAGCGGCCAACGCCAAGCCGACGCGGGAGTCATCAAGGCTGGTAATCCCGAGCTAAGACGTGTGCTGATTGAAGCGGCTCATTGTTTGCGACGCTTTGACGACCGGTGGCACGAATTCAGTGAGCGATTGAAGGAACGTGGAAAACCAGGCAATGTCATCGCTGCGGCGGTTGCCAACCGGTGGGTCCGAGGCTTGTTTCACGAAATGGTGCAAATTGCGGCGTAAACGAACCTCAGCTCGGGCTCGGCAAAAGGGGCCGCCCCTTGTCGCTTCACCATCGCTCGGCCCCAAATGCGCGGGGCGAGGGCCGAAGCGACGGCGAAGGCGAAAGGGGCTCGCGGAACCTATTATCAAAGACAAAACAAGGAGAACAACTCTCTGACGGAACTGTGCAAAGACCACTGATCCCGATGTGCTGAGACGAGCTCGCGGATGCGCTGGGCTATTCAAGCTCGACAATTAGATGGGGCAGTCTCACCACCTCGAAACAACCCACTTGGGCTCAATGCTCGGATAGAAGAATGGGAATCACGGGTCATTTGCGCGTCACAGCCAGGGAGCTTCTTCACAACAGACTTGTCGAATCCCAATGTGGTGGGACGTGCTCGCGTATGCGCTGGGCTATCAAGCTCGACATTAGATGGGGCAGTCCCACCACCTCAAAACAACTCACGCAACTTCAATGATCGAAAAAGTTTCTGCACAGGCTTGACAGCAGTGGAGCTTTCATAGAAGCGAACAGGGTTCTCTCAAGTTCCTGTTCATAATGCCTCCTTTGTCACAAAGTGTATGGGTCCTCCGCCCAGTTTGATGGCGGAAGCATGCTGGCAAAATCTCAATGCTCGGATTGAGGTTTGGGAGTCGTTAACTCGGCTGGTGCAGACAGGCCCGACGACCTCAGACCATCTTCGCGGAGTTGTTTCAAGCGTTCGAGTTCATCGTCGTCAGCCCAGAGAATCCAGCGACCATGAGCGCCCGCCGATTGCTCGCTGTGCAACCAACCGCGACACAGCCAAGTGTGCAGTGTGCGAATCGGCATGTCCAACTTCCGCCCTAAGTCGCCGAGCCGCCAATGTGGCGGCGCGGGACATTCACGATCTTGTGATGGACGGCTACGAGACAACAACCTGCGAATGGTCGTTGCATTGAACGTCTTGCCGCTTGGCGGATGAAATCCTTCATCGTTCAACTGATCGGCAATCTGCACGCTGGTGTGATCGCTGCGTCTTAGCTCTTCAACACGAACCATCAGTTCTTTGTAACCACTGAGTTGTTCGTAGCTTCCCACCGGACGAATCAGTTCATGTTGACTTACAAAGCCACCATTCCAATGAATGGCGACATCAACATGTTCGCTCTCACCCTGAACGTCGATAACCACCCGGTCAACAAGATGGCGAATAATTGTCTGACGATCTGCGGCGGTTGTGCCAGTTGCGTTCCATAGAGCAGGCAAGTCAGTCGACAAGGCTTGAATCATTTCAAGCTCGTGCGCCTTTAGCTCAGCAGGATGTGTGTGCTCAAGACGACGCAGGTCTTCTTCGATCTCTCGTTGCGCTACCAGCGATTCTTCCCAGCAACGTTCCAGCTGGCGCGCCACTAAACGGTTCTCTGGCTCCACCGCGTGATACTGTCGAGCTGCTCGATCCGCTTCGTATTGCGCTCGTTCCAAACGTTGGCGCCGTAGTTTGGTCACGCGCTGACGTTCCTGCTTCACCTCCTTCACGGCCTTCAGACTGAGCGTCACAGTCGCTGGCTTCAGCACTTGCAGGATCTGTCCGCTGATAGAATCGTCGAGAGGACCAGCAGACAGGCTTTGGCATTTCTCTAATACATATTGTCGATAGCCCCGCAAGCATCTGTACCGCGGTCGGCTTTGTGCCCCGCTATAACCAACTGCCAGGCGACCACCACAACGACGACAAAACAAGAGACCTCCCAACAAGGCCGCGCCTTTGCGCGGTGAGCCTTTTGATGAAATTCGATCGCAATTCTGCTGCAAACGCTCTTGGTTGGCTAAAAAACGCTCCCAAGTGATGTAGGTGGGAAGTTCATCTTTTCGCAGTACCTCCCACGCTTCCATTGGCGGCGTCGTGCGGCCTGTCCTCCGTCGGCCAGGTACCTTGCGCCGTGGATCGATCGGATGACGGCCATAGCTGTAAGCGCCAGCGTATATCGGATGGTGCAACATGCTTAACAAAGTTGTGTCGCAAGGTCGACGCCATTCCAACTGTCCTCGTGTGGGACCATCGTGTCGTCGGACACCCAAACGAATTTCGTGCGCTACCAAGTATCGCAGCACGGCTCCGGCGGTGCCTAACTCGTCGAACTTGCCAAACACCAAGTGAACAACCGCCTGGACTTCTTCATCTGGATCCATCACCGCCTGACCCGACTCGCTCCGCACGTAACCGATTGGCACATGGATGAACAACTCACCGCGTCGCGCTTTATTGCTCCGTCCTTGGTGCATCCGTTGACACATCATATGCAGCTCAGCCTCGCTCATGGTCCCTTTCAGGCCCAACAACAAACGGTCGTTGTAGTCGGCTGGATCATACATGCCATCCAAGTCGGTAAGCAGAGTGCCAAAGCGCGCGCACACCTCCAGCAATTGATGCCAATCTTTGCACGAGCGCGCTAAGCGACTCATTTGAAAACCGAGTACAAGTCCCACATGGTCCAGCGCCACTTCGGAGAGTAAACGTTGAAAACCGTGCCGACTTGCAGCGCTCTGCGCCGATTGTCCCTGATCTTCGTCGATCACCAACACGCGTTCGCGCGGCCAACCCAACTCCACCGCACGGTCGGCCAAATTGTATTGCAACTCTTTCGATTCACGATGCTGCAACACTTGTTGCGGATCGGACTGTCGAACATAAACGATCGCCAAGTGTTCGAGATGACGATGCGCGATCTTCAACGAGCCAAACGCGAGCGAAGATGACTGACGCGCATCAGACGATGATGAATCGGCTTCATCGCATCGCGGCGACGAGATACTAACCGCGCTCATGCACCACCTCCTGACCCGTTTTGGGCGTCGGTAGTTGCTGAGCGATGACTCGGCTCAGTAATTGAAGGACGTTCTGACGCGTGGCCGCTGGCAGGACTGTCCAGAGTTGCGCCAGCTCCACACACGTTCCCTCCGCCGGCAAGCGCGGGGGGGCACTCGGTCTTCCGTGACGTCGGACATAGCTCTCCTCCTGAGGCAGATTCGCGACGCTGCAGGCACCAGTGTGCTAGCTTCAAAAGCGCCTCAGCACACACCATAGGCCGATCGGCCTCACCGAGACAATCTGTATCATGGGGTGCATTGTCCTCGGGACTTCTCAAGTTCCTGGGGAACCACGATTGTCCGTTTGCACATGTTCCAATCCGACGCCGGCAGGACTGCTCGCACCAGACCATTGCGGTGCAGCAGCGTGGCCCTTGAAGGCCCAAGCGCAAAGGCTCCCACGACTGGTCTATCGACGCTCAATAGCATGGCTTTCGGACTCGCTGCGGGCACCGTGCGCAGCATGGTCGGCTTCGCAGTGCGGATTACTCCAACACCACGCAAGACTCGCTTCCAGTTGCTGATCAGGCTCTACTGGGCGGGCTTTCCACCCACATGGTTCCGCTGAAAAGTTTCAGAGTT
>MPMF02015403.1_pt1 | contig 18412 bp, 3 predicted proteins | sample 1617271 | NCBI WGS metagenome assembly MPMF02 (sample SAMN05944812, study PRJNA350692) | marine metagenome | biome: marine; feature: ODZ; material: water; isolation source: 120 m water sample prefiltered with 30 um filter, filtered on to 0.2 um... | place: Pacific Ocean | collected 2012-04-09... | reverse complement strand
TCGGCAGCCGATTCAGCAGCGCAGGCGCTCAAGCTCGCTCCAGAACTCCGGGTAGGACACGGCCGCGGCTTCACTGCGGGCCAGGGAGGAGTTTCCCTTTGCCAGCATGGCTGCCACGGCAAGGCTCATGGCGATTCTGTGATCTGTTTCGCTGTCGAGTGCGGCACCGTGGAGTTGGCGTCCACCGCGGATGCTGAGGCCATCGGCATGTTCCTCAATCTCGGCACCCATGGCGGTGAGCTGCCGTGCCATCACCGCCAGACGGTCGGTCTCCTTCACCCGCAGTTCACTGGCGCCGCTGATCCTGCTTTCGCCATCACAGAAACAGGCGGCGACGCTGAGGATCGGCACCTCATCGACTAGGCGGGGCATGATCTCCTCGCCAAACCGGAAGGGTTTCAGCGGGCCATGGGTCACCCGCAGATCACCCACAGGTTCACCGGCGACATCGCGGCGGTTAAGCACTTCGATCTTGGCCTCCATCTGCTCGAGCACCTCGAGGATGCCTGTGCGGGTGGGGTTGAGTCCGACGTTCTCCACCGTGAGATCCGCACCTGGCACCAGGGCTCCTGCCACCAGCCAGAAGGCGGCGGAACTGATGTCTCCTGGCACCACAACCGTCTGTCCCCGCAGGCTTCTGCCGGGGCGTAGCAGGATGTGTCTGCCGAGCTCTCCACCCACCTCGAGGTCAGCACCGAAGGCCCTGAGCATGCGCTCGCTGTGATCACGGGACTGGGCCGGTTCAATCACTGAAGTTGAGCCTTCGGCAGTGAGTGCTGCCAGCAGCAGGGCTGATTTCACCTGGGCACTGGCCACCGGTGTGCCGATCACAGCACCCCGCAAGGGCTGACCCTGAACCGCCAGTGGTGCGAAGTTGCCGGCGTCGCGGCCCTGGATCGTGGCTCCCATCACCGCGAGGGGCTGGCTCACCCGATGCATCGGCCGGCGTCTCAGGGAGGAATCTCCTGTGAGCACGAAGTGGCGGCCTTTACGGCCCGCCAGCAGACCCAGCATCAACCGCATCGTCGTGCCGGAGTTGCCGCAATCGAGCACATCGTCGGGTTCCTGCAGACCGTCAAGGCCAACACCTTCGACCTGGACAATCTCTCCAGCTCGGATCGGGCTGATGCTTGCCCCCATGGCCCGCAGGCAGGCTGCTGTGCTCAGGGGATCTTCGGCGGGCAGCAGCCCATCGATCGTGGTGGTGCCTTCTGAGATGGCACCGAACAGCAGCGCCCGGTGCGAAATCGATTTATCCCCTGGAACCGTGACGGTTCCGCTCAGAGTTCCGCCGGCGATGAGCTCCCTCAGCGAAGGGGCTGGGTTGGGACCTTTTGTCGCCAAATGTCTAATTAATTTGTGGTTAGCTTATCTCTTAGTGGTGGTAACACGTTCTAAACTTTACTCTAAATGAAAACAGAAGGCTGAATAGCTCTGATTTGTTGATATTTTTCTCATCTTTTTCTGACTACCCTGGGTTCATTAATGTTTGGGGTGTTGGCTGAGAATAGAAAAATTATCTGCAGGAAATATTGTCTGCTCATTTGCTTGAGATGGGGGCATCTCCATGGCTTGTCAGCAATGCTGGAGTTGCTGGGTTGGCGTCTGCTTTGCCGCCATAGTGATGATGTAGTTATTTGATCACTGTTGTGGGCGCTGCTGTTGTAATCAGATTCAATCGCTAAAACATGAAATGTTAATGTTAACTTAGACTGGCTCTTTGTTGGATGTACGTAACCAGCAACCTCCCAGATTCTGCCCCTGAAGCCTTGCATAACAAGGTCATTGCTCAAAACTTGACATGGCCTTGATCTAAAATTGTTGAAATTGGAATACTAAAATTGAGGCTCGACTTAAGGGCAACTCGAAAGAGCAGCAATGGAGGTTGCTGACAGATGTAATGATTCCATTCATTGGCGCAATGATCAATACCTATGTCACCATCATGCCGTTTCTACTAAATAGTCTTAACCTTGTAGATAGCGTAGAAAGTTATATGTCTGCTTCCTCAAACCCCACAAAGCTCCAGTTCGCAGATGGCCAACCTTTCTCGTTAGCTTGCCACCCAGAGACATTGTGATTCACCCGAACAGATGGCCAACTCTGGCCCTGATCGATGCCTTGATGCGGTTGTGAGCTTTTGCATCTTCACTGAGAGGGTGATTGCGAGATCCCATTGCATTGATGAGATTTTCAAAGCCAGCAAGGTCGAGCAGATCCTGAAGACGCGCTCCTCAATAAGCAGAATTTTCCCAAACAAAATCCTGCTGATTCCCTGGATCAAGCAGACGTGCAAACATCTCGCTGTCATGCACATTTACCGGGGTCAAGGCGTAGAGTCGAATGAAACCGTGTTCTTTATTTATGCAGATGCTGTTCTTGTAGACGTCATGATTGATGCCATTCTTATCAACCCAAGGGCATCTAGATCCTTCTGCTGCAGTCGATCTGGAGTCTGATCCTATCCCTGGGGCCATTGGCCTGCCTTAATGTGCTTGTTTTGATTGCGGCTATTGCGTTGCTTTGGGAAGGGAACCAAGGTTGCGTCAATCATCTTTCCTCCAGGGGCTTCAAGCCCCTGTTCTCGAAGATATCCGTCAAATTGCTGGAAGAGTTCTTCGATGACCCCTGCCTTGCGAAGCCGCTCTCAAAAAATGCGACAGTCGTGGCATCTGGGATATCCTTGATCACGCCAAGGCCAACGAACTGCTCAAAAGATCGCCTGTCATGCACCTAGACTTCGAGTTCTTCGTCACTGAAATTAAAAAGCTGCTGCATAACCAACATCTTGAATAGGATAAGTGGATCAATCCTGTTGCGGGCAGCATTGCTTTTAGGCTCTTGGCTATAAACCATCTCATGGGGCTTGAGAAACGGCTCCCATGGAATCGACTCGGATAGTCTTTTCAGAGTTGGCTTCTTCTGTTGAGCTTTGAAGCTCTCTGTTGCTCTTCCCAGAATCCTCGCTGCCCCATCTTTGCAGCCCAGCAATCAAAACTATTTAATCTATTTTTCAGACCATATCAACTGAGGTTGATGAGTTTTCGAAGTGCTTAAGTCTTTGCTGGGCGAATTCACAAGAAGGAAGAAGTTTAACTTTGATTCTCTTCTGAACCTGAATCTTGATTTTGAAGCTTGTTGAAGGCCTCAGGGCTCTCTACCGCCAAGCGTAATTGTGCCACCAGAGCACGGCGGCCAACGTCCATCAGCGCCAATTGATTTCTTGTGCTTTTCATCTCTGATTCAGAGGCGCGAATGGCTGCGACCAGTTGTTTGGCGGGATCGGATAGGGATGAAAGCTCATAGTCTTTACCCGCAAGCTTGATCGTTCCCTGAACAGTGCTTTGCGCCGATGCTTGATTTGCTTCTTCCACGATCAGATTGATTTTGAATCAAAATATAAACTACAGACCCTTGAGATCCCTTCTCCAAGCTTAAATATTTTCTTAATAAGTGGGCGAATTTACGCTTTGGCGGTTCGCACGCGCATAAGCTTTCAAATGTAAAAATCGCTACAAAAGCAGCTTGTTAAGTTTCGTTGTGGTAATGTTAAAAACTTGTGAGATAACCGGATCTCTGATTTATGGCTTGGTAGTCCTTAGATATAAATTTAGGCAAATTGTAAATGGGCTCGAGTCTCTCTCAGCGACTGACGGCCGCTAGAAGCCTTGTTCATGAGTGGTTGGCACCCCTTGTAGAGGAAGCACGTTCTGCAAATGCTGATCCCCTTCTTGCCCGGCTTCTCTGCGAAGCCTTCGGACTGAGCCCTGTCGATAAAACCGCGATAGAGCTTCTGAAAGCCCTGTCTGGAGACGCTGAGCTCAACACTGCACTGGCTTCTCTCCTCGATCTCTTTGATGAGGATGTCGGCAATGATGATGCCAACAACCTGTTTCGCTTGGGAGGTGACGGGACACAGGTGAAGTTGATCGGCCAGGACCGCTCGATCGAAGAGTTTTTTCCTGGACTCACTGATCAGGGCATCAGCCTTCTGGGCTTGCCCAAAAATGATCTTGATCAGCAGGTTGTTCATGAGGACAGAGCATTCGGATTCACCAGTGCCTGGGCTGGTTCTGGTGATGGCCTGCTGTTGAGTCAGGCCTGGGCTGAACAGGCTCCTGTCATTGCTCTTGCAGAAGTATTGCTTGAGGCGGCAGGTCACTGGCTTCAGGAGACCTTGAGCATTCCTGAGCCATCAGGTGATGAAGGGAAGCTGTTCTCTGAAGGCATCGTTCGATTGTCCACGGGGCTGGCCAATGCCTCCAGTGAAACGATCCTTCCTGTTGGCACTGTTAAAGCCTTGCAGCTGCGCAATGACAGCGGCTATCTGATGCGTCCAAAAGGCAACGGCAACGGCAATGGCAATGGCAATGGCAATGGCAATGGCAATGGCAATGGCAATGGCAATGGCAATGGGAAAGCGGTACAGAGGGTTGAACTCGGGGAGCTCAGTGATCAGTTTTTGATGCAATTGGCCAAAAACTTCGGTTACGGCGAATTCTCAATGCTCAATCTCACGGATGCTGCCAAGGCACAGGTCCTGGCAAAATATCCTCAAGCAGGAAATACAGGTTTTCTAAGTCCTTCCCCTCACGCCAGGGATTCTTTTGCTTACGCAAATGATCATGAAAATAACAATGGGGTTCCAAATACTTTTGCTGTTTCTCATTATGTTGACCTGACAATACAAGCTGAGAACGATGTTAATCCAAACTTCAGTGATGGCTCAAGGAAAATTCTGCGACTAGATCCAGATAGTCCTAATAATCCTCAATTGCCAGGCCCGAATATTGATTGGAATTTGAATGATTTTGGTATCGATCTGATCTCAAGTAATGGTGGAATTACTCAACCACTGGTTCTTAAACTTACCAAAAAGGGCCGACCAGCTGTTGATCTTGAAAATGCTAGTGGAGATAAAGTGATTGAAGGCTTGAATAATGGCCAGATTGCCTGGATCTACGCTGTTCCATGGCATGATTATCCTGATTCCCCTGATACCTTTATTGGTTTTCGGTTGTTTGACAATGCCGAAGACGCGCTGAATTTATTCTCTTTGATTTCGAACCAGGACTCAATTGATAAATATGATCAACAGATAAGGCCATTGGCGGATACATCGCTCAAGGCAGTCCCTGGATTAGGAAATAAGACGCATCGATTGGAGTTGGATCCAGATACTTTGTTTGGTTTGCGTGGTTGGCAGCCTGAACTGATAGAGGAGCACCTCACCATTGATCATGTTTATGGAGCAAGCCCTGCGGGTGGAGCTGATGCTGTTGGTGAAAATTCAGCTTCAGGATTCCTCGCAGTTTCTGCACGTTTGCAGGGTACGGGGGAGAAAAATCCTGAGAATAAGTTGATTGATAATTTAAATCATGATTTGAATCAGTTATGGCTGCAGCCCGAAGTCTCCTATCCGGTGGTGGCTTTGCAGGGAACTGCGAATAAGCAAGGTGTTTTAGATGATGCCAATCCTTTTGGGGTGGGCTTTATTCAATTTATGACCAATGTTGGTCAGATTCTTGATGATCTCACCGAAGAATATATAAACGATGTCGGCAAGGGTGACCTTGTACCTATCAGTTTTACCGGTCATAGCCTTGGCGGCTCTCTGGCTCAACAGTTCACTCTTGCGTTCCTTGATCCGGCTGGGACTCTATCCGCTGTTGGTGAGAATCTCAGTTCAGATCTCCAGGCGGTTTTGTCTGATCTGTCTTCATTTAGTAGCGAAGACAGTGAGCCAGCAATCGAGGCCTTGATTAATGGGCTGAGCGCAGCTGGTTTTCTTGTTGCCGCAGATTATTTATCACTTGATGTTGATTTGCAGGAGAGTCTAGAGGATTATTTTTCAGCTCTGATGAGATTAAATCAGGCCAAGCTTGATGGAAAGTCCCCACTCGATGATATTGGCTTGCCTGTTTATCGCACCCTGGGTTTCCAATCTGCTGGTATTCAAGACTGGCAGTTTGATTTTCTTGAGAATAGATGGTCGCAACAGGTGGTTGCCGATGTGGGATACCACATCACAACTGGCGATATTGTTCCTTTGGCAGGAGATAGGCATCTTCCTGGTGAACTTGAATTACGAAGTTTCCAACCAATTGGTGATTCTCCTTTTCATCAAATCATGGGAGGAGTGCACGGTTTTCATACCAATTATCCATTGGCGCCAATGAAAATCACCGCCAAAACTGGCCTGGCTGATTCTGCCGGTGATCAGTACATATATATACCTGATAATTCGATTGATCTTGACCTTGTGAATGAATATTCTGAGGGCAAAAGTTTAGTTCCTGAAGGTAGCTCAGGTATTCATCGATTAGGAATAGTCTCAGACTCACCTCAAGCTGAAATCAAAGGTTTTGGTACGGGCGATGGCAACTACAATGATACTCATAGCCTGGATTGGATCCTTCACAGAAACAGGATACTTCATCTTGTTGACGGCGTAGACAGCTTGGTGACAGTTTTAAAAAACCTGATGAAGGCACCGCCTGAATCCACTGTCAGTAACCTTAGCGCTAACGTTGATCTGGCCGGACTTGATTCAGATAATGATCTGATTCAAATCAATGATTCGTCACTTCGTGACTGGATTGGAGCCGGTCGTTTGCTCACATTCAAATTGTCTACAGGCTCAAGCCTGCCATCACTTGCACCAGAAAGTTATAAACCAATTGGCTGGTCGTCGAATGCTGATCAGAGGCTTTACTTAAAACCACATGCCTCTGACAGCCATCAATACGAAGTATTTGCAGGTCTGAATTCAGATGGCGATCCGGTTAATCGCCTTGACTTTAAGCTTCGACAATTTGAGCCGAATCCTCCTCTAAATTATCAATATAATTCTGGACTTTATACCCTTAGTAATAGAGATCTCAAGGAGCTTGATGACATTCTCACTCACGGAGAATCCGATGAATGGAACATTGCTTCGATCAGGATCTCCTCCTCCACTGATCCGCAGCCGCTGAGTCCAAATCTGCAGGATATTCTTCGTGTGGGTGGATATGAACCAACAAATCGTGGGCTTGCAGTGGCAAGAGCAACTCAGGCCTATCAATATCTTCGCGATAAGGCTGCGCAGCCGGAACATGCCTGGCTATTAAGCTTACTTCCTGATCAGGTGCCTGCTGAGCCCAGAGCTAATTCAGCTATCCCCAGAAAATATGAGGATGAGTTTTTCTCTATTGCCTGGGAGCAGGGTGAGATTTCAGCTGATTATCGCTTCGTTAGGGCAGACTATGTCTATGAACCTTCTTTTGATGGAGATCTCCTTACCACAAGCTGGTCTGTGATCCTGGATCCTGTTCAATCTCATTATGAGGTTGACCTTGGTGAGTTACTTACGAACTTTACAACGCAATATACAGCCTCAGATCTAGTTGAGATCCTTGGAATATTTGGTGGTTTAGTTGAAGATATAGATGCAGATTCTGCTGCCCAAGGACTTGGTATTGCTCTGGCTGCCTGGGGCGCCGACAATTTATTACAGGCAGGCGGAGATCAGGGTCTGATTTCTCGTTGGTTAGATCGTATTCCTGAACTTGAACCTTTATTTGCAAATGCCTTTACAGATCGGAGATCACTTGAAGCTGTTCGCGATTCTCTGGTGAGTGATGTTCTGGTAAATCTTACCGGAGCAGCGGTTGACCCGCTCGCCTCCTTGGGCACAGCTATCAATAATACCTATCAACAGGCGAATCTTGAAAACATTGCAGATGGCCTTGCTATCGCGGCACGTGAAGTAACGATTGGCTCAGCTCTTGATCTATTCAGACTTCTTGAGAATACTGACTTCAAGTTTGGCTTTGATGATCTGGTTTCCTTGCTTGATCTCTATCGGATTGATCCAGGAGAGCTTACAGCAACAACTAACGCCCAAGACAAACTGATTGAACCAAGGGCAATTCTCTCTGATCTTTTGTTGAGCTCAAATCAATTTGCTGATTGGTTCAGTGAGTTGGGGGCCAATTCTGCAGCACGTATCACCCATCTAGATGCTCGAGCCTGGGAGATCCTTGATGATTTCACTGCTGAAGGTGGCTCTTCAGCTGTTGATCTAAATAAGTGGCAAACGCTTGCTGATCTTGATAACAGCACCTGGGCATCGATTCGTGCTTTTGATTTTGCCACTTATGGCGAATGTGTACTGACTTCAATTCGCGATGGTGATGATGAGAAGTTGCAAGACCTGATTGCCTGGGATCTTCAGAAGGTTCGCCAGGTGGTTGCAGCAGTGTTGTTGATCACTGATCAGGTTTCTGAATTATTGAAAGACAGCATCCAAAACTCTCCATCTTTGGCATCGGTAGTTTCAGAACCGATTCGAGATGCTGCCGTTAATGATTTGTTGGAGCCCTTTCAGAGTCTCCAACGGCAATTATTGAGTGATCTACGAGATGGTGATCTCGCAAAATTGCCGAATGCCTTGGTTGAAAATATCAATGAAATTTTTAATCAGAATCCTGTTACGGCGCCACTTCAGCTTCGTGGCAGTTTGGATTGGTTGCCATGTGATCCTTCTGGGCCTGCCACCTATTGGTTGGATCTTGATTTCAGTGGCTACAACAGCCAGCTGAATTTCAACCTTGAGCTGGCCTCACTGATTAGATCAGCCACCGGTTTGAATCTTGACCCTGAAGACGTTCCAACAGTTGGAGCAGTGTTGGATTATGACCTCTCTGGTGGAGTGCGTGTTGGCCTCGATCTTTCCCAGGCTGATGCGAGCAGCTCTGTTGTTCTCGATACAAGTGGTTATTACGCTGCAGATGGGAGCCGGGGCGTCTCTACGGAAGGGATAGATACGCAATTGTTGGCAAAGCTTGACGGCTTTGTCCCCAGCCGTTCTGAACTGTTTGTCGCAGCAACCGCCGCCATTGAGGTTATTGACATCAGTGCTCTTGGCATCACAAGCCTCGATCCTGAGGATTTTGAAGAGCTGATCAAACTTGAAGGTGCGGCTTTCCTCGACTTTGCCAATCAAGGCCCAGGCGTTAGTGGCGCGCAGGGACATGTTGCTATCTCCGATTTAGACACTCTGTTGGAGGTTGATGCGGACGCTGCATTGCAATTGAGTTTCAGCAGCGATGTCAATGGACTTTTGGATGTTTTGCAGGGCAAAATTGATGATCTGATGAATTCACTTGATCCAGGCGAGATCGGCGATTGCCCTCAGGCCTGGTTTGCTTTCATCAACAGTTTCATCGATATCGTCTCAAGCTTGTCGGCAGCAATGCCTTCCAGCAGCACCTTACCCAGTTGGCTACCTGAGCCGCTTAGCGATGGATTCAATGGCTTCTCCGCTGGCCTGCAGCAGGTGGCAAATGCTTTAAGCGAGTTTCGCACCAACGTGCTCGATGCGGATGCTTTTGTTGGCTTGGTGAATGGCTTATTTGCTGATGCCGGACTCTCTTTGCGGCTGCGGCTGCTGGCCAAGCCCGAAGCCGGCAGTGTGATCTGCTGTGATGTTGAAGATAGCTCCGAAGTTACTGCACCGATCTGGCTGAGCACACCCAACTTGAATGCCGAGGATTCACCAATTTCTTCAGATGGAATCCTTACCCTTAGCGAAAAAATTGAAAGAGGTTCGGAGGTTAATGTTAGGCAGCTTGCAGATCTGGAAGAGCTTAACGCAGGCCGTTTGATCATTGCTTCTTCTGGGCTCCCTGTTGCCCCATTTGTTGATGTTGAAATCAATATTCAGCCTAGTGAAGATACGAATACTCTTGAACTGAATCTTGCTACGCAGCTTCGTCTAGATGTGAGCACGGATGTTTTGCCAGAGGCGGCTGATTTCGCTGTTCGAATTGGTGAAGACGTTCGGGTTCCCCAATCTGTGGAATGGACGGCTTCTGAAACACCCACTTTACGGCTCGAATTTAGTGATTCCCTCCCAGCAGGGGCTGAGCACTGGTTGACTTACTTACCTGAACAGGCAGGGCAACTGCAATTCCGCTATCAGCCCAGGGAAGGCGATGCAGCGAATGGAGATTGGCAGCTGTTTGGAGAGATGCAGACCTTTGCCGTGAAAGGACCGAAGCGTAAAACTCAATTGATAGAAAATATTGGACGCATTAACAATGCCCGTACAGTTGAACTGCGTCAGCCCAGCTTCTCTTTAGTCACGCTCACGGAGACGGACTTCCTTTCAGGTGTTTATCAGCTTTCTGAGAACTTCAAGTCTAACCTGGGTCATAAAGCTCAGATATTAAAGAGTTTCAATGGCCTGCCGCTTATCAAGATTGTTGCCTCCACGGATGATCAATCCATCTCAGATTCCCTTGAAGCAGAATTGTATGGTTTACTAAATGACCTCCAGGCTGATGATGCTTCAGCAACAGACCGTAAATTATTCACGATTCTTGAGAGGGCTCTGGCGGAGTGGAATACTGGGCCTAGTAGAATCATCGCTGGACAAGCTCCGAAGTATAATGAGCAATCCCATCCTTTGGGCCTTGTAGATAATTTGAATCAACAACTTGCCCAAGCCCGAGCGTTGAGTGTTCTTAGGGAATTGCTCAGGCAGCAAGTGATTGATGATCAAGACCTCCAGTCAATGATTGATTCGTTCGCTCATGATGAAGATGTTAACGAGTTGATTCTATCGGCCCAGGATTCATCAAGCCCCGTCTCCTTATACCTTTTGCCTGAGAATGCACCTGGGAATGTGAATGTAGCCAAGCAAAAACATCGATTTGTGCAACTTGAGTTCATTACAGATCACTCCAATCCCACCGAACTCCTGATCAGTGAACCAGGCAGCGCCTGCGAACCAAATCTCTATGTCTATGAATTGGGGTTTGCCGCTGAAGATGAAGTGGCTGGTGTTTTTGATTTCAATCTCAATCAACTTCTTGCCTATGCAGATCTCAATGGCTCTGCTGCAACTGAGATGTTGAGTTCAGCTGCTGATCTGCTTGGTTTAGAGATTCATGGTGGCTTGGATGCACGCTGGGATGTGGATGGACGCATTGTCTTCGGATTTGATACACGGGCCAGTGCCCTCGATGATTTCATCTATGTCGACACCTCTGGCCTCGGCGCTTTGCCCTCTCCCTGGCCCGATGGCGATACCAGTCATAGCTTCAGTGTTGAACTCGGATCCAACTCTGCACTGTCATCGCCATCGGCTGAAGTCACAGCCCTGGGTCAGGTTCGACTCACTCAGTTGGAGATGGTCAGCTCCCTGCTGGAAAACCAGAACAATGATGGCATCTACGCGATCAACAACCCGGATCAGGTTCTCAATCTCCTGCTTGGCGCTGCCCTCGATCTCACGCCTGACAACGGGGAAGATGGTCTTATTTCGCTCAATGAACTCAAGACTCAGGCCAACTCTGGAAACGGCCTCAATATTGAAGCCGGTGTACGCCTGGATGCTGACATTCGCCTCCAACCGATTCTTGATCAACTCTCGGCAATGGGCACTGATCTTGGCGGAGAATTGAAGAGTCAGATTGATGACCTGATCGATATTGAGTTGCCGTCTGTTGAAGAGTTGAGTTGTTGGCGCACACTCCTGCCATCAATTGCTGAGTTGATTGATTCCGTCGCCGGCAAGTTTGATCAAGCTGGAACTCTCGTAGACCGTCTTCCGTCAGCGCTTTCCGGAGCAGACACAGTCGTGAGCGAACTTGCCTCGATCGGTACTGGAATGCGCAGCGTCAGTGATGCCTTGCTTGACTTCCAGGCCAGCTATCTGAATGAAGACAACCTTGTCTCAACGGTAAATGATCTGTTCAGCAGTTATGAGATTCCCTTTGAACTCAACTTAACAAGCGAAGCGGAGGGTGCTGAAACCGAGAACACTTATACCCTGGCCCCAACCCAGGCTCTGAGTGTTCAACAGACCTTCAGTCTCGATGCGGATGATCTTTTTGATTTACTCAGACAACGTGGTGCACAATCAATCGATATCTTCGCAGATATCCTTGATTTGGCTGTTGGCGAACTATCAGCTGATTTTGTCTTCGACATTGATCATGCTGGATCCTTTGTGATCAAGGAATCCTGCGCAGATGGTGTGCGCATGGTCAACAGCAATCCAGAACTTGATGGCTTTTATGATCTGCGCCCGGATGCTTTCGCCTTTGGAGCACAGGAACAAGACCCTCTTGCTGATTATGAACTTGCCTTACTATCTGGGTTCATTCTCGAAGATATCACCTTCAGTAGTCCTCTGATTAGAGATGATGATGGCAGTGAAAAGGTATACAAACTTCTTGACTTTGAACAGGCAGATGATCAAGGCGATGCCCCTACGGATGCACGCGAGACATTCAGTGTTGCCCTTGGCTTGGCGGTTCAGACTTTCGATGATCAAAGGAGTAAAGATGAAATCAAGCTCACTAAGGCATTAAATGAAGATCTAGATGCAGAGGCTGATTTCAAGATCAATTTCAATGAAAATGCCCTGCTCGACATGGGAGAGCAGATTGCGGAGGATGCTTATGCCACTGGCCAGGCCTGGGCCAATGAGTTTAGTGATGTTCTAGATCAAATCAGCTCTTTAGAACTACCTGAGCCTGGCTGCTCGGACGGGTGGTTCTCATTCATTAACAATTTCGTTGACCTGGTCACCAGTCTCAGTGATCAGCTTGCTTCGAAACTTGATCTGCTCGAGAACCAGGCTTCAGCTCTGCCCAGCTGGGTGCCAACCGGTTGGCTTGCAGAAGCATCCAATCAGGCTGATCGCTTCAAGGCGATGTCTGATGAGGTGAATGATTTTCGCGATCAATGGTTAACAGCTGAGGGTTTTGTTGGTAATATAAATGACGTATTTGAGCGCAATGACCTTGATATCCATCTCAAGATTCTTGCACAGCCTGCCAATGATATTGATCAATGCTGCGATGATGAATCTGACCCCGCTAAGCCTCAGATATTCCTGACTAAGAACAATGATTTTCGTGTTGATAGTGAAGACAGCTATATTAACCTTAAAGATAGAAGTGAGTTTGAGGTCGAGCCAGAAGATTTTGGAACCAATATTCGCTTGGAACGCTTCAGTAAGGTTGAGGCCAATGGTAATGAGCGCTGGGTGCTCAAGTTGGCCGAAGCAAACTTTGGTTACGCTGGAGGAATATTCAAGGCCGAGATATTAGATCCAGATGACTCTTTGACCTTGAGGTCTGGCGGAAACAACCTCGAAGGCTCTGATGTTTGGCTGCAATGGGAACCGGAACGCACAGGCTATGCGCTTTTTGCTGATCAACAAGGCAATAATCGCCTCAATGCTGTGATTGACAGCCCTGATAAAACAATTTCACTTAAGGTCTCAGCCGCAGATCTGGATCTGCGTGTTGATGTTGATCAGATCGATCCAGACCATCAGCTACGCACCAATGAGGGAGAGCCCGTCAGTGGGTTGTATTATTTCGATGTTGAAGAAATAGATGATACAGAGGAGGGTAAACTCAGGCTTTATACTGATCCACGGCGGCGCGATCGAGATCAGGTTAACTTCAGCAATGAATCGGTTGCTGATATTCGGATCGAGCAAGGTCCACAAGTAGTGGATGCTGAGGATTTCAACAGTGGCAGATACGATTATCTGCCATCACATCAAACGATGATCAGTGACGCCTGGACAAATTTCCAGGCTTCTGATGATCCTGACAAGCTGACGCTTAAAGAAATTGAGCTCATTGCCTCCACTGATGATCAATCAATAAGCGCCGCTCTTGAACAGCAGATGGCAAGTGATCTTGCGGCGATGGTTGCGCTTTCACCTGCAATAGGCAGGTTGTTGGATCAAGCGCAGCAGGATTGGGAGGCTCTACAGGATCCTGTCAATAATCCTGAAGAAATCAATGATAGCAATCAAGGCGAAGATCGATATCTGCCGGCTTCTCCTGAGGCCCTACATGATAATGCCAATATTGCCCTTGCAAAGCTTCGCCTCGGTGGTGCCCTGTTTGAACTCAAGAATCAGAATATTCTTACAGAGGATCAACTTGATTCCTTTGCAGATAGAGTTTCAGATGAGGGATTTACCCTCAGTCTTGCAATCCTCCCTGAGAATGACCCAGATAATCACTATCTCCCGGCGAATGGCAATGCCTCCCCAGGCGCTGATGTTCTCAACAACGAAACCAACCGTTTTATTTCCCTAACCTTCAAGTCTGAACAACCGATACAGGGGGGGCTATCGATCACACCTCCCAATCTTGATTGTCCGCCGAGCCTCTATGTCTACCGACTTGATTTCGGGGATGGTTTCAATCAAAGCGGTGAGGCATCGTTACGACCCACCGATCTGATCAGCTCCCTTGGTGATTCGCCATTACTGGATGCCATGGCTTCTGTTGCAGATGGCTATTCAGCAGACTTTGGCTACAGCCTCACTGCCAATGGAGGCCTGATCGCAGGATACGATACCCGCGCAGATGATTTTGATCAATTCCTTTACGTTGATACCCGAGGTGTTCTTCCCTATGGGCGATGGGTTGATTCGGAGGATGCGTTCTGGAGTTTTGATAACGCCGTTGATTCCTATGACCCAGACTTTGCAGAGGCGTTGTTCCGATTTGATGCTGGCCTTGATTCGCTGACGCGACCAGATCGATTCTTGCTCAACAACAATGTTGATGGTTTGCCTGAGGATTGGGTCATCACCGACCCGAGCGATGCGGGCAGATTGAGCTTCTCTGTTGAGGGGGGTGGGCCGCTTGCTGAGATCAGTCTTGTCGCTACCGATACGAACAACAGGCCTAAAGATTTCACGCTTGAACTCACGCCAGTGGATTCATCCGGTTACTTGCTTGAAAGCACCTCTGATGCGGGTGTCAGTTGGCAGGGGGTAACAGGCAAAATCAGCCTTCAGCTCCATCTTGATGAAGCAGGTGAAAACTACACAGCAGTTCTACCTGAAAATCATCGGCTCCTTTCTGGTGGGCTTACGTCTGTCAACCTCAACGCCACGGCGTTGGTTTCCCTGCCCGATCCAAGAAATGCACTTGGATTCGACGCAGCTGTTGCACTAGAGATTTATGCCGGTCATCCCGCGGATGAAAATTATGAAGGGAAGCAAGGCCTAGTCTCCACGAGCGATAGCGATCTCAAGGTAGATGCCTACGCCGCAGCAGCGGTGAATCTTGAGGTTGGTGAGCTCACGGATTTCCTCCTGGCTGGCAATCCAATTGGGGATACAACGGCGGCCTTTGGTCAGGCCATCGATGCCGTTACAGATTTTGTTGATCAGGCTTTATGTGGCCTGGATCAAGGTTCCTTCACCCCCGCCAATTGGTTGGCGATGGTGACTGGGCTGGCTGATCGAATTGAGGATCTGGGAGCCAATCTTGATGGCATCCTTGGCAACAATATTGTTATTAATGGTGTTCTAGAAGCGGTTGACTTTGATTTTGATCAGGTCACCGATGTTTTCACTGATATTGCGGCGGTAATACGTCCATTCACAAGCCAGATTCTTCCGCCTGCAGAGTGGGCCACTGCCTTTAATCAGGCGATGGATGATGCGGGTTATGGCGATGTCACCCTTTCGCTGGTGGAAAGTGCTGAACCTGATGCCTTCGCTGGTGAATGTCCAACCCATGATCCGGCAACCCGTAATCCGCTGCTTTATTTATTTGAACTTGATTTTGGTGACTCTCTTGATTACAGCCGGGCAGAGAATGATGCCTCGATTAATGAGTTGATTCAGTTAACCACAGATGTTGACATCCCGGCAGATATTTTTGAAGCCTCTGCTGATTGGTCCATTGGCTTTGATTTTGACGCGAGGCTTGGCTTCGGACTCGATATGGATGCTCGTTCGGCCAGCGAGTTTCTTGTCTTCGACACCGTACCAGGTGATCACACACTTGAACTTCCTGAGAACCTTGATGCCTCGGCCTTCAGCGACCTGACTCTTGAAGGGACAGAGTTGTTTGCACAGTCATGGCTCAATGTTGATGATATTACATTCGAAATAAGTGGGCTATCTGCCTCCTCAGATCCTGGCGAATCTTTGCTTTCAGCTGCTATAGCTGCTGGTGTTGATCTTAAACTAGAGAATGGTAATAGCACCAACTATTTACCAGATGATCTCGTCGATATGGGCGAGATTTCTTCAAGCCTTTCCCTGGGGTTAGGGTTTGATGCTGATCTGCAGCTCAATCCCCAGGTGCTGCTTGATGTGGCTGAACAGCTGGGTGGAGAGGTTCTTAACACCTTTAGTGCCCTAGAAGAAGCAGCTGATCAGGTTGGAGACAGTCTTGATGCCGTTGGAGATGCCCTCGGTTGTGGCGGTTTCGGGCTTCAGGAGATGTTGTTGATTCTCTCAGAACTGGAGAAGACAATCAACAGCCTTCAGAACGGTATTGAGGCAGGGATAGCTGATAATCCGTTGATGAAGACTTTTGCCCCCGATCTCGGGGGTGACATCAAGAACTTCACCTCCAGCTTTGATAAAGCCGAAGCGGCATTGGCTGAAATCCGAGCGATGGGAGAGGTGTTGCTTCCCTGGAATCTGGTGGAGGTCATCAATAACGTTCTACCGGAGGCACTGAGCCTTTCATTGCAGAGCCGACCCACCTTTGATAATGACTTTTGCGTTCAAGAAAATAGAGAGCTGAAACTTGATCGTAATGGGCGTTATTACAATCTTGGTAGCAGCAGCATTAGCTATGATCTCGCTTCTGACTTCGCCAACGCATTAACTGGAACCTGGTATACGCAGATTACCCTAAAATCAACCGACGAATTAATCTTGCCGGAGGGTTATCAACCGGTTGATATTGATCCAGACTTGACAGACAACTTCCTGGTTCTTCAGCATCATAATCAGGATAAAGGCTTGCATCATCTGCTGATTCTGGAGAAAGACCAGGATGCCCCCCCCATTGATCTTACAGATAATTTGTATGTTGATGAGGTTCAAATAGAATATAGTTTGCCAATATCTGTAGAACTATCTAATTTCAGCGCCCTTGGTATTGATCAGCAAGATCAACTTGAGGCTGTTGAGGGTTACCTTCAAGATCGTCGATCCGATTCTGATAATCGTCAGGGTCAGGATTCGCCAGATTATTATCGATTTGACCTCAGCCTTGATGGTCTTGAATCCAATATCGAGATGGATTTTGATGCTGATTTTGCAGGCGGATTGATTGAGCTGCAGGGGGGCTTCGATTTAAATCTCTTTGCTAAGGGCGGCTTGTCATTTGTTATTGATAATAACGCCCCTGATCTGGCCTCAACACTTCTATTGAATACCGAACCTTCAGCCGATGGTGAATTGCCACTGCCGGCTGATATGCAGGCTTTGCTTGATGTTGGTGGCTCGGAATTAATTGTTGGTGCTTCATTGCAGAGTACGGAAGATCTACGTGGCAAGCTTGGCTTCTTGGAACTCTCAGCATCCAGCACTGATCAAAACATCCTTGGCATCGGCGGAGCTGCAGCTGCAGCTGCAGACAAGATTGATCCCGAAGAGGATCCCTTCCTCAGTGGAGCTGTCGTCATGGAGGCCAATCTTGACTCCATTGGCGATGACTCTCTTGTTGCTCTAAATGAACTTGGAGATCTTGAATTTGATTTTGGCCTAAAAGCTGGCTTCGAAATTGATCCACAGGTTAAGGCCTCTTTAGGGGATGTGATTAGTATTGATGGAGATATGTTGTATGGCGGCTACTGGGAGGCCGGACAAGGCGATTTTTCCGCCAGCCCATTTGTATTCAAGCCCGGCAATATTAATGTGAATATAGGAGCGCAACTGGCAAGTGCCAGTGGACCCTTCGTTAAGATCGCCACCTTCCTCAATGATTATTTCCTTGATCCACTCGAGCCTGTTGTGGATCTGTTGGAAACTGAGTTTTCAATTGGTGGCCTCGATCTGCTCGGAGCAGGACGCTTCCATAACATTATTGATCAATACAATCAAGGAACACCCAATGGTCATGTAACGCAATGGGTGAACCTATACCACGACATTAACGGTGTTGTTGATGCCGTGGCAATGTTAGAGGATAGCAGTGAGATCTCGGTTGAGATCGCATCTTTAATTGATGATGATTACTTCAAGGCAGGGGACACTAATTCAGCTGTTGCTGCGAAATTCAACTCCAATGATAATCAACTGAATCAAATTATAGACAATCTTGTCAACAATGACAATGACATTGACTTGCAAGATGAGCTGGAAAGGGCCCTAGGTAGCCTCCAGCTGGACGACGATCTTAAGAATGAAGATCCCTTCAATGAACCTGATATTGGTAAAACCGAGGTTACCTTCCCATTCCTTGATTTTGCTTATGCCGCCTCAAAGCTGAAGGATCTTCTGCTTAGTAGTGACTCTTCCAGTCGCTATGAATTGGATCTCATTCGTTTGCAGATTCAGGGCTTCAGTACGTCATTCGGCTTTGATCAAAGCATCCCAATTTATTCACCACCATCGGTCTCCCTTGAG
>MPMF02057333.1_pt1 | contig 18513 bp, 8 predicted proteins | sample 1617271 | NCBI WGS metagenome assembly MPMF02 (sample SAMN05944812, study PRJNA350692) | marine metagenome | biome: marine; feature: ODZ; material: water; isolation source: 120 m water sample prefiltered with 30 um filter, filtered on to 0.2 um... | place: Pacific Ocean | collected 2012-04-09... | reverse complement strand
TTGGCTGCTGCGGAGAACTCAAGGCTCGCGCCTCCGTAACCATAGGAAAATCCGATGACCCCTAATTGCCGGAGATCGTCAAAATAGTCGGGATCCGTCCGCCAGGTTGCATCCGGTGCTCCCCAGAGAATCCTTGCCTCGGGCAGTACGGCTCGAATCTGGTTTGCATAATTCGCGTCTCCCGGGGTCCAGAACCAGAGATCTTCGATCGGGAAACCACTGGCGTTGACCGCGTCGGCAAACCCCTGGGCCTGGCCGCCCGTCTTGATATCCAGGTAAATGATGCCCTTCCCCTTGGACGAAATCAGGACTTCCTCAAGGGTGGGAACCCTGGTGCCTGCAAAATCAGGCGAGAACCACGATCCGGCGTCCAATTCCTTTACCTGGGCCAGGGTCAGGGAGGCAATGTCACCAGTCCCGTCCGTAGTCCGGTCCACGGTCGCATCATGAAATACGACAACGACTCCGTCACTGGTCATGCGCGTGTCAATCTCAGTCCCGACAGCCCCGTCCAGGAAGGCCTGCTCGATTGCGGGCAGGGTGTTTTCAGGAGCACACGCTGAAGACCCCCGATGCCCCAGGGCGCTGACCGGACGGGCCATGCGTCTCTCGTAAACCGGTGCCGCCGGACCCGGCACATCAGCTCCCAGAGGGTTCACCCCCCCCAGGGCCACGACCTCCTCATATGGTAATTTCCGGTCGATGATTGATATGCTGGCGACATAGCCAGCCGTCGTATCGTTGTTTTCGTCAGCAAACATCAGGAGATCCGACGCGAGCGCCCATCTCTCACCCAGTCCGCTTCCCGTCGTTCCCAAGGCCCCGACCAGCTGTCCGTCAACGTATCGCATGGCCTGCCCTTCCCCCGGGGCGGCCCTGACCGACCAGACGATCCGGTGCCAGGTATCGGGTTTGATCTCCCCACGATAATTACCACTGATTCCGATCCCATTCCCGGGACTTACGAAAAAGTCGCCGTCGTCGCTGTTCAATAGGTTCGTCTGCAGGAGAGACCGCCATACGCCCGATGACGCCGACGGAAACAGAATGTCCATCACCACGGTGTAGTTTGAGATATATCCAAGGTCTTCCCCGTAGGGTCCGTTGGGAGCGAAATTCGTCTCAACCATGTATCCCTGTGCACTGGTGCAGGGGGGAAAGGCCATCACCTGCATGTCCTGTCCCATGGCGAGAGGCAATCCGAAGGTGGAGGCAGCCCCGTATGCCGTTTCCAGATCCCCCCACCCGCTTGCGGTCGGGTCATAATACTCAAGGGAGGCCGATCCTGACTTCGGGACGAAGCGGTTTCCCTCATCGTCGAAGATCCATGTCGTCTGCCCACAAGGGGACGTCGTCCTGAGCAGGAAGAGGGCTAGAAGAATGAGAGGCAATACTCGCACGAGTTCTGTTGGTTAATCTCTGGTCCCGGTCCAGGGATCTCCCTCTTCCCGAGTCCCCTTATTGCAAACAGGAATTTGTGGCAATGCAACACCAGGCTAAACAGCACTCAGATCGTCGAGTGAGCACTCCTGAATTCGAACATCCTGGCCCCGCTTCCCCTGGTCTCATCCTGAAGAATCCCTCCTGCGCTCTGGAATTGTGATTCCGGATCTGATTGCCTTGCGCAATGAACCGTCTCGGAGTCTTCGCATTCCTTGCCTGCGCGCTCAATTGCCAGGCGCAACTGGAAATGGAATCCCTTCCCGGGGACGGGGTATGGGTCGATCCCCGATTCGAAAAAACCAACCCGGAAAACCGGATCCGGGCCGTGGTCTGGTTTGAGAAGCAGTTCCTGGGAGACGGCACCGCCTTCCTGCGCCGTGCGAAGGAGTTCGACGGAACCGGCCGGACAAAGCTGCGTGCCCAGGTGCTCACCACCCTGAAAGCCGCCAGTGAATCCTCCCGGAAAGCTACACGGGAACAACTCGGCACTCTTGTCGAAGCTGGGACCATTTCACCCCCGCAATACACCTGGATCGTCAATGGCTTTACCTGCACCACCACCACCAGGGGCGTGGAGAAGCTGAAGACCGTCCCCGGGGTGAAGAAGATCTTTCACGGGGGACCGGTCCGCCAGTTCAATTCTCCTCCGGCCCAGGAGAACGCAGCAGGCAAAGACAGGGCCGGGGCTCCCACCACCCTCAAACTGGAGCCCTTCGACCCCGCTCGGAGCAATCCCCTCTGGTATATCGGGAAACTGAAGATCGAGCGGGTCTGGAAGGAACTCGGGGTCACCGGGAAAGGCACCCTCAACGTGATCCACGATGGCAATTTCATCCACTCCCCCTGGATCGACGGGACTCTCCATCGCAACCCTGGCGAGAAAGAGAACGGTCGGGACGATGATGGCAATGGACTGGTGGACGACCTCCATGGCTACGATTTCACCCGCGCCACCGGCAACCTGACCCGCCCTGCCCTGCCGTCCGGTCGCCCCCTCCCCTCGATCCTGCACGGACACCAGTGCGTCTCCATCATCTGCGGCCGCGGTTCGGAGGGCTACCCGGTGCAACCGGGCCTGGCTCCGGATTCAAGATGGGCCGGAGTCATCGCCGTGAGTAACATCGAGCAGGCCGTGCAGTGGGCCATCGAGCAGGGGGCCGACACCTACAGCATGAGCTTCTCCCGCCCCAATCTGGGCAACTACCGCTCACACTGGCGCAAGCTGATGGAGCACGGGGCCTTCTGCGGGGTGCATTTCGTCTCCGGGGCGGGCAACTTCGCCCGGGACCAGCCCATCCCGGTCCAGATGCGCGTCCCCGAGGACATTCCTCACGCCGTCTTCGCGGCGGCGGGCGTCCAGCGCGACCTGAGCCGAACTCCCTTTTCGAGCCAGGGCCCGGTCGAATGGAAGACCGAGCACTACCGCGAGGGACGGGTCAACAAACCGGAAGTCTGCGCCTTCAACTTCCGGATTCCCCTTCTGCCCCCTTCGGGGGGACGACCCACCACCACCAGCAGCGGCAATTCCTTCGCCGGTCCCATGTTCTGCGGCACCATCGCCCTCATGCTCTCTGCCAATCCTGAACTGAAACCCTGGGAAACCCGCGAGATCATCATCAGGACCGCCACCGACGTGGCCGATGAAGGATTCGATTTCCAGACCGGCCACGGCCTGATCAATGCCTTCGAGGCCGTGAAGATGGCAAGGGCGCAAAAGTGACTCGGTTGCCTGGCGCGCGCGACAGGGATTCCCCGGTCTCCGACGGAGCACAGCCAGACAACTGACTGATAACTGGTGACCGGGTTCATGAGTCACGCGGAAAGTTGCGCATCGTCATCGCATGATCAATCACGGGACGCCATTTCCTCTGAATCTTGTTGCCCAATGGGCCTGTCTCCATGTTTGTTGTAGATGCATGACCAATTCACTCCTCAGCCATTTGAGACTTCTCGGTATTCGGTTCCGGACTTTTCTCGAAAGCTCCCGGACGGAGATTCTCTCTCATTCCAGTTCCCTGAAGGCTCTCTTTATTCTTGTCGCCATGGCCATGGTGATCATCCCGGCTGATGCCGATGTCCGCCTCCCGCGAATATTCGGGGATCACATGGTCCTTCAACGTGGAATGAAGTTGCCGGTCTGGGGCTGGGCTGATGCGGGAGAGAAACTCACCCTCACGTTGAAAGGCAGGGGCCTCGACATCAAGATCGACACCACCGCCGACGGCGGTGGAAAATGGAGATGCGAATTGCCTGTGCTCAAGGCTGGCGGCCCCTACGTGATGACCGTGACCGGCAACAACGCGGTCACTTTCAACAACGTGATGGCAGGAGAGGTCTGGCTGTGCTCGGGGCAATCGAACATGGAGGTTCCTGTCGGCCTGATGAACGGAGCCGCGTGGTGGAAAGGTGTTCTTGACTACCAGCAGGAGCTGGCCACCGCCAACAACCCGAAGCTGCGCCTGTTCAAGGTCGCCACCACCTGGCAACGGGCTCCCATACCGGATGTCAACGGGACATGGGCGGTGTCCTCTCCCACAGCGGCGGCCGGCTTTTCCGGCACCGGATTCTTCTTTGGCCGGAAACTTGTCAAGGATCTCGATGTCACCGTCGGGTTGATCGCGGCGGCGGTGGGCGGGATGCCCATTGAACAGTTTTCGCCGCATTCGGGGCAGGCCTTCTGGTACAACGGCATGATCGCCCCGGTCATCCCCTATGGGATTCGCGGGGCGATCTGGTACCAGGGTGAGACGAATTTCTGGGGCGGAGACCGGGCGAATTACTTCGATAAACAGAAGGCCCTGATCGATTCCTGGCGACAGATCTGGAAACAGGGCGATTTCCCCTTCTACCTCGTGCAATTGGCTCCCGGACTGGGAGACCCTCTGCCGCTGTTCTGGGAAGCGCAGGCCCGCACCCTCAGCGTCAGGAATACGGGAATTGTCTCCACCAACGATATCGGCGGGGACCCGGTTCATCCCCGTGACAAGCGCGGAGTGGGCGAGCGGTTGGCCCGCTGGGCTCTCGCCAAGGACTACGGGCGGAATATCGCTTTCAGCGGCCCGACCTTCAAGTCGATGAAAGTCGAGGGACACATGATCAGGGTGAGCTTTGACAATGTCGGTTCCGGTTTGAGAGCACGAAACAATGAGCCGATCAGCGGCTTCGAGATCGCCGGAGACGGGAAGTTCTTCCCGGCCAAGGCCTTGATCGACGGTGAGACCGTGCTGGTGGCAAGCAAGAAGGTTCCCAAGCCTTCTCTGGTTCGGCTCGGCTGGCACCATTTGTCCAACACCACCCTGCAGAACAGGGCCGGACTCCCGGCCTTTCCGTTCCGGACCGGCAGCAGCGCCCCGGAAATCGGCGGAAAGAGGCTCTTCAAGAAATCTTCCACCATCACACTGAAGGCAATGGAAGGCAACGGGAGCATCCACTATTCACTCGATGGTTCCCTGCCGGACAAGACCTCCCCCGTCTACACCGCCCCCATTGAGATCAGCAAGACCACTGCTATCCGCGCCAGATTCTACCGGAGCGATGGTGTCATGAGCAGTGTTGCCGGGGCCACCTTCAGCAAGGCTGCGCCTCGCAAGCATGGGACCAAGACGCTCAACCTGGGAGTCAGCTACAAGTATTATGAGGGCTCGTGGGCCGCTTTGCCCGATTTCGACACTATCGAAGCCGTCAAGACGGGTATTGCCGATGACTTCAACCTGACCATGGCTGACAGAGCGGATGGTTACGCCCTGGCCTTTACCGGGTATCTCGATGTCAGGGAACCCGGACTCTACACCTTCCAGACCACCAGCGATGACGGAAGCGCATTGCTGGTGGATGGAGAGCTGGTGGTTGACAACAATGGAATTCATCCGTCAGTCACGAAGTCTGGCGAACTTCAGCTTCGCAAGGGATGGAGAAAGATCGACGTCCTCTTCTTCGAAGGCAGTGGCCAGGAAGCTCTGGGCGTTCAGTACAAGGGACCTGACACTCCCCTTCAGGCGCTGCCCTGCTGGTGCGAGCAGGGACTGGGAAATGCTGGACCCCTGAGGATCTTTACCAACAAGTCCGGCACCAGGATCAAGGCCAGGACGGTTTCCGTTTCGGGAAACAAGGTACACCTCGTCCGTGATGACAAAAGGGAGTTCATTGTCCCGGTTGATTCGCTGAGCGAAGAGGATCAGCAATACCTGAAGGAATGGGTGACCAAGGGAGAGAGGTAACCGGGAAATCCCGCATGAAGGGAGCATGCTCCATGGCACACCGGAACTGCAGGGAAAAGGCCTCTCCTTCCCTTCTCAACCTCAGGCGCACCGATCAACAGTGGGGTGGCATTGTGAGAATTCCTTTGATATCTCTTTAGCTATGGCACCACAAATCGACAGGCCGGGCAGCGCTCGCGCAATCATGCCCTGCCGACTCAACAGGACCGGATCGACACCCCGGGATTATTCATCATGAAATCCATTCCACGCCGCCACTTCATTCGCACGACGTCCGCAACCGCCATTGCCGCCCCCACCATCATTCCGGCTCATGTCCTCGGCAAAGATGCCCCAAGCAACAGGATCACCGTTGGGTTCATCGGCACCGGCGGCCATGGCACGGGCTGGAACCTGCCGGCTTATCTAAGTAATGCCGATGCCAGGATCCTCGCCGCCTGCGACCCTGACGACGGTCGCGCGAATCACGCCAAGGGCATTATTGACCGGAAGTATGGCAACAAGGACTGCGCCACGACCAGAGATTTCCGGGAAGTGCTCGCCCGCGAGGACATTGATGCCGTCATGATTTCCACCCCGGATCACTGGCACACGCTGATGAGCGTCATGGCCATCCGTGCCGGCAAGGATGTGCAGTGTGAGAAGCCGACGCTGACGATCAACGAGGGCAAACTCCTCATCGACACCGTGAGAAAGCACAACAGGGTGTTCCAGACCAGCACCGAGGATCGCTCTGTCCCCGTCTACCACCGCATGGCTGAACTGGTGCGCAACGGACGGATTGGAAAGCTGCAGCGCATCGAGGTGATCCTTCCCAAGCAACCAGGAAGGCCAGGGGATCCCACGCCGCAACCGGTGCCCAAGGGATTCGACTATGACATGTGGCTGGGGCCGGCTCCGGAGGCGCCCTACACCAAGGATCGCGTGCTCTTTGACTTCCGCTGGATCTCGGATTATTCCGGCGGCGTCATCTGCGACTGGGGAACTCACCTCTTCGATACAGCCCAATGGGGCAACGACACCGAACGCAGCGGTCCAGTCGAAGTCGAGGCAACGGGTTCACGCTGGGAGGGGGGACTCTTTGATACGGTGAATGAATACGACGTGACTTACCGCTACGCGAACGGCGTGACCATGACCTGCAGGCCGGGAAACCCGAGCATCAAGTTCATCGGCAGCGAAGGCTGGGTTGGCAACACCGGATGGCGTGCTCCGCTCCAGGCCAGCTCCAGGGACATCCTGGAATCAAAGATTGGCCCCGGGGAAACCCGCCTGTTCACCAACCCAAAAGGCGAGCACCGCAATTTTCTCGACTGCGTGAAGTCGCGCCAGGATCCGTATTTTCCGGTCGATATCGGTCACCGCGTGTCGACCGTCTGCCACCTCGCCAACATCGCCATCGATCGAGGCAGGAAATTGAAATGGAACCCGGAAAAAGAAGTGTTCATCGGCGATGATCAGGCCAACGAGATGTGCAGGATCCGCCCCGGACGCGGCGAGTGGAAGCTGGGATGACCACCTGGAAAGGTTGCATGATGATCCGTCCAATCCCTGCCTGCCATCGACACCTGTTGATCCTCAGCCTGCTGAGCCTTCTCTGGGTAAGCGACTCTGCGCGCGCCTGTACCAATATCATCGTCGGCCGCGACGCGTCTGCCGATGGCTCGGTGATGCTCACGTATTCAATCGATGGCGTTGGCATCGGAAACCTGCATCTCATCGCCGGGCGGGAAGCGCCGGACCCGGAGGTGGAGGATGCCGTCGAAGCCGACTGGAAAGGTCCCACCTTCCGTGTAGTCGGCTACTTGAATGAACATCAACTTGCGATCGCGGAAACAACCTGGGGTGGTCGCCCTGAACTGAAATGCAAGGATGGCCTGTCTTATTCGCGATTGATGTTTCTGGCGCTGCGCCGCTGCAGGACGGCCCGTTCTGCCATTGCTGAAATTGACCGATTGACCCGCACCTACGGTTATTCGAGCACCGGTGAGACTCTTTGTGTGGCAGACAAGAATGAGGCCTGGATCATGGACATGATCGGCAAGGGGCCCGATGCAAAAGGAGCAGTGTGGGTTGCCGCACGCGTACCGGACGACTGCATCACCGTGTCCGCCAACATGGGAAGGATCACGACATTTCCCATGGACGATCCCGGGAACTGGCTGTTCAGCAGGGATGTTGTCGAGTTTGCCGTGCAGAAAGGATTCTACGATCCCGGCTCCGCCAGACCGTTCAGTTTCCGGGATGCTTATCACCCGGGCATCAACGACTACCACGTTCGTGCGTGCGCGAGTCGCGTATGGAGCGTCTATCGACGTGCCGCCCCGGCCAGGAATTTCAGTGATGACTTCTTTCGCGGTGTCAAAAGCGCGGAGGACTATCCGGTTTTCATCAAGCCCGATCAAAAACTTTCACTGCACGATGTCATGCAGTTGATGCGTGACCACTTTGAGGGAACCCCCTACGACATGACCCGGGGCATTGATGCCGGCCCCTTCGGCAGCCCATACCGCTACCGCGGATTGACGTGGGAAGTCGAAAAGAGGCAATTTGGATGGGAGCGTCCGATTTCCACGCAGCAGGCCTCCTGCGTCTGGCTGACCCAATGCCGGTCATGGCTTCCCGATCCGATTGGCGGCGTTTTCTGGTTTGCTCCCGACGACGCGTACACGTCGTGTTTTGCACCGTTTTACTGTGGAATCAATTCCGTGCCGGAATGCTACGGCAACGGAAAACTCGATCTGTTTTCATGGGATTCTGCATGGTGGGCCTGCAGTCTGGTTGCCAACTACGCCTACGATCGCTGGTCACGGGTATTTCCGGATATTCACGCCGTCCAATGCGAGACCGAGAAGAAATTCCTCACCATGCAGCCGGCAATTGAGGAAACGGCACTCCGACTGGCCAAGAGCGACAAGGCCGCCTTGCACGCATTCCTGACTGATTACTCGAACTCCTGCGGACAGACAGTGTTTCGAAACTGGAAGGAACTGGGCGGGCAAATTCTGGTAAAGCATAATGACGGCTGGTTGAAGAATCCGGGGGAGATGCCCAAAGCCGTTGGTTACCCGGAGTCGTGGCGACGTCGCGTGATGAAGGAGCGGGGAGCCGATTACGCTATCGAAGGCGAGGAATGACCGAAGGGCGGTCCGCGGCGATTGCCCCCACCGGGAACCACCCGCGATTCTTCCATGAAACGCACGATACGTCGGTCCGGGGATCGGCGGTGAGGCGGGAATTGTGTCACCGGAAACTGTCTCAGGGCTCAGGGCTTTTGGGGTCAGTCCCTCCCCGGGGAAGCGTCGACCGCATCAGCGGATGGCGGATCCGGGAGGCGGGGCAAGCTAACCGGGTTGCTGAAAATCCGACCGTGCAGGGTGGTGCCGAGGTGAACCCGTCCGTCAAATCAGCAGCATATTGGCCCTTGATTTTTGTTTCGGTTGCAGTTCTCGATTATTCCCTCGTCTTATGAGGAGTCCTGGAAAATGTTTGCCACACATCCTTCACTGATAAAAAGCAGGAATGGCCTGATGAGGGAAACCGCAGAAAACTCCGGAGAAATACTTATGAAAACAACAAGAACTTCAAAAGGGGTGCTCGCTGCCTTGATCGCCACAACCGGAGTGGTGTGGGGCGCGGATGACTGGCCCATGCACCTTCATGATGCGGAAAGGAGCGGGTTCTCGGACACCCTGATCGAATTGCCACTGTCTCAGCATTGGCTCCATGTTTCCGCCAGCGCTCCCGAGGCCGCGTGGGCTCCACCGATTCCTCATGCCGTTGAGGGCAACCTCGAGATAAATCGGCTTGATTTTGATCTCGCCTTCCAGGTCGCCGCCAGTGCCGAGGCCGTCTACTTTGGTTCTTCTTCCGATGATCAGGTCCGTTGTCTCGACTCAAGGAGCGGGAAGGTGCGCTGGAGCTTCTTTGCCGATGGACCGGTGAGGCTCGGTCCTTCGCTTGATGCCGGAAGGCTCTACTTCGGATCGGACGACGGGTTCGTCTACTGTCTCGATGCGGAAAGCGGTTCAGTAATCTGGAAACGACTGCTCGGATTCGACCGGACTCGCCACCTCGGCAACGGTCGTCTGATTTCCCGTTGGCCGGTTCGTTCCGGGATTCTCATTCGTGACGGAATTGCCTACTGTGGAGCCGGGGTTTTCCCACATGAGGGAATCATTCTCTGCGCACTGGAGGCGGAGAGCGGAGACGTGATCTGGATGAATGACACTCTCGGCGAGCAGGACAACAACCGGAGCCGACTGGCCCCACAAGGGTATCTCCTGGCGAACGAGAAGTATCTTTACGTGCCCTCCGGCCGGGATTTGCCAGCTGCTTTCTACCGGAAGGATGGAAAGAAGCGCTTTCACGCGAAAGCAAGTTGGCGCGCGGATGGCATCGTCGGGGGAACTTATGGTGTTCTTGTCGAGGATCAACTGATCACGGGTGCGAACCAGAACGTGGTCTTTGATGCCGAGAGCGGCAAGAGCGGGGAGGGATGGTTCCATGGTCGGAGAATCGTGGTTCGTGGTGAAACCGCCTACTTTGCAACCACTGAGTGGGTCGCAGCCGTAGACCGGAAGAAATATGCCGCCGGTTCGATCAAGTTGCACAAGATGCGCCAGCGTCATGACGGTCGGGGGGGGGATGATCCTGTCGTGCTGGAAGCGAAGGCCCGTCATCTGTTGCGCGCGGAGGAGAGCAAGAATCCAAAGGAACGCAACGGGAAGAATATCGCGAATCTGAAGAAGGAGGTCCTGAAGCAGGCCAAGGCCTTGAAGGCGATGCTCGCGGAAGAAGAGGCGCATGAGGCGAGCCTGGATGCGGTCCACTGGAAGACCCCCATTGAAGCATATTCCTCCCTGATCGCTACCCGTGATGTTGTCTTTGCAGGCGGCCAGGAATTTGTTGTCGGCCTGTCCGCCGTGAACGGAAAGGAGTTGTGGCGGGCGCCCATTCATGGGAAAGCCGCCGGACTGGCCGTGGCGGGAGGCAAGTTGCTCGTGTCCTCCGACTCCGGGCGCATTTATTGCTTTGGCACGGGAGAACCGCCGGAGGATGCGGTTGCTCCCCGGGCCCCTTCCAAGTTTGCGGGTGGCACCGAGGCCCAGCGAGCGGGGATCGCAGGTGTTCTTCACGAAGTGACGAAGGCGCTTCCCCGCAGTGGTGGATACGCTCTGGTGGCAGGCCTGGAGACGGGGGAACTGGCCTGGGAGTTGATGCACAAGGCGGGACTGAAGGTCATTGCCATTGACCCTGATGCCCAGGTGGTGGCGAAAGTGAGAAAGGCTCTCGGTTCGACCGGGGTCTACGGTTCCAGCATTCATGTCCTGCACGGCTCCACCGAACAATTGCCGAACTATTTCGCCAACGTGGTAGTCTCTGAAAGCGCGCTCTTCTCGGGGAAGGTTCCCTACGAACCGGAAGAAATTGCGAGCAAGGTGCGTCCGCTCGGGGGCACTGTCCTTATCGGGCAGCCACCGGGAAGTGACCCCAGCGTTGCCATGACTGCTGATGACGTGAAGATGTGGCTGAACCGGTTGAAGCTGGCCCCGGCTGAGCTGGGCGAAGGTGTTCCGTGGGGCAGCGTTTCGCGCGGCGCGCTGAACGGGGCGGGGAGCTGGACTCACCAGTATGGGACTTCCGGGAACACCGGATTCAGCAACGAGAAACGGCTGACTGCGCCATTGGGAGTGCTCTGGTATGGCGCGCCCGGTCCGACCGAGATGATCAACCGCCACTCGCAGGGGACCCCGCCGGTCTCGCTGGATGGACGCATGTTCATCGTGGGAGAGAATGTTCTGCTGGCCTATGATGCTTATAATGGGTCCAAGCTCTGGGAGGCCTCTTATGAGGGACAGTCCCGCTATCGGACCCAGTCGGTCCCGGGAAACATCGCCGCAGACAAAAATGGCGCCTTTCTGGCCACCAAGAACGTCTGTTACCGCTTTCATCCGGAAACCGGCGAGGTTCTCAATCGTTTCGAGATCCCGGAGGAGATCAGGAAAACGAGCAGCACCTGGAGCTATCTGGGAGTCCATGACGGGATCGTGATCGGAAGCATGTCGGCCTCCCTGATTCCGGGTTCCGGTCGCAGTCGCTATTCCAAGGCGCTCTTTGCCTACGAAACCGGCAGCGGAAAGCATCTCTGGACTTACCAGGGGGACTCGATTTCACAGATGACGATCGCGGTGGGAGACGGCCGGGTCTTTCTCGTGGATGGCAGAATGACTACCGAGCAATTGGAAGAACGCCTGAAACTGGATCGCTCTCACCTGGCCAAACTGACCGGAAAGGCGAGGGAGGAGGCTGAGAAGAAAATCAAGGCTGCGGACCGAAAGCTCGCGGTCGCCCTCGATCTGAAAACAGGCAATAAACTCTGGTCCAAGGTGCTCGATTTCACCAACTGCACGGGACTGAGCAGCGGGGCCGGTGAACTCATGATGATGTATCATGATCAGGCCCTTGTCTTCGCTGGAGCCAGCGGAAACGGACATTACTGGAAGCAGTTCCTCGCGGGTGAATTCAAGCAGCGCAAGCTCGCAGTGGTGGATGCTTCCACCGGCAGGGAACTCTGGCACCGGGACGCGAATTACCGTATCCGCCCATTGGTGATGGGTGAGACCATTGTGGCCGAACCGTGGGCCTATGACCTGCGCACGGGCAAGCAGAAGACACGCAGACATCCCACCACCGGGGAAGAAAGCCCCTGGGAATTTCTCCGCATGGGACACCACTGCGGACATGTCTCTGCCACCGAAAATCTTCTGTTTTTCCGGAGTGGCTCGACAGCTTATTACGATCTGAAGAGTGACGCGGGAGTCAGTCATTTCAGCGGCATGCGGACCGGATGCACCATCAACATGATCCCGGCAAACGGTCTCCTGCACATTCCCGAAGCGAGCGCGGGCTGCCAATGCCTCTTCGCTATCCAATCGACGGTGACGCTGGAACCTGTGGGAGAGGAACGAGACCGTGCCTGGGGGATTTTTGCCACCCCCGGCCCGGTCCTCCCCGTGAAGCATCTGCACCTGAACTTCGGGGCACCGGGAGACAGGCGTGATCATGACGGCAACCTGTGGCTTTCCTACCCGAGGCCCCGGTCGGACAGCCGGATCGCTCCCCTGGAGCTCAACCTGGATCTCGAAATCAATGGGAGCGAGTCACCCACCACCTACATGCGCACCGCCGAAACGAGAACCATCAAGGGGACGGACAAGTCGTGGATTTATTCATCGGGTTACGAGGGCATTGAAAAACTGGGAGTCGCCGTGATTGGCCCTGACCACAAGGCGGGGCTCTACACCGTGCGTCTGCACTTTGCGGAACTGGAGCAAAGCGAGAAAGAGCTGAGGGAGTTCGACATCTCCCTCCAGGGCAAGGTTGTGGAGAAGGATCTGGAACTGCGCACTGCGGCAGGAAGCCCGAGAAAGGCGATTGTCCGGGAGTTCAAGGATGTGGAAATCTTCGAATGGCTGGAGATCGGCCTCACTCCCCACGCGGATTCAGCGAGGTCCCCCACCCTGGCAGGATTGCAGATCATCCGGACCGGGGATCTGTCCAAACCGAAGCCCGTCTCCTATCGATATCCTCCGGAATGGCCCAAGGGCAAGCCCGAGATCGTGCTCAAGGCCATTGCCGACAGTCGTGTTTCCCTGAAGGAGAAGGACCGGAATGAAGCCAGCAGTGAAAACCTCACCATCGATGGCGGAGCGGACTCCATGAATGACAGCGCCTATTCAATGCTCTACCTGAAGTTCGACCTGAGCGAAGTACCGGGCCAGCCGATCGCCATGAAGTTGCGTCTCAAGTGCCTCGGAGCGGGAAGCAGGAAGGTGGGCGACATTTACCAGACCGGAAGCGACTGGGAAGAGAGCGGGATCACCTTCAACAAACAGCCCCAGCGCGGGGTGAGAATCGGGCAGATCGGCCACGTGGGGGAGAAGGCACGCCTGGAGAAGCGGTTGATATCCACCCGTGACGGGGCCGATAAGCTTTCCCTCCTGTTGCAACCGACTTCGACGGATGGAATTCGCTTCGGTTCCCGGGAAAGCAAGACCCCGCCGGAACTCGTGGTGGTCTACGAACCGGAGTAGTCCCCTGCCCTTCACCATCTTTCCTGCACCCTTATAATGTATGCAGGAACGGGTGAAAAAAGTGTCGACCCTCTCCCCTGGATAGCTCCCTCACACCGTCCAGATCCGCGTGCCCGGTCTCATTTCCTTCGCTTCTTGATGACGCCCTCGAAACCGCCATGGGCATCTCACCCCATTGCAACCCTTCCCACCTGGTTGGCGTTGCACTTCACTCTTGAGGCCGGACACCCCCTCAGTTGGCCACCCGGAGCCGCATGAACTGGTGGAGCTGATTGTCGAGGGAAGGTCCGCGTGCGGGTGCCATCGCCGTTGTCGATGGGTTAATCACGCTCGCCCGAACCGACGTTTCGTGAAGCTTGCCTGTCTGGTCGCCTGCATCCCTTGCCCACCCGATGAAGGTTGCGCCAAGCAGAAGGAGGATCGCAAGCAAAGATATTCTCATTAGAGCGGAGAAAGGGCTCACTCGCGCTTCACTTCAATAACGTCCACTTCGAGGTCGGCGCCTTCGGGTCCCTTGAGTTTGATCTCGATGGATTTGATAACGCCTTTCCAGTTCGCATTGCCAGTCAGCGAAACCTGAACCTCCTTGAATTGTTTGGAGGCGGGGACTTTCATAGCGGAACCAAGGGACTTGCCATTGGCCAAGGCTTCAATCTCGACCGGGGAATCGGCCCGCAACTTGATGAGCAAACCTTGGTCGGATCCGTTGGGTTTGATCTTGAGTCCCTTGCGGACGAGAGAACCGGGTTTGTCAGGAAGACGAAATTGCAGGAAGCCCTGAAAGCCCACGATATTGTCGCGTATTCCTCTCCCCTGCCAGCCTTCAGTCTGCCAGCCACCGCAATCGAATTCATACGCCAGGCGTCCGTCCTGCGGATCCCGGCCGTTGATCTTTTCCCACTTGTCGGACAGTCCGTCGCCATCGTTGTCTTCGCGGTTAATTTCGTATTCCGGGTTCACCCCGCGTCCGCCTTGCCAATTGTCCCCATTATGACGGAGCGCATTGGGCGATTCTTCGCCTTCTCCACGATCCCCCTTGGCCAGCCAATCGTCGAGGAGCTTGCGGTGACGGTTGAGCTCCTTGGCAAACTTGGGATCGCCGACCAGATTATGCACCTGAGCGGGATCCTTCGATACGTCGTAGAATTCCTCCTTGGGGCGCTCCCCAAAGTAAATCCTTTTGAGGTCGTCGGATAGTTTACCCGCAGCGTAGAGCTCCTTGAGGTTTTTCAAATAGTCCTGATGGTCGCGGTACTGAGGCTGGAGCAAGATGCGGTCGAGCTTGTAGTTGCGGGTGTAACGGAACTTGTCCGTCCGGATGGTACGCACCCGGTCGATGGTATGATCCAGTCGGTCCTTGGCCGAGGCCACCCACTGACGGGGTTTAAAATCCTTGGCGAATAGATTACGGCCTTCATACCAATCAGGAAGCTCAATGCCGGCCCAGGTCAAGGTGGTCGCAGTCAGGTCCAAGGTGCTGACCAAGTCCTTGCGGGCTCCCTGCTTGGGCACCCATTTCTTCGGTCCCATGAGCATGAAGGGAACGTGCAATCCACCCTCCGTGGGCATCTGCTTGTGCCTGACCAGATGGTTGGCCCCGTGATCGGACAGGTAGACCACAATGGTGTTCTCTTCGAGTCCGGACGCCTTGAGACCAGCCAGAATTTTTCCGATGTGATCATCATCCACGCGTATGGCGTCGCAATGTTGCGCCACGACCCTGCGGTATAAATCGTTCTGGGGGTAGTCGGCGGGGACGGTAACCTTGGAGAGATCGGTACGCCTGTCCGCAGAAAGCTTTCTGGTGTTGATTTTTCCACCCTTGGTTTGGAACTGAATGAAGAAGGGCTGGTTTTGCTTGAGGATTTCCCAACTATCAGCCTGACCCTTGAGCTTGATCTTGGAATACGTCTTCTCCGATTCCCAAACAAAGTTGTAGTCGGTCTTCCCGAGGTTGAAGGTCGAGTAACCCGCTTCCTTGAGGATTTGAGGCAAAAGCTTCATTCCCTTGGGTAAATAAAGCTGGGCGTCCTTGGCCCGGGACGAGCGGTGCTCATGGAAACCGAATCGGATCTGACTGGCCCCCGTCATCATGGAGGACCGGCAGGCCGAACAGACGGGAGCCGGAACGTAAGCCCGGTCGAAGCGCACGCCCGCCTCGGCAATCGAGTCGATGTTGGGGGTGGCCAGCTTGTTCGCCTCATGCCCATAGGTTCCCATCCATGGAGACGTGTCCTCGGCAAAAAGCCAGACGACGTTGGGACGCTGGTCCGCAGCGAAAAGGCTACATCCAACAGTTGCGAGGATTGGAACGAATGGTTTCAAGAGGATTTTCATTTTTTATCGGTTAGTCGAAAGGTAACTATTTACGCTTCATTGGAATGGGATCGCGATAGGGCCTGAACCAAATGTTCCGGTAGCGAACCGGGTTGCCATGATCCTGAAGGGCAAGCTGACCCGTCCGGCCGACCTGTCCCCCTACTTCCATGTTGTCCTGAATCAGCACGCCATTGTGCAGAACCGTGTAGGCGCTTTTACGGACGTACTTTCCATCCTTGTCCTGGATCGGGGCATGTACGATGACGTCATAGCTTTGCCAAACACCAGGGGGCCGGCAGGCGTTGACGAGCGGTGGGTAACGGTTGTAAACTGCCCCCGCCTGGCCATGGGTATAGGTTGAATTCTTATAGGAATCAAGAACCTGGACTTCAGGCCCGCCCAATGGGAAGAAACCTGAGTTCCCCCTGCCCTGCCCGGAACCCTTGACTATCTCAGGGGTGCGCCACTCGACGTGATACTGTCCGTACCCGAGCTTGCGCTTGGTCCGGATGCTCCCGCCCCCGCGAACGACTTCCATGGCTCCGTCCACCAGTTTCCACTTCACTTCCCCGCCCTTGCCAGCTTCCCACTCGTTGAAATTCTTGCCGTCGAACAAAACGATGGCGTCCGAGGGAGGCGTGCCTGCCTTGTCGGGCACTCCATGCACGCCGGGCGTGACCACGGGAGGGATCAAAGGATCGGCTTCCTTTTTCTCCTCCTTGGCGGAAAGCAAGAAGGCAGGGATGAGCAGTGCGGATAGGGACAGGATGGATATTTTTTTCATTCTCTTATCGTAAGATGAGTGCCCCAAGCTCAACGAGCCTAAAAGATACCCTGTTCGCAAAAAGTCCCGGGCAAGGACATCCGGAAATTTAATACTGATTCATGACCAGTTCGGGCAAATGCTAGTGACCTGCTTCCAGTTTGTGACCCACTCAGAGTGAGAAGATCTGGCTCAATATCTAGCATCTCCTAAGCCATTGATGACCAGACCGTGCCGCCGGAGGGACTCGAACCCCCACTCCCTTGCGGGAAGCGGATTTTAAGTCCGCTTTAAATAGACGGATAAGATGAAAACATCTTATTTTATTGGGTCTAATTTATTCTGATTTCTGTATTTTCTCGCATTTAAGGGCAATAAGGGCACCCTACGGAAGTGGCCAAACCAGCATCTCTGGAACCAAAGGAGCAAATCTCAAAAGGAGGCATTAAGCGGTGGCTCCTGAACGTCCCACTCCACCTGTCCCCGACCGGACAGCGGCAAAGGCTCTTCTTCAAGACACGCGATGAAGCGCGCGCGCATGCCAAGAAACTGAAAACTGATGAGGGCACTGGACGCACTATCGTAGAGCAGCAATCCATTGACGCAGCCCTCGTAAAGCTCGAACCGATTGGCGCCACACTCACTCAGGCTGTGGATTTCTATGTCGCACACGTCGAACGACAAACCCGCTCTGCAACTATCTCCCACGCGGTCGCGGCTTGGAAAGCCGCGTGTGTGCGGCGAGGTCTCTCAGAGAGAACGCATCGAGACTACCAACGCACGATGCAAGGGATAGAATCACATTCGTCTGGAGACTCCAAACTTGCGAATCTAAGCACGGAAGACCTTGGCCAGATTCTCGACAACACGGGGACTGGAAAGATGTCATGGCAACTCCAATACCGGAACCTGCGTGCGTTTTGGAACTGGGCGTCAAAGAAGGGATGGTGTGACAAAGAGACCTTTGAGCGTATCGACAAAATGCCGACCCCCATCAAGGAGGCGCCGGAAACTCTGACGCCGGATCAGTGCAAAGACCTACTCAACGCAGCCGAGAAACATCGCCCTGACTGTGCGGCCGCTGTTGCCGTGGCTATTTTCGGAGGGGTCCGAATGGCCGAGCTTCAACGGCTGCAATGGTCCGATGTCAAAAATGACTATCTCGCCGTGCCCGCGATCGCATCAAAGAAGAGAAGAAGGCGCACTCTAAAGCTAACGGACCCCCTCGCGCATTGGATTCGCGAATACGCCCAAGATGAGGGCCCTATCTGCCCTGCCGGCTGGGAGCAAAAATGGAATGCCGTCCGTCAACTGGCGGGGTGGCGGGTCAAAAGCTCACTGCTTGATTCGACACCTCTGAAGAACGCACCTACCTGGCCACAAAACGCTCTGCGCCATACCACTGCTTCGGCTCGGCTCGCCCTTGGAACACCTCCGTGTGATCTTGTCGTCGAGCTGGGTCACTCTGAACAAATGCTCTTCAGCCACTACGCTGACGCCTACTCAAAAAAGGATGCGGCAGAACTGTTCCGTTTAGCCCCGAAAGGCAAACTCCTTCCTCAGCTCCAAGTGCGTCGTGCGGGGAATTAGTAAAAAACCTTTGGGGATCTTCATAGCGGAGTTGAAAAGTATCTCTAGATTAGTATACCATTAATATAGATACTTATGGTATACT
>MPMF02314852.1_pt1 | contig 18515 bp, 19 predicted proteins | sample 1617271 | NCBI WGS metagenome assembly MPMF02 (sample SAMN05944812, study PRJNA350692) | marine metagenome | biome: marine; feature: ODZ; material: water; isolation source: 120 m water sample prefiltered with 30 um filter, filtered on to 0.2 um... | place: Pacific Ocean | collected 2012-04-09... | reverse complement strand
GACTACTACTTCAGGTACGTTTTTCGTCATATTATACACAACAAATGACATTTATCTATAACAAGACATTGGAAATTTTTTCACAGCGGAAAAGTTTTGTTGGACACTTCTCGGTACGCCCGTAACCTCGTATGAAAGAAAATTGAATATTTGGTCTTATCTTAAACACCTAGAGTAGAAAAAATTATGTATACAGAGTTACCAATAAATACTCATATCGATTATAAGGAAAATGGTGATGAGCCCAGTAGTAAAGAGGTAGAAGATACCAACAAATTTCTTTCAATGGATTCGAACAAAATTCTCGATTGGCACCGATTGAACTTCCCTGATTTTGATTGGAGAATTTCTCCTCGGACTGCGGCTCTCCAAAAGAAGAAGGGAAAGTACTGGGGAAATATTTGCTTTTTCGGGTGTGGGAAACACGCGGCTTACCCAGACGAAGAAGGGAATCTCAAACGGTTATGCTCGAATCATGCTAAGATGGTAGGAAGTCATAAAGTCCTGAATCCATGTCGTGATTGTCCAGATGATGAAAAGCTCGAAGCGCATTACCCAGACGAAGAAGGGAAGTCCAATCGGTTATGCTCGGAGTGTGCGATCAAGGCTGGCACCCACATTCGAAGCATACACGGATCTTCCATCGCTGCATGCGAGTTTTTCGACATGTACAAACAATTGACCGGTATAGACTTGCCACATATACACTATGCTCTCGACCAAGATCACCCGGAAGGGCAGGAGATAAAAGGTCTTGTTCCGGGGAGAAAATTACGACCCGACTCATATGACAAAGAGAGCCAAACTGTTTGGCTCTTTCACGGTGAATGGTACCACGGATTTCCAGAGTGGCATCCTAAGCATAAGAGCTTAGTCTCTCATGGACGATCATCCGTCGACCAATGGCATAAGACTGTCATGGACATGCAAGCCTATGTGGACACAGGTTATAATGTGAAGTATATTTTACATGAAGAATATGCAAAAACAAGATTGGTGAACAATCCGACACCATTTTTATCCTGCATTAGAGACTTTTTAGTTGAAGGAGTTCCTGTGAGTTAGAAATATCCACGCATTTATGCGTGGGAGTAGTCAATTTCTGCTCGTTTTTATACTTTTTGTATAAAAATAGGGTCTACTTGCAGAAGAGCCGATATTCCATCGGTACTTCCTTGATGTATCCAAGTCTATTGAGACTTAGGATACCTTGCTCCGAAGCTTGCTGCTGTGCCGCACTCTTTGTTGTTGCCGACCCCTTTCCGATTAGGTTCCATCCTCTGTTGGGTACCAATACGCGGATAACCCCGACCGTGTCGTTATGTTCCCTCGTCTTGATAGCTCTCCGGTTTCTCCCGGGAGGAACCTGGTATAGATGTGAGACGGCCATACGGTAGAGTTCTCCCTGAGGACTTGTTTTCTCTTCCCGAGTATCGATGAATTGATAGCTTCCGATGGTATCCCCAAAGGCGTCAAAGATCTCCTTCATGCGAGTCTTGGCGTCGATAAGATCCTCAAACTTGAGCGAGATGGGGATCTTATCGAAGATACTAACCAATATGTCGTAGACGACGCCGTAACCCACTCCAGGACGGTACTCCTGGTCCAGGATCTGCTCCGTGCAACCCACGAAAGCTTCGAATACATCCTCAAGAAGATCCTTCTTGTGACGGGCTCTATACTTTGCAGATCTATCTGTACCGTCCTCGGCTGCTGAGATATAGGGCCAAAAGCCGAGGCTGTCGGCTATCTGGGCGAAGGAGTTCTTTGCTCCGTAGTTGATCCTGAGCCTCGCCACCACCTTTACCCCAAGGGGGCAATTCAACTGTGGAAACCTTTGGTAGGAGTACCAGACAATAAACTTATTTGCTGAGACATCACCGAGCTGTTCATAGATCTCGTAGTTCTCTTTGCTATTCGCCGATGCGGCTGTAAAGGCCTTACTAAACTTAGCCATGTTCTCGTCACTGGTAAGAACACTAATGTACTTATCTTTTAGGTTACCGCGCGCCATGAGCCCGGCAATAAGAGCCTTGAAAGGGGCTCCTCGAATACCTCTGTATATGCTTGATGACATAGTCTTTTTATATGACATGCTTCAACTTTATTCTATACAACATCGCTTTAATTTCAAATTCATTTAAAATATTTGAGAGTAATAAATGTCTTTTCCTGATTATGCTGTCGCAGTGAGAACCGGTTACCATTATCCTTACGGTGTAATTAGTCCTCCCGCGAGCGAGTGTTACTCCAATCTGGGAGCCTATGGTGTTCACGGCGCAGTGAGTGGTATTAAAGCACCGACACCGGTCTCTGTAGTACCTATTGTCTTTAACAAGCTCGGTGGTGGTCATAAAATCCCTAAGAACCCTCACCACTATCGCACTCAGTACAACTACCCCGGGCAAAGTCCTCTGGTTAATAAATGTAGACCGTATCTAAGTATGAACCAACAGTGTGGGAAGAGTGAGTTCAATCAGATGTACGCAGATCGTCGTCACCTAGGATAGTTTAGTTATACTCTAACTAAAATATAACCCGATCATCTGGATTATATCTACGGCGTGTCCAGGAGTTGTTACGAAGAGGTGGTCGTCTCCTAATATGTTTCCAAGAGCGTAGTATTCTACGCAGTCTGAGTATCTCTGGGGCTGTGAGACCCACTCTCTGTTGAACCATAATGTTGAACCTCCTACTCACTCGTGAGAGATCGATAGTTTCTACTAAATTAAGGCAGGGCACCATGTGCCACCCTAGTAAATCGTCCATGTTTCTTACTATTGTTAATATATCTTTAAAGTACCAATATGACTCCACAGTCAAGCATTTTCTTCCTATGGAAACGGTCGAGTAGCTAGAAATATCTGAAAAGCTTTTTCAACGGTGTATAGGTTAGCCATCTTTGTAACAAGATGATAGTTCGCTACCAAAACAAATTATAATTTGGGATAGATCTTCTTAAGACCTTCATTCAGTAAGAATCTCAATGCAGGTACAAAGTATTTAGGTGTGTAACAGTTGGTCCAGACCGCTCTTGATGCGCTTCCTGAGAAGAAAGAAGGTGCAGAGTCCGCTATACTGATACAGCAGGGTGTCTGACCATTCTTCTTTAATGCAGCGAGACCACGTAGGAAGACTTCCACTCTTTTCTTGATGAGTCTAAATTCTTTATTAAGATCTTTGATCATCTGTTTACTGTCATCGTCCTCGTACGCTGCCCTAGGAACCGTTATACCTGGGACACCATGGACTCTTCCCGTTGACTCCAAGTCTCCAAAGTCTTTTTGATATTCCTTTTTCGATATTGCATCTCCGTTAGTGACAAAGAAATCCAGGTCTATATCGAGGATAAATTTGGATTCTGAACCAATGGCTTTCGAGAGGCGTTTCCATCTATCGGCCGTAGTTACTTTGAGACGGCTGAACTCGTGAGGTTGATAAAAATCCATCTCCTTTATTTTGCTGATGTTGGGGAGAATTTCGATGTCTAAGACGAAGTCATCTTTCTTACCACCTTCGGAACGTAAGTAAGCGAACCTATCTCCTTTTTTATAATGCACTAAGGCCTGTTCAGGTGTACTGAAGTTAGTATCATAGACCCAAGACGGTATACACCAAATTACGTTATCTATTCCTTCACTAAGCAGCATACAAGTCACGGGCCAGTAAATCAACCCACAGGAGCCTTTTCGGATATTCTTATGGTCCAACTTTCCTTTGGTCGTCAATAACCCCTTCTTGGTCTCGGGAAGACCCATGTCATCATGGGTATCGAAGTGGACCAGTGTGCTGCTCAGATGACCCCTCTTCTTGTAGAGGAGCCACCACTTGACAGCCTCGTTGTGTAGGGTGACACTAAAAAGAGGAAGGGGCTCGGAGAGACCTTTCTTGTTACGATAGTCGTAATAGAACACCATTCGGTCATGGAGTTCGTCCCACATAGGTCGATACAATAGAAAGTTCTTCTTCTTCAGTAGGTGTTTGGTGACCCTGTTCATGATGGATTTAGAGGTCTGGTACTTATACTTCATAGATCTACTACCACACTCTATTTTTCGAAGCTGGTAAAGATCGCTGGTGATCTTAGTGAGACCTTTATTGTACTTAGCATTTGCCTCAGTGTTCATGTTTATTTATATATTCTAATTTTTTAAAGATACGACTTAAGAGAACGGTGTCATAATCGGGAGGTTCCGGGTTCGAGTGTTTATAAAAGAATGGTATCCATATTAAAAATGAGACTATTAGCGTTTAAAACATATGCTTATCATCAGCGACGCAAAATAGGCGAGACTAGTGGCTTGAGTGGGCGCCAGCTTACACAGTTTCTGGTACAGATGTGGAGAGACATGTCTGGGAAAGAGAGATTTGAATGGGAGTTACTCAGGGCACGAGAGAAATATCTCAAGAAGGAGCGCGACAGATTCACGGTCGATCTACAGGACCTGCTTCAAGAACAGGAGCAGAGCCCGGACCAAGAGAGTCGCATGTTGCGTACCGAAGACATATTCCGTTATTTGGTGACCCCTGCAGCTATGAGGGTAGTTGAGACGTACCCTGAACTACGCCTGGCCATACGAAACAAGCTGTTGGAGTTCAACGAACTTGGTGTAGAGGCTGCTCCCCGCTGGGCTACAGCTCTTGGGATAGATTTAGATTTACGCAGGCCACAAACTGGAGTATAGATTCTGAATAAGCTTATACCACATATTTCCTTATAGAATCTTAGACATCTTCCAAAGGCCAGTGCGCAAATTTCTGGAGTAGGAGGATTCCGATTGGAGCTATAAGCACACAGACTAAGATGCCGGTAACGAGGACTGTGGTCCTATGCTCAGGGCGCGAGTGGTGTCGTATCAGCGCAATAATGATACCCCCCACTATCCACACCCCCAAGGTCATTATTGTCACGAGAGCTGGAAGTATCAGGATCTCTCCAAAGCTTTTGCCGAAGTCACATAGAGCGCTATCTTTGTTCTTAGGATCGTCACAATCTACTGTTGTCATTTTTATCAACTAAGTGATAAAAATAATTCATGAAATCTATCTAGAGATCGAGCTGTGTGACACTTACGCGACAATTATCAATATTGCCGTAGTAGGACTTGAAAAATCTGGACATGTCCTTTGTGTACACGTATAGGAAAGTTCTACCTCTAACATTTCTTCGTGACTCCCGAGGATCTACATCTTTGAGTGACTTGAAGTAACACTTACGGACTACTTCAAACTCTACCATGGGTAGTAACACGATCCCTTCCCACTCGCGTCTCTTACCCGCTAAATCTATCTCCAGTTCCTTTGGACAGTGATCTTTAAGAGGGGAGTCTTTATCGGTGAGATAGTTGCATAGAGGGGGTGGAATCAGGTTGGCGCTCTGTGGAGGGAGCACCGACATCAATTGCTGGAAAGGAGTACTAGGTATGGTGCGTCCATAGTGAGCGAACTTGAAAGTAGAGATGTGTTTGGCAAGTACGGACGCTGGGGGTGCATAGTGGTGGGCGAAGTGCCACTTCCAATTTGGGACTCCTCGAGTGTAGTACGACAGCACCCATTGCATACCCTCAAAATATTGGTGACAGACCTCTCTTACCGAGCTACCCTCCTCAAAATGCTTGAGCCAGTACTCACGCTTGTACTTCTCTATGTCTACAGACCACTCATGTTTGTTCTGAGTAGCGCAACTGTCCAGTAGTGTATCCTCAAAGTATGAGCGGCGGCTTCGGAGTTTGTGCTGAAGATTCTCCTTCTCGTGATGGCCAATTGTCCCGAGGAAAACTCCCATAGAAGAAGGTACAAAATTTACTCTGCCTCCTCCTATCACTCTGGTGATGTGGCCATGAGACGCGCAGACTTCCTTGTATACTTCCAGCAGAAGCTCAATACCGTTCTCGATGATCTCCAATGATGGAATGTGTGGCAAGAAGTCGTTCCCAACCATGAAACATAGGAAGATGAAGTCATCGACAGCCGAGCGCGGAAGATACTCGTGGGTTTTTGATTCCCACTTCAGGTCCTTAGCGAGAGATTTACGAGTAGATCCGATGTCGATGCAGAAGTACTCGTTGGAACGGTCGTAAAGATCTTCTCGAAGTATGTAAAAGTTTGGCATATGTGTTCCCAGTGCAAGCATGATAAGATCTGCATCCAGTCCATTTATACAATACACTTCGTCTTCCTTGCCGTAGTATCTAATATAGTTAATAATCTTGTGTTCACCTTCTCCTGGTGCTTTTTCATTGGAGAAGATGACTTGTACATTGCGCCATGCAGGATCTTCGCTTATCCTCTTGCGAATGTACCAGTCGATATACTTGGATAGATAGTCCATGAACTTGGTCCCAGGAGTGATACTGTTGCTATCGAACGGTGCTCCCTTCGAGGCTTCCATCGCGCTACGAAAACGACGCTGTCTCTGTTGGTTTTGCTTGCTGATAGGAGCCGGTCCATCCACGCACAAGATGAGTCTTTTCCTGGGCTTGCTGATCCTGAACAGGTGTTCTACAGTCTTGCAGACATCTTTGAAAACCGCTATCCGGGCTTTCAAACCTCTAGGGGCTCGTCTCCTATGTTTTCTGAGTAATCGTGGAAGTGGTTTAAAGTTACCGTATTGGTAGACTTTCTGAGCGGAGTTATGGAAGACTCCGTTCATGTCTATCATTAGATTATCGATGTTAACTCCGACCTTTGCTAGAGTATCTCCTCGGCGCATAGGCCGCATGTATTCTGAGTAGTGGTTTTTGAACCACATGAAAAAATGTTTAATTCCCATGGTCGTTGTTATTCTTCTAGAACCTTATCCTTAGAATCAAATTTTAATTTAAGACCATAGTGAGCCAATATAACAAAATGTTGGCTTCATAACAAAATGTCTTCATCACGAACTAAGACTCTCATGAATATGGTAATGTGTATGACCATGTTGTCAGCCAGTTATTTCTATCCTACCAACTTAAGCATGTTAACTATGTCAGCATATCCATTACTTCTATATTGTGTACTTGATCTTGCTGGTAACTCCTGGGATATGGTCGTTCACCATATTAGTACGTTGATGGCAGGGCTTGCTATGAACTATACCTACGAGGCTCGAGAGACTGCCATCACACTCACAGTAGCAAGGGGTCTTATATTCACTGAGATATCAACCCTATTCTTGGATCTTATTTATCTGGGGTACCATCACCTGCTAATCAAGCTAGGGTTCCTCATAACATTCACTTACTTTCGAGTGGTAAGACTTCCCTGGTTATTCGTGTTCAATTCGGAGACCTGCTACTTCTGTACTGGTCCTGCAAACTATGTATGTGGTTCTAGTGACCTATGCCACCTGATGTGGTCCGTCGGGATAACTACCCTTATGCTACTAAACAGCATGTGGTTCTGTAAACTTATTAGGAAGATACTTAAGAAAAATAATCCTAAACCTACAATAAAAGGATGAGTAAACAGTACTGTTTCAATATAGACAATCCTGATAGTGTAGACTTCGATCATAATGCCCTCAGGAAATATGTAGAAGGATTCTATATCGGAAGAGGTAAAAAGAAATTTAGTAAAACGGACGTCCAGAAAGCTTTCTTCGTGATACTTGCCAACACCATCGACGGGAAAAGTGTCTGTATACGCTTGGTCACGAGAGGCAAAGCAAACATTGCACGCATTGAGGCCATCAACAAGAGTATTACGGCCTCTAAACTTAAGTGGCGTGGTTTAGAATTGAGCAAACCGTACGAGTGGGGAACTGCTCAACAAAACTGGTGGAACACCGAAAAGTCCAAGAAGCCAGGAGAAAAATGGGTGAGTGTAGTACAGAGAGGACCATACTTTACTCACCTTGAGAATCCTTACCAACCTCTAGGTGGTAAGCTAATGTACGCTGGTAGGTCGTACAAGCTTACACCAAAGGAAGAAAAGGTGGCCATGTTGTACGCTAAGCGTCTAGTCAGCGAAGAGGGTGGAGGGGTAGTAGATCGCCTAACAAAAGACAGTGTTTTCAATAAGAACTTCTGGACAGATTTCAAGACCTATCTGACACCTACACATAAGAGTGTGTTCAAAGACTTTAATAAAATAGGATGGAGAGACCTCACTAAGCAAGTCGAGATCTTAAAAGCGCATAAACCGACCAATGAAGAGAAAAGGGCTAAGTTGATTCGTAACGAGGAAAAAAAACGTGAGTACGGTTATGCAAGATTGGACGGGAACTTGGAAGAGGTAGGAAATTATACGGTAGAACCCGTAGGACTTTTCATGGGTCGCGGTAAGAATCCACTAAGAGGTAAGATCAAAAGAGAGGTGAATCCAGAGGACGTAACCATCAACATTGGGGTAGAGGATCCCGCACCGGCCCCTCCGGTTGGGCATAGGTGGGGTAAGGTTATACACGATCAATCAGTCAGTTGGTTGGCCAAATGGCAGGATAGCATCACCAGAGATCCTAAGTATGTACAGTTCGCAGCTACAGGGAAGTTCAAGGGGAAGTCAGATCTTGCAAAGTACGAGAAAGCTAGGAAACTTCAGAGGCATATTGACATTGTGCGCGAGACCTACATGGCGGACGCGGCCTCTACTAACGATGAGAAAATGCAACTTGGTACTGTGCTGTGGCTCATTGATAACCACGGTATTCGTCCAGGAGACGAGAGGACCGAGGACCAAGCAGACACAGTGGGGGCGTCCACATTAAGAGTTGGTCATGTCAAACTCCTATCTAGGAATACGATAAAGTTTGAGTTCTTGGGAAAAGACAGCATAAAGTTCGAGAAATCTATGAAAGTACCCCCTCTTATTTATGATAATTTCAAGAAACTACTCAGTGGTAGATCGAAAGATGCTCAGGTTTTTAACTTAATTTCGGCTGGTAGCATAAATGCTTATCTCAAGCAGTTCGATGTCAAGTTTAGCAATAAGGTATTCAGGACTCGCCTAGCGTCACACATAATGTTTGAAGCTCTACAGGATGTCAAGATTCCTAAAGGCGCTACTAAAAAGAAGACTAAGATTCTGTTCAATAAAGCCAATGTTAAAGTCGCTGATGTACTCAATCACACTCGTAGCATCTCTATGAAAGCGCAACAAGCGTCGAAAAAGCTTAAGGACCAGCTCAGAGAGCTCAAAGCTAAGCTCAGAGATGCCAAGAAGGCAGGCAAAAGTGAGACAGCTCTCAAGAAAAGGATCGCAGCGAAACAGGAAAGTATTGAAGCTAAAGAGGACACAAAATCTGTCGCCATTAACACCTCTCTAACCAACTATATCGACCCCCGAATAGTGGTAGCGTGGGCAAAGAAACAAGTGACGAAAGGAAAGAAGAGTGAACGTGAGGAGCGCCTGAACAAAATCCTTGAAGCCGTGTACAGCAAAGCTATGCTAAAGAAGTTCAAGTGGGCTATCCAATCTTCTTACGTGACAAAAGACTGGAATTGGCTCGCAAGTCCTTTGCAAGGTCCATCTGAGCTTCAACCCGGCCAAGCCCGGCCAAGCGGTGGTAGGACCAAGCCTAGGCCCCCATATGGAATGAGAAAAGAGGTCAGGAAATGGCGTAGATCACGCTACAAGGATAAAGCCCTTCGTATGAAGGAGGCTATGGAGGCCCTATCCCAAGACATCCCTCCCGGGCCTCTGCCACACCCGCCACCTCCAGCGGAGCATCTCCTTAATGATTACAAGCTCCTTTTGAAGGTTTGCAAGAATGGTTTCAGAGATATTAGGGGACTACGAAATCTCCATCGCGTGAAGAAAACGGAAGGTTATGTCTATCCAGCTCTAGAATGGTTGCATCCTTTCACGCTCTACGCCGTCGAAACGAATAAAGGTTTGGTCGACATTAGCAAGAGATTCAACAGACTCTATGATGGGTATCACGCTACATCAACGTCTTCGTCGAAGCTCTCTCCCAGAGAGGCGGATACCCATCACTGAGTGATCGTCGCCAATTGGAAGATAATCGCCTTCCCACCATCGAACTAAAGTAAAGATGGAAAGGTTTGGAGACGTACCATATACCTTGTTATTCATTAGACCAACCGGTGACAATGCGGGCTACTTAGAATCTTAAGTTATACCTTGAGGTATAACTTCTTCACTCTTCTCTAAACACCTTGAGAACTCTCTCAGAAGGATCGCCACCACCACACATCTTTTTTGTGAGAGCAGTTAACTTCTTAGACTCGCTATACGTCTTGAACAAGAAAAATTCTAGCTATAATAGAAATGTCCTGTTTGCGATACAAAGTTTTGTCACCTATTAGGTTACTACTTCCTATTTCTGGAACGCTTTTTGCGCTTCCATTTATCTTTGAAAAGGACTTGTTGTTGTACACAACCATACCATTATTCTATTTTCTGGGTCTTTATTTCTTCCTACTGAACTTTCCCGGTTTAGTTGAATCTCTGCATAAACGACCTTTGTATATGGAGGATTTAGAAATAGCTCGTCTGGGTGCGGCTACCCCCGACCGCACATTCCAACATATATACAGCATTGTAATGAACTTCATATTAGCCGCACTCTTTGCCGGTCTAACAGAGTACGTGATACTCAATGACGTACGCGAGAAGCCAATTGTAGAAGCTCTTGGTGTAATAGGGGGTAACTTGGGTCTCTATTACAAGATACAGAATACTGTAGGTGGAATAATGATATGTATATGCCATAAGTACAAACTTAGGAAATTACGCCGACTGGAGGCTGCTACCGAAGATCTGGAACTGACGAAAAACATACCTTAATTTTGTTGTTATAGAATAAATGATTGTGTCAGGAACAATACTAAAGTCTTCGCTGGACCGTTACCGTCAAGCTAGGAAAGACAAAGAAAACTTCTCTATGTCTCTAGGAGACAGTGCTGGAGCTGGAGCTGGAGCGGCCTTCACTTCATTCGTCTTGGTCGTTGCTGTAATTTTCTTCGTGTTAGAGTTAATACTTCTTTTCTATGCCATCAACATGGCTCTTGTTTGTACCCAGGGAGGACCAGAGCGCATAGTGAATATCGTGTTGGCCGTGACGTTCACCATACCGTACGTCATGTTGAACATCCTTTTCAATAAATGCGCGAAGAACTCTTTAAGGACGGAGTGGTTGCCGAGGAGAGATACTGAAGGCTCCTAAAACACCATTTATAGCAGAGAGGAAACCTTAACTAAGAATGAAGAAGTTTATTGATCTTACATCGTACACTTACAGCGAGCTCAAAGAGATGGCAGAGGAAATGGGACTCAGGATTCGCCGCAGCAAGACCGAGTTGGTTCGAGATATTTCCCAAGGTTTCAAGGAGTACGAAAGTTATAAGAAGGAAAAGATCGACCGTTACGAACGCCTCGGGCAGCTGGGAGAAAAAGGAAAAGAGGGTACTACATATCTGGTGGAGTCTAGAGGGAAACAATATGCTATGAAGACTTTCAGGAAACAAAAGTCTTCTGCTACGTTAAGGAAGGAGTCCGAGCTACAGAACATGGCAGCAGAGGTAGGAGCAAGCCCTAAGGTCGTGGATATTGATACCGTGTCCAAGTACATAGTTATGGAGAAGCTGGATCGACATCTTTATGATACGCTCAAGAAAAACGGAGGGGTCATGTCTCAGAATATACAAAGGCAAATTATTGCCATATATAAGAAACTGGATCGTGCTGGAGTATTCCACGGGGATGCTAACCTTCTCAATTACATGTTCAAGGGACGGAACCTATATATTATAGATTTCGGAATGGCTAAGGAGATAACCAATAGCCTAGTGTATAAGTTAGGGACTAGTACTCCTAACTTAAGTATCATGACACTAGGCTTAGTACTCAAGCTTAAGGAGATTGGATCTCCGGCTTCTTCATATAGCTATTTAGCTAAACAGCTAAGCGAAGAGCAGCGAAGTCAGTTCGAATTATAAAGACTAGTGGCCTTTACAACAAAAATGGAAAAGAGTTGGTGGAACAAGAAATGGGGTGCTGGTCACCATTGTGGGATCACCCGATCTCGTTTACGTCCAGGAAAGGATAGATTCGGGCACCCTTACGTGACAAGATTGGTATGTAAGCATGCCTTCTATACTAAAGCCCTGGATGAATGGATTCAACGATGTCCTACAGACCCTGCTACGTGTCCATGTTGCCGAGAAGTGATTGTCAAAGTTGTTCGTGCTCATCATCTTGTGGATGTGGAGAAACTTTTAGCGTTTAGAATATATCAGCACAACAATAAATGAGCGGTAAAATCTTCGAAAAAGAACTCCTAAGATGACAATCTGCAGAGCTATATGATGCCACCGGAGATCTTACCCAGGAGTGCCGACACGGCGATAGCCATAGAGTTAGCTAACAAGGAAACTTTCCAAGAGGTTTGCATCTTTTAGTTATTACTAAAAGATTGGAATAAAAATGTTTGGTATGACTTTAATTACTTTTTCTTCGCCTTCGGAAGTAGTACAGCGTGAACGTTGGGTATCACCCCTCCTCCCATCCAGTCCCATCCCCCGACCAGCTTGTTAAGCTCCTCGTCGTTGCGTGTGGCCAACTGAAGGTCTCGGACGTTGATGCGGGCGTGCTTATGGTCTCGAGCAGCATTACCGGACAGCTCCAAGAACTCGGTAGCAAGATACTCCAGTACGGTTGCGAGGTACACGTCTGCTGCTCCTCCGACTCTTCCACAATGGTGATTTCTTATCAACTTTTCCGCTCGAGCGACGGAAAATTGCAGGCCGGCTTTAGTCGCTCGAGATCCCTTTCCTTTGGATGCAGACGTATACTTGGTCACAGCCTTGGTTCCCTCGGATACGGCGTGTTTGGCCAACTCTCCTGGAAGAACCAGCCGGACTCCGGCTTGAATGCCTCGAGAATCACAAGTACCTGCCCCTTTCTTTTGTCTTAGCTCGTCCTTGGTCATCTCGTTGCCGCAGAGAAAGGAGGCTTTCTTCGCTACCCTTACCCCGACAACATTTAGCAATGAATTGAGCTGCACGGCTGCATTTGTAGCAATTTCGTGAACAGGATGAATCTGCTTGAGGATTCGCTTTATGTACGGTACAAAATTAACTTCTGGTTGTGCAGTGTTCATTTTTATCTTAATTAAGAATTTTTCTTTTAATATAAATGAAGAGACACCGCAAAATCCTACGTGATAACATTCAAGGTATCACTAAACCTGCCATTCAACGTCTTGCTCACAAAGGTGGGGTTAAAACAATGAGTGGCTTGATATATGAGGAGTCACGAGGAATCCTGAAAGTGTGGATGGAGTCAGTACTCAGAGAAGCCGTTACCTATGCTGAGTATTACAGGAAGAAGACCGTTAATGAAGGAATGATCTCAGCAGCCCTTGCTGAGAAGTCGGTAGGAGCGTGGATCGACCCAAAATTGAAAGCCAAGGCTTGTAAAGTCAAGAAGAAGTCCAAAGGGAAAGAAGGTGCCAAGAAACATCGGGCAAGGCCAGGAACCACAGCATTGCGGTCGATCAGGTACTACCAGAAGGAATCTCGATGCTTACTCATTCCACAAGCTGCCTGGAGCAGGCTCGTTAGAGAAATTGGCCAGGACTTTAAGACCGACCTTAGCTTTACCAAGGGCTCCTTAGAGCTTTTCCAGTTCGCGGCCGAGAGTTATCTTGTAGGGATATACGAGGATGCCAATCTGTGCGCTATACATTCTGGACGAGTTACCATTATGCCCAAAGATCTACAGCTGGCACGTAGAATCCGTAAATAATTCCCGCATAGGAATTATTTCCATGACTTTATTACACCTCCGTGTTCTCGATAGACCCTCTGACGTGTCGCAAAGTGTTTGCGGAGGATCCCATTACTATCCACGAGGTCGAAGACGATTGGTTCGCTATCTCTAACGCGAAAGATTCTACCTAGATACTGGATGAAGTACTCCTGTATATCAGCGGCGAGAATGAGAGTATCCATCTTTGCATGATCAAACCCAGTACCCACTTTTTGACAAGTACCTACTAGTACCCTAGCACTACTCTCGAACTCTTGGTTACTTCCTATGAGATTGGTTACTGAAACACCCCTCTCCTCCAATTTACCTATCAGATACTTTCCCTGGGATATCCTCTTCACAAGTACTAGGAAGTTACGGTCGCTGTGGCTCTCTATGATATCCAATATTAGCTCATTACGCGATACACAATTAGCTTGTTGGTCTAAGATCGAACCCCAATTTACGCGCCCTTGAAGGGTACGCTCAACTTTGGGTATGAATCCCGTGTCAACCTTGTACACGACATGCTTGCGGTGTAGCTTTCTAATTATTTTGTGCCTTCCGAAATATAACTGTAGCAGTATATTGAGGCCGTCTGGACGATACGGAGTGGCAGTTAGCCCAATTAGGTAACGTGGGTATACGTACTGTAAGGATCTCGATAATGTTTCTGCCATGATCATGTGAGCTTCATCCACGATAACGAGACCTACGTCACTGAAAAAGTCCTTCCCTTTCTTCTCCACATTTTGAGCGTTCATGATATAGAAATCTCCAGGTTTCTTTGGGGACTTTGCCGTAACTCGGTGCACTACGGCCTTAGGACAAAACTTGAGGATACTCTCTTCCCACTGTTTCATTAGAACAATCTTGTTAACGATGATCAGAGTGCGGAATCCTATACAGGCGGCCATGTGGACGGCACATATAGTGTTGTGAGTAACGGTAAAATCTCCCAATAAGAAACGGTGATTTCCGTCAATAGTAAAACCATAGTAATCCTTCTCTTTAACTGGTACTACTTTGAACCCAGACACTAAAGAATCCTTAATCTGTTTGCGAGGAGTAGACCGTTTACGTTCTAATAATACCGGGATGTCCTCTACACCGCTACCATAAAAAGAAATTCGGTAGTAATAATCTCCTACTTTTTCACCTTTATACATACAACTCTTGTAAGACTTACATATATTCCCCATCATACCTAGAGATCTAACCAAGTACAGGATATCATATGCCAAATCACGATTCTTTTGGCTTATTTCGTAACAATTACCCACCATGAATCCATCAGAATCCACCAGACCTGCCAATAATTTTAGTCTATTACTTCTACTATTACACTTGTATACACTGGGAATATGTTTGTTACCTAATAGGTTATATTCTCTAAGTTTTTCTGAGAAACCATTTACTGGTTTATCGTCGCATACACGATAGCTTGGACAGCGTGTACCATTACTGTCCTGCATGGACAGTCTATAATTATGCTTACAACAAAAGTCTTCCATGTAGTGAACAATTTCTTTGTCAGCTGTAGTTATACTAGGTTGAAGGGTGGTTCCATCTCCTAACCACAAACCTATCATATAAGGATCTATGGTTACATCTTTTTCTTCGAACTCAACTGGAACGTGATAAAGCTTAAGTTGGTCTCTAACGGTCTTTGATAGACTGAGGAAATCCTTGACAGAAATATCCAGAATATCAGGGTCTGTTACAGAAAGTAGGAACAACTCAGCTTCTTTAGCTGTTGGGAAATGTTTCGTGCAGTATTTTCTGATACTATGATCAAAATACTTAGCATAAAAAGTCTGATAACAGCGATGAATCACCTTGTGACTACTAATTTTGAGAGAAAGAATATGACTCTCGTTACATTTAAAACTATCTCCCTTGATAGGAACAATATTATACATCTGTTCTTCTCCTACACATGTACTAAGTACAGTTCGTGGGGTAGAGTCATCGCCCATGAGTAATTCCCCTTCTTTTATATCCTGCACAGCCTTTACTGTACCATCATACATTATTATTGGTGTATCAATCCCAAGACATTTGCCAAATCCGCAATAAGCCGATACGATAACGCTACCTCGCTTATTGAGACATTGCACAGCCTCTTTACGCACTGTCTTTTGCTCTGGCCGCAGGGTCCCTTGGAATTTGACATGGGTGGACGGAAACGTCTTCCTAGAAGGCCGCTGAACTTTGAGTACCCGCGCAGCATAAGCAAAAGGCAGGGAAACCTTCTTCTCACCGACCAAAGTGTATGGCTGTATATACTTAGTTTGGCCTAGACCAAATTTGGGCTCGATCTTGATAATGAGCTCCTTATTCACTCTATCTACAGATATAGTATTCACATCAGCAACTAATGACATTTTCTCTTACCAAACACAGTCTTAAAATTGTTATTCAATTTTAGAACTTCGTTGCTCAGCTCCAGCTCGAGCCATGCCAATCATCAGTTCCCAACCCAGCTCCTAGATATCCTCCCCAGAATGCACTCTCGGTTACCGGATAATCGTCTGCGTCATATTGAGCACACTGACAGCAAAACACGAAAACCAGAAAGAACATCCCGAACAGAAAGAACATCGGATCTATCTCATGCTGAGGAGTAGCAATTAATGTGAAGAGCACAAGTCCCATCCTCTGCCATGGGCAGGGCTGCACTCCCATAATGTCTCCCCCCTTACCTGATCTCCATTTCTTACACGCAACTGTGTCGGGGAGGTCGGATCTTCCACATAACTGTAGGTAATTCCCGGCATCTGTGCAGTGCCACGAGGAACTCCCCTTTCTATAGATCTCCACGCGCTCTGTTGCATGCCCAGTCCATAACATCAGTAAAAGAATTAGTGAAATCATCTTTTTGTGTTGGTTTTCAGAATATTCTCGTCTAGAAATCAATTTATGTTTTCACCATTTCGCGAGGTTTTTTCTCTATAAAGGAGATTATTACTTGCATAATCGATGATCTTATCAGCTAAGTCCTGGTTACCTTTCTTCTTAGCAATGCACCACTCAGCTACTTCTACAAGACTCGCGATTATCTCTACGCTTAGCTTCTCCCACTGGGTATGCTTCTGATCTCTACAGAAGGATCGTAGAGCGTCGAAAGCCGAGGCTTGCGGAGGGAAGACGGCTACCGCTGGTTCGATTAGCTTGAAAGGCTGGAAGAATACGGCTCCTTTCGGGTCTGCCACGCCACGCTCACAGCTACTACCTATGTAGTATCTAACTCCTTTGTACTTATTATAGCGTGCTCTGTATATATTCTGTGCATTCTTAGTCTTCCAGGACGGGTACAGCTTTTCCATCGCCTTTCTGAGTACCTTACCGTTGTTTGGGTTCCTAAAGCACCCGTGTAGAGGCATGAAGCATAGATTATTGTAAAAGCCATGATCCTTATTGTGCTTAGGATCCATGAGGTAAGAGCGATCAAAATCGATCAGCTTTACGTTACCATGAGGATCAGTCATGACATTGAGACAGTTACCATCATTGTGTACCATCCCGACATAAGTGTCCATGAGTAACCGTAGATTCCAAAACTCCTTCTGATGTTGTTCACTCCATTCGCCGTTATAACCATATATGTCAACCAATCTCTGGCCCATCATGGGCATAGCCATGAATGGCATCTCCTTCTTTCCAGGAATGCAGTGTACAGCGTACACTGGACATGTGACACCCCACTCCGCTGCTATCTGTTGCAACCTTGCCTGTTTAAGGAATCCCATGCCACCCGTAGACCCGTCTCCGCAACTTGTCGTCTTGGCAGCCACCTTTATGGCGTAGTCAATACCATTAAAAGTAAGTTTGATGACCGTGCCCTGTCTCCCAGGGACTCCAAGCCTCTTAACTCCTCTAACCTTGCTCAAGTCGTGTACAGGCTCTTCTTCTCCCGTTTTCGGGTTCTTGTATATGGCCAAGACTTTCTTTGCCCAGTTAGAACCCAGTTTAGACCGTAACTCGGTCAAGAAATACTCTACTTCTCCCCAAGGTCTAGGACTACGCGCAGCCGCAGCGGGGTCTGCTGCAAACTGATCGTAAGTCACGTTTGGCATAGGAAAAGTAACGCTGTTCAGCTTCATCCAGTTATAAAGTTTCGTTGGTTCCTTAGTCGTTTCTCCGCGTACGAGTTTCTCGTATATAGTATGATACTGGGGTACTTCATACACTCCAGTATCGAGGAGTTCTTTTAGAGTACTCGCCGAAGCGCCTTTGAGGGAAGTTTTGGTTCCCACACCGGCGGTGAGAAGTTTAGACACTAAAGACATTTTCTTATTCATTTAGTTTGAAAGCGACAAATTAATTTAAAAACAAATAAGTAATAAAATAGTACGGGAGGCAAAGAAAAACAAAGCTGACATTGCTGTAGAGGATTTAACTGGAATTAGAAAACCTAAGCGTAAGGGTAAAGCTCTTAACAGATCCATTCACTCTTGGTGCTTCTATCAACTTAGACAGATGGTAGAATACAAAGCCCATTTGCAGGTTTTTCCTATTAATCCCTATATGACTAGTCAAAACTGTAGCAGATGTACCAAGAAAGGAACTCGTGATAAGAAATCTTTTCACTGTCAGCATTGTGGACACAGCCGATTGTAATGCTGCTTTTAATATAGCTCAAAAGGTGGATGACGAATACCTTTTGATTGACCTCATGGGTTAGATTCCCACTTGCAGAGCCGTGCAGACAGAGATGTACGGACAGGGGTGCATTGACCACCCTAGCGGGCTCTGATTACTTCATCTAATTTTTTAGAGGATTTAGTTAACCCGAGAATCCCACGCATTTATGCGTG
>MPMF02334644.1_pt1 | contig 18541 bp, 14 predicted proteins | sample 1617271 | NCBI WGS metagenome assembly MPMF02 (sample SAMN05944812, study PRJNA350692) | marine metagenome | biome: marine; feature: ODZ; material: water; isolation source: 120 m water sample prefiltered with 30 um filter, filtered on to 0.2 um... | place: Pacific Ocean | collected 2012-04-09... | reverse complement strand
TACTCGTTCAACGGCCCGCACTCACTGTTCATAGACACGATCCGCTCACTCCGTTCACTCGCCGTGGCGCACCAACTTGGCCATGCGTTGATGGGGGAGCGGGATCGAAGAATTTCGCTGCTCGGGCGACTGGTGCAACACGCCGAGGCGACGGCGGCGTACGGGGTATATTACGGCGAAGGCCGCGACGCATACGACGTGAGCGGCCGCACGGCACACGAGAGCATCTTCAACCTGAACGACGGCAGTTACCGTTGCCCGAACTCGCAGCAGGGCTACTCGCCGTTCAGTACGTGGACGCGCGGCCTGGCCTGGGCGATCTGCGGCTATGCCGAGCAACTCGAGTTTTTCCGCACGTTGAAGGACACCGCTCTCAAGCCTCTCGGCGGCCGGCGCAAGTTGACCGCTATGTTGCTGAAGGCCGCCACCGCCACCGCCGATTTTTATGTTACCAACAGTTGCACCGACGGCGTTCCCCTCTGGGACACCGGCGCGCCGGAGTTGCACCGCTTGGGCAACTATTTGTCCAAGCACTCGAACCCGCACAACGGCTTTGAGCCGGTTGACTCCTCTGCGGCGGCGATTGCGGCGCAGGGGCTGGTTCGCTTGGGCAACTACCTGATCGCCAGCGGAAAAAAAGCCGCCGGCACCCGTTACCGGCAGGCCGGCTTGACCATCGCAAACACATTGTTTCAGCAACCGTACCTCTCCACGGACGCCAAGCATCAAGGCTTGGTGTTGCACTCGATTTACCATCGGCCCAACGGCTGGGACCATGTCCCGCATGGCAGCAGAATCCCCTGTGGCGAAAGCTCGATGTGGGGCGACTACCACGCGCGCGAACTGGCACTGATGCTCCTCCGCGAGGCGCGCGGCGAGTGCTACCTCACCTTTTTCGATTACTGACACACCGTGGCCGAGTCGTTCAATCTCACGCGCATTCCGTCGCTGAAAACCCCGCAAGCCTTCCGCGAGCACGTGGCCTCGCTTGGCCTTGACCTGCCGTGCGATGACTCGATCCTGCCCGCGGCCGAGTCGCCCTTGGCCAAGCCGCTTGACCGTATCACGCTTGGCGGCAAGACACCGGGCAACTGCATCGCCATTCACCCGATGGAGGGCTGGGACGGCACGACCAGTGGCGGTGTCACCGATGAAATGACCCGCCGCTGGCAACGCTTCGGACAGAGCGGAGCCAAGCTGATTCTCGGCGGCGAGGCGATGGCCGTGCGGCCCGATGGTCGTGCCAACCCGAACCAGCTCATTCTGAACGAGGAAAATCAGGCCGCCATCGCCGGGTTGCGCGAGGCGCTGATCGCGACACACGCCGAGCGCTATGGCTCCACCGATGATCTGGCGATTGGCTTTCAGCTTACGCACTCGGGACGCTTTTGTCGGCCCAACGAGAAAACCCGGTACGAACCGCGGGTTGCCTACCGGCATCCGCTGCTCGACGCCAAATCCCGCGTCACCAGCAACGAACAGATTTGGACCGATGCCGAGATCGCCGAACTGATCAGCAGCTACGTCCGCGCCGCGCGACTCGCCGCCGGGGCGGGGGCGGACTTCATCGACCTCAAGCATTGTCACGGCTATCTGCTGCATGAATTTCTCAGTGCTCGCACGCGGCCCGGCCGGTACGGCGGCTCGTTCGAGAACCGCACACGCATCCTGCGCAAGATCATCGACGGCATTCGCGCAGACGGAAACGAGATCGATGTGATCGTTCGCGTGAGTGCGTTTGACTTCGTGCCGTTTCGGCCTGACCCGGCCCGGTCGCAGCCGGGCAAACTCGGCCCCGGTATCCCGGAGGATTTCTCTCACTGTCTGCCGTACCATTACGGATTCGGGCTGAATCCCGGTAATCCACTTGAGGTCGATCTTGCTGAACCACAACAGTTTGTGAGCCTGTGTTCCGACTTGGGAGTCAAGCTCATCAGCCTCAGCGCCGGGTCGCCGTACTACAATCCGCACATCCAGCGGCCCGCCGCCTATCCGCCCTCCGACGGCTACCAACCGGCGCACGATCCGCTCATCGACGTCGAGCGGCAGATACAGGTCGTCCGCCAAATACGGTCGTCCGCCCCGGACGATGTGGCGATCGTCGGTTGCGCGTACAGTTATCTGCAGGATTATTTGCCGCACGTGACACAGCGCCTTGTGCGCGAAGGGTGGGTGGATGTCGTGGGCCTGGGGCGGATGGTGTTGAGTTATCCGGACATGCTCCCCGACGCGATGGCCAACGGCTCGCTGGCGTCCCGGCGCATTTGCCGCACGTTCAGCGACTGCACCACTGGCCCGCGCAACGGCATGATCAGCGGCTGCTTCCCGCTGGACGACTACTACAAAAACCGTCCCGAGTCCGACCAGCTCAAGCAGATCAAAAAGTCGCTTTAATGATGCAGCAGCAGAGGCGGAGCCAACGCCAAACGTGATCGTTCATCCGAGCCAATTCCCCGACGCGGTTCAGCGGCAGTTGCTCGATGGCCTTCGGCTTGGCCAAGTGCCGCCCAGGTTTTTGTATGATGGCGATCGGCAGACGCAGAAATGGTTTGCAGTGCACCGGGCGCATTCCCCGTCGCGTACGGACACCGGCGTGCAGTCGATTTACGACTGGGCGTTCGACGAGTCACTTGGGCAAGCGTCGGGCAGACCGGTATGTCTCGTTGGCTTGGGCTGCGGCGGAGGACAAAAGGACACCCGCTTCCTGGCCAAGCTGAAGTCGGTTCACCCAACCGTCGACTACGTGCCTTGTGATGTCAGCCAAGCGATGACGCGGGTCGCGCGCGAAGCGGCGGCGGCCGAGTTGCCGCTCGAACGAATCCACCCGCTTGTGTGCGACTTGGCCAACGCGCCCGACTTTGGCCAATTGCTCGACGGAATCGTTCCGCTGCAAACCAAGCGCGTGTTCACCTTCTTCGGCATGATCCCGAACCTCGATCCGGACGTGATCCTGCCGCGCTTGGCGGCGTTGCTGTGCGAGGGCGACCAGTTGCTGCTCAGCGCCAACCTCGCGCCCGGTGATAGTTACCGAGGGGGCGTGGAAGCTGTTCTGCCACAGTACGATAACGCCGAGACTTGTGACTGGCTGTCGTCATTTCTCGAAGGCTTGGGCGTGTCGGCGTCGACGGGGGAATTGCGATTTGGCATCGAGGAAGTTGTCGGCTTGCTGCGGATCATCGCCGACTTTGAGTTTTCCGAAACGCTTCAATTGAGCGTTGCCGGCGAGTCGGTCGAGTTTGCTGCCGGACACGCATTGTGCCTTTTTTTCTCGTACCGCCACACTCAGCAAACCTTGGCTAAGTACTTGGCCAAGCACGGCCTCAACATTGCCGCATCTCAAATTGCCAGTTCCGGCGAGGAGGGTGTTTTTCGTGTGGTGCGTGGATTGGTGGCCTAGCTGTCACCGTATTCATCTTGGCGGATTTCCTCGATGGCATCGGAGTAGGCCTTGAAGATGTTGCCCTCGGGAATGACGCCGACGAGCTTGAGGTGATCCTTGGCGCTGACGACCGGGACGCTTTCGCCGACGAAGTCCTCCACTTTTTTCATCGCCGCGAAAATCGAAGTCATGTCGGTGAGCGTGATCTGTTCGTGCTGCGCGAGTTCGCCCACGGCGGGATTGTCCTTGGCCGGATTGCGTTGGATGTGCAGCAACTCGTTAAGGGTCACCTGGCCAAGGTAGGTGTCTTTTTCGCTGACGATGTAGCCTTCCGTCTGGTCGGCGGCGAGCAGGTGCTCGAGTGCCCGGTTGCAGGGCGTCTCGGGGGTGACCTGCACGAAGTCATGAGTGACGTAGTTGCGAATGGTTTTTTGCTGAAGGACGACTTTGTCCTTGCCAAGCGAAAAGTCGAAGCCGCGAGCGAGCAGTTGCACGTCGAAGAGCGACCGGCCGAAGAGCCGCGAGCAAATGATGTTGGAAAAGACGACGCTGATGAGCACGGCTTTGGCTAAGTCGTAGTTTTCGGTCAACTCGAATACAACGAGGATGGTCGAGATCGGAGCGCCAATGACGGCGCTGGTCACGGCGCCCATACCGCAGATGGTGTAAAAGGAGAGATTAAGTGAACCTGGCATCATGGCCTCAAGTGCAAATCCAAACAGCGCACCAAATGTTGCTCCGATGAAAAGAGCAGGACTAAATACCCCTCCACAGAAACCCATCCCGAGGCAGAAGCCGGTCATCAATGACTTGCCTATGCATAACACAACGAGCAGCAAAATTGCCTTTAGAACGAATTCCTTGGTATTGGCATCGATGACCGACTCCATAGTGGTCATGCCGGTGATGTAATCGAGGTTGCCGGCGCGCACCTGCTCAATATTGAGAGTAGCTTTGGTTGTGTCTAGACCTACCCCCAGCAATTCCGGCACACCAAGGCAGATCAGCCCAAGTATCAGTCCTGCCAAGGGCGGTTTGATCCAGATAGGTAGTTTGAGTTTGCCGGCGAGTTTTCCAGACACGAGCACACCGCGCATGTAAAAGATCGCTACTGCAGCCCCAACGACGCCCACAAGCAGAAAGGCACCGTATTCGTACGGATGCTGGATGCTGACCTCGCCAACTTCGAGCAACCGCGGCCGTTTGAACACCTCGGTGGCCATAACCTGGCTGACGTAGGCCGAGATGGTCACGGGTGCGAAGGCGCGGATGGAGTAGTGTCGTAGGATGACTTCGTGCGCGAAGATGACGCCAGCAATTGGTGCGTTGAATGCTGTTGAGATGGCTGAGGACACCCCACAACCTATTGCGATTATCCCTAATCTTCGATGATCTGCCGTGAGTTTCGAAAGAAAGTTGCCGACTAAAGATCCAAGGCTTACAAGGGGACCGTACATGCCGACTGATGCGCCGAAACTAAGAGAGGTAAAATAAGTTATCACCGTAATTAACCCTTTTCGGTCAGAGGTTCCTCCTTTGCCGGTCTGTGACCAAAAAATAATGTCTGCTATTCCTTGGGGTTGGTTGCCGCGGATCAAAAGCAGAAGTCCCCCAACAATAAACCCACCAATAGTAGGAGCCAAAACAGTGAACCAGGGAATCAGGTGAGAAAACTCACCATTGTCTCGGCTTTTTGGTGATATAAACAGTTTGCCGTTAATCCAAAAGACGCCCTCCACGAATGCCACCGAGGCGAACGATGCTACCAACCCGATTATCGCCGCCAACCCGAAAGAAATCAGGAATCGTTGAGGGGAGTAGTTCTTGAGCCAGCCAGTCATCGGGGGACCGCGGCCGCAGCGTCGATGCGTTACGGCACGGGAAGTTCGTCAAGAATTTTTTGGATGATGGTCTCGGAGTTTTTCTCCTCGGCCTCGGCTTCGAACGTGACGGCCACGCGGTGGCGCAACACATCCTGCGCGACGCTCTTCACGTCCTGTGGCGTGACGAATCCGCGTCCGTGCAGGAACGCGTGCGCCTTGGCCGTGAGCGTGAGCGCGATGGTGGCGCGAGGCGAGGCTCCGAGCTGGATGAAGTCGGCGACGTCGATGCTGTAACGCTCCGGTTCGCGTGTGCAGCAGACCATGTCCACGATGTAGTCCTTGACCTTGTCGTCGGTGTAAATGTTGTTGATGACCTCTCGGGCGGTGAGGATGTCGTTGATCGAGATGACTTGCTGCGTCTCCGGTGCGGCGCTGGTGCGGCCCATGAGGTCGAGGATTTGGCGTTCCTCGTCACGGTCTGGGTGGGTGATCTTCACCTTGAGCATAAACCGGTCGACCTGCGCCTCTGGCAGGGGGTAGGTGCCTTCCTGCTCGATCGGGTTTTGCGTGGCCAGCACGAGGAACGGTTTCGGCAGCAGGAAGGTCTCGTTGCCGATGGTAACCTGCCGTTCCTGCATCGCCTCGAGCAGGGCGCTCTGCACCTTGGCCGGGGCGCGGTTGATCTCGTCGGCCAGCACGAGGTTGGCGAACACCGGTCCCTGCCGCGTGCTGAAGTCGCCGGATTGCGGGTTGTAAATCTGCGTGCCGACGACGTCGGCAGGGAGCATGTCCGGCGTGAACTGTAGTCGAGCGAACTGGGCGTCCATGCAGTGGGCGAGCGACTTGATCGAGAGTGTCTTGGCGAGCCCCGGCACGCCCTCAAGCAGCACATGGCCGTTAGCCAACAGGCCGATGATCAGGCGTTCGACGAGCTGTTTCTGCCCGACAACGACCTTGCCCATTTCCCCCAGCAGTGGCTGCACAAAGGCGCTGGCGCGTTTGACTTCCTCGTTGATTGCTGTGATCCCTGCGTTCATGGGCGGCGGAGTATCTGCATTATTGGAAATTAAAACAAGGTGCGGGCGCGTTCGATGTCGCGCGAAATCTGGGAGGCCAATTCATAGGTCGAGTTGAACCGTTGCTCATCGCGGAGCCGTTCGACCAGCTCGATTTCCATCACTTGGCCGTACAGTTCGTCGTTGAAGTCGAGCAAGTGCGCCTCGACCTGCAGCGTCGTCTCGGGCTTGGCCAGGGTCGGGCGCAGGCCGATGTTGAGCACGGCATGATGTACCGCCTGGCCAAGCTGGGCGTGCGCGGCGTAAACCCCATTTGGCGGTAGAACTAAGCCATTGGTGTCGAGGTTTGCGGTCGGGAAACCTAGCTCGTGGCCTCGGCGCTCGCCCTTGACGACGGTGCCTTCGATGGCGAAGGTGCGGCCGAGCATCTGTCCGGCGGCGTTGAGGTGGCCGTCGCGCACGGCGTCGCGGATGCGCGTGCTGCTGACTGCGTGGCCATTGAGAGACACGGCCTGCAGCCCGTGCACGTGGAAGCCAAGCGCTTGGCCAAGCGCGCGGAGCCGTTCGACGTTGCCTTCGCGTTTGTGGCCGAAGGCAAAGCTTGCACCGACACAAATGCTGTGGATCGCGCGGAAGCCGCTAGCCAGCTCGCGGACGAATTCCTCCCCGGGTTTGCGGCTGAACGCCTCGTCGAACTCGATGAGCAGCGCAGCGTCGATGCCGAGCGACTCAATGGCGCGGAGCCGCTGGGCGTGAGTCTGCAGCAGGGTGGGGGTGCGGTTCGGCGCGATGACGGTGGCTGGGTGCCGGTCGAACGTCACGGCGACGGAGCGGCTCTCGCTTCGGTGGCTGTCCTCAATAGCCTGCCGCAACACCTGCTGGTGGCCAAGGTGCACACCGTCGAACATGCCGATGGCGAGGCAGACCTTGCGGTCGCCGTTGGCCAGGTCACTGGGTTGGTGGAGGAGTTTCACGGCTCGGTGGCGGCGGAGAGCTGGAGCATCGGCACGACGCGCTTGGCCAAGTCGTCCATGGAGAGGGAGGTGAGCTCCTCAAGCCGGGTGGCGGCGCCGACTTTGAAGTTGCCGGAGACGGTGCGGCGCAGGCCGGCCAGGTGCGCGCCGCAGCCAAGCGCTTGGCCAAGGTCATGCGCAAGCGTGCGGACGTAGGTGCCCTTAGTGCAGGCGACTTTGAACCAGGCGTACGGCGGCTCGTACTCACTGATCTGAAATTTGTAGAGATGGATGAAGCGTTCCCTTCGCTCGATCTCCATCCCTTTGCGGGCGAGCTTGTACAGCGGTGTACCGTCGATCTTGATGGCACTGACCATCGGCGGCAGCTGCAGTTGGTCGCCGAGAAAATCGTCGGCTTTTTCCTGCAACCCCTCAAGGGTGAGATCGGGCACCGGCATGGTTTCGTCGATCTCGCCCTCGGCGTCGAAGGTGTTGGTGGTCTCGCCGAGCTTGACCGAGCCGACGTACACCTTGTCGTCAGCCATCAGTTTCTCGGAGAGCTTGGTCGCCTTGCCGAGCAGGAGGACGAGCAGGCCGGTGGCGGCCGGGTCGAGCGTGCCGCAGTGGCCGACTTTTTTGATTCGGTAACATTGTCGGACGGTGTCGACGATGTCGTGCGAGGTCGGGCCGGCCGTCTTGTCGATGAGGAGCGCGCCATCGAGTGCGTCGAATGCCTGCCTGCTCATGACGGGCGGGTGTCAAGCGCCCTGCGAATGGCGGCGATCACGCGGCGTTGAATGCCCATCGGCTTGCCGGCGATGCGCGCCCCGGCCGCAGCCTGGTGTCCGCCGCCGCCGAATTGCCCGGCGATGTCGCTGACGTTCACGTTTTTGTCCTTGGATCGGAGGCTGATGCGGGTCAGCTCCGGCTCCAGTTCCTCGAAGACACAGGCGACGACGACCGGCTCGATGGCGCGGACATGGTCGATCAGTCCCTCCGTGTCGCTGGCGGTGGCTCCGGTGCGGGAGAAGTCCTCCTGCTTCAGCCAAAAATAGGCGATCTGGTTGTCGTGCGTGAGGCGAAACTTGTTGTAAACGCGCTTCAGTAACTTGACACGCGAGAGGGGGTACGACTGGTAAACCTCGTTGCAGACGGTGGCGAGGTCGGCGCCTTTTTTTACCAAGTCACCGGCAGCGTAGTAGGTCTCGGGCAGGGTGGTCGGGTACTGGAACGAACCGGTGTCGGTCGAGATGGCGGTGAACAGGCAGTTGGCGATGCGCGGGGTGATCTGCCAGCTGGCTTTCCTGATGAGCTGATAGACCAGCTCGCCGCTGGACGGCTCCTTGCCGGCGATCCAGTTCACGTCGCCGAACCGAGTGTTGCTGGCGTGGTGGTCGATGTTGATGAGCGTCTTGCGGTTGGCGATGTGCTCCTGCGCAGTACCGAGCCGGTCGATGCTGGCCGAGTCCACGGCGATGACACAGTCGAACGGGCGCTTGATCGGCCGCGGCGTCTGGATGAGTTGATCCGGGTCGAGAAACCGCAGTTTGGAGGGGACGGGATCCTGATTCCAGCAGGTGACCTCCCTGCCTTGGTCGCTCAGCGCCAGCGCGAGGCCAAGCGTCGAGCCGATGCAGTCGCCGTCCGGCCGCATGTGGCTGCAGACGGCGATGGTGTGACTCTCGCCGATGATCTCCAGGATTTGGTCAATCGTTTTCAGTCGAGCCTTCGTCATGGGCATGGTCGGGGGGCGATCCCTTCTCGAGCTCGTCGAGGATGTGGAGCACCCGGTCCCCCCGGTTGCGGGATTCGTCGAGGGTGAACTTCAGCCTCGGTGTGTAGCGCAGCTCCACCGCTTGGCCAAGCTGGGCCTGGATTTTCCCGGCCGTCTTGCGCACGGCCCGGAACGCCTTGCGCTGGGCCCGCTCGTCGCCGATGGAGGAGACAAAGACGGTGGCGGAGTGGAGGTCGTTCGAGACGCCGACCTCGCTGACGCTGACGAGGCCAAGCTCGACCGGGAACTCGCGCCGGAAAATCTCGTTGAGTTCCCGCTTGAGCAGCTCTCGCACGCGCATGTGGCGCAGGTTGGGCATGGCCGTTGAGCGGTGGGTTTACAGTGACTGGGCGATTTTCTCCTGCGTGTAGCACTCGACAATGTCGCCCTCCTTAAAATCGTCAAAACCGTCGAGCCGGATGCCGCACTCCATGCCGGAGCGCACCTCGTTGACCTCGTCCTTGAAGTGCTTGAGCGTGTGGGAGATGCCCTCGTAAACCAGGTCGTTCTTGCGGGTGACTCGCATCTTGCCGCGCACGATCTTGCCGCTGGTGACGGCGCAGCCGGCGACGTTGCCGCCCTTGCTGAGCTCGAAAATCTTGCGCACCTCCGCCTGGCCGGTGACGACGTCCTTCATCAGCGGGTCGAGCAGGCCGGCCATGGCCTCCTTCACCTCGTCGATCAACTCGTAAATGATGGCGTAGAGCTTGATCTGGACGCCCTCGCGCTTGGCCACCTCGCCGACACCGGTGTCGATCTTGGCGTGAAAGCCCAGGATGACTGCTTCCGAGGCGCTGGCTAGGATGGCGTCGGACTCGGAAATGGACCCGACTCCGGAGTGGACGATCTCGGACTGCACCTTGTCCGAGTCGATCTTGTTGATGGTGTCGACGATGGCCTCGACCGAGCCCTGAGTGTCGGCTTTGATGATGAGCTTGAGTGTCTTATCCTCGTCCGCCTTGGTCTGGGTGAACAAGGTTTCGAGTGTCATCTTGCGCTTTTGGGAGACGGCTTCGTCCCGTTGCTTTGCCTCACGCTCTTCGCAGACGGTGCGGGCCTCCTTCTCGTTCGGCAGGATGTTGAACTCGGCACCGGCTTCAGGCACGCCGTTGAGGCCGAGCACCTTGACGGCGGAGGAGGGGCCGGCCTGCTTGATACGCTTGCCTTCGTGGTTCACCAGCGCGCGCACCTTGCCGAAGTGGTTGCCGCAGACCATGACGTCGCCGACTTTCAGCGTGCCCTTGCGCACGAGCAGCGTGGCAGTCGGGCCGCCCGCCTCCATGCCGGACTCGACGACGTTGCCGACCGCCTTGCGGTTGGGGTTGGCCTTGAGCTCGAGCACCTCGGCCTGGAGGAGCACCATGCCGAGAAGCTTGTCGACGTTGGTGCCTTTCAGCGCGGAGACATCGACGAAAATGGTTTCGCCGCCCCACTCCTCGCAGACGACCCCCTTTTCCTGCAGTTGCGTGCGTGCCATCGTTGGGTTGGCGGACGGGTGGTCGATCTTGTTGACGGCCACGATCATCGGTACCTCGGCGGCCTGCGCATGGCTCAGGGCCTCCATCGTCTGGGGCATGACGCCGTCATCCGCGCCGACGACGAGGATGACGATGTCGGTCACATTGGCCCCGCGGGCGCGCATGGCGCTGAACGCGGCGTGGCCCGGCGTGTCGAGGAAGGTGATCTGCTCCAGCTTTTTCGGGTGCTCGGGGTGGGGAACATCGATGGTGTAGGCGCCGATGTGCTGGGTGATGCCGCCGGCCTCCCCTGCGGTGATGTTCGACTTGCGGATGACGTCGAGCAGTGTGGTTTTGCCATGGTCCACGTGTCCCATGATGGTTACCACTGGCGCGCGCGGTTGCAGATCCTCCTCGCTGTCCTCGGCGTCGAGCACGACTTTTTTCTTGGTCGAGGTCTTGACGAGGCCGGCACCGCGCTCGCGGCGCTCGAGCCGAAAGCGGAAGCCGTTCTTGGCGCAGATTTCGCGGGCGACCGGCTCCTCGATGGATTGGTTGACGTTGGCGAACACATTGAGCGACATCAGGTCGGCGATCAACTGGAACGGCTTGCGCTTCATCTGCTCGGCGAGGTCGCGGACGATGATCGGCGGCTTCATGGCGATCAGCGGGCCGTCGGTCGGGGCCGCATATTTTTCCTTGCTCACCACGCCCACCGGTGCGGGAGGTTCCGGCTGGGCCTCTTCGGCCTTGGGTTTTTTTTTGTCCTTCTTCTTGTCTTTTTTCGTTTTGCGTTCGCGCACCGCCGGGCGCACCGGCATGTTGCCCAGCTCGATGAAGCCCACTTTTTTACCGAGGTCGCTCGGCTCCTCCTCCGGTTCCTCGACGGTGTCCTGAGCCTCTTCCGGCTCGGCTTCACCTTCGGTTTCCTCCTCCGGTTCCTCGGCGGGCGCGGTGATGATCACCGGCTCGGCCGCGACCGGGGTCTCCTTGGGAGCGGGGTCGGATTCCGGTGTCCCGGAGATTTGTTCCTCGAGGTACTCGGCGGTAATCTTGTCGAGGGTGCTCGAGGCAACCTTCGCGTTGGTGATCCCCAACTCCTTGGCCTTGGCTAGGACATCCTTGCTGGGGATTCCAGTCTTTTTGGCAATCTCGTAAATGCGAACGGGCATAAAAAATCGTCTACTTGCGCTTGGCCAAGCGGCGGGGCACTCTCCCCGGTTACTCAGCCTCCTTCGTCGGGGCTGCCTCTTCAGCGGTCTCGGTTTCGGGAGCTGTATCCTCTTCGGATTCGGCGGCGGCTTCAGGGGGAGCCTCCTCTGTCAGCGGGTTGGCGCTCGATCCCGCGCGGCGTTCCTTTTCTGCGTGGGCGGCGGCCTGCACCGACTCGGCATGGTCCGCGAGGCCCGGGATATCGGCAAGGTCTCCCGCTTCGACGCCGATCAGGGCATCCAATGTCAGCAGACCGGCATGGACGAGGGCATCAGCCTGCTCCTTTTCGATGCCGGGTATGGCGGCCAGCGCCTCAACGGCCCCGGCGACCTGTTCCTCAAACCCGACTCGAACCTCTTCCTCCGGGTCGATGTCGATCTGCCATCCGGTGAGTATGCTGGTGAGGCGGGCGTTCTGGCCGCGGCGTCCGATGGTCAGCGAGAGTTGATCGGGATCAACTAGGATGTGGGCCCTTTTTTTGTCCTGCTCAATCTCCAGCCGCTTGAGTTGGGCCGGGGCCAAGGAGTTGGTCACGTAGGTCTCGATGTCTGCATCCCAGCGGATGATGTCAATTTTCTCGTTGTTGAGTTCCCGGACGATATTTTTCACCCGTTGTCCGCGAAGCCCGACGCAGGCGCCGACGGGGTCCACTTTTTCATCCCTCGAGTGCACCGCGAGCTTGGTGCGGAAGCCCGGCTCCCGGGCGATGGCCTTGACCTCGATCGTGCCATCGTTGATCTCGGAGACCTCGAGTTGAAACAGCTTGAGCACAAAGTCGGAGTCCCTTCGGGAGAGGATGATCTCAGAATTGCTGTCTGTGCCTTGCACGGCTTTTACCAGGCATCGGATGCGTTCGCCCCGTTGGTATTCCTCGGTGGGCACACGCTCGCGGTTGGGCAGCAGCGCTTCGAATTTGCCCAGGTCAACGAGGACATCCGAGCGGTCAAACCCCCGAACCTCGCCGCTGACGATCTCACCGACGCGGTCTTTGAACTCGGAGTAAATCAACGCTTTCTCGGCCCGGCGAATGGCCTGCATCAGCGCCTGCTTGGCATTCTGCGAGGCAATCCGGCCAAAGTTTTTCGGAGTGACTTCGACTTCAAGTTCCTCATCCAGTTGAGCGCTCGGTTTGTGGCGTTTCGCAGACTCGAGACTTATTTCGCTTTGTTTGTCGGTGACTGTCTCCACCACGACTAGGGAGGCGAAGGCGCGGATGTCACCGTCCTTGCGGTCGATTTCACACCGCAGCTCCCTGGCGGGGCCGACCGCCCGCTTCGCCGCGGAGACCATTGCGTCCTCGACAGCGCTGATGAGGATCTCCCGATCGAGCCCCTTTTCGCGCTCCCAATACTCCATGCTGGCTATAAATTCCGCATTCATCGTTATCGTCTTTCGACAAGCTCCAAACCGTTCGTGCCGAACAAAAAAGCCGGCAGATTGCTCTCCGACTTCACTCACTCTCAACAGAGTTGACTAACCACGCTGACACCCGGGTGGTGGCAACCGGGTTCAGGCTAGTCGTTCTCGCTGAGCAGCGTCAAGTGCAAAAGGCTGTCTGGATGGGCTGTTTTTTTGGTTTTTTGACCAAAAACGACCGGTCGAACACGAATTGGGGTTTCCCGGCCGGTTGCTGGCGGGTAGCTTGCGGGAAGAGTGGCGGATGATCGACCGAAGGAGGCTTGGCAGCCGTTGACATTCGGAGGCGTGGCCCGGTTCGCCGTGGCCAGTCGCGGGCGGTTGCTGATGGTGGAACTGGTCTTCGCCCTGATGGTTGCGGTCACGGTGGTGTGGTTTGTCCAGCAGGCTTGGGTGCCGGTGATCGACAAAGCTATCAGGCAAATGCCGCCGACCGGGGAGATTCGCGGCGCCTATCTCACTTGGCCAAGCGGGGCTGTGCTGCAGCAGGAGGGGCCGTTTATGCGCATCGACGTGCGCCCGGGAGGCTTCACCAATGTCGTGGAATCGGCTGATCTCGTACTGGCCTTTGATGCAAGTCGTTTGCAGGTCGGTAGCAGCCTTGGGCTTGGCCTGTTAACGCTGCCTTATCCCACGGGATGGATCCTGTCGTTCAACAAAACCGAGCTTGTGCCTTGGTGGGGGGCTCATTCTCACATGGTGCTGGCCGGATTTGGCCTGCTGGTTGTGTTGATGCTACTGTTCGCTTGGTCCGCGCTGGGCTTGCTGTACATGTTTCCGGTCAAGGTTTTCTCGGTCAATCGGGTGGACTGGGTTGGCGCCAGAAAAATAGCCATTGCTGCACAAATGCCGGGGGCCCTGGTGATGAGCATCGGCATCGTACTTTACGGCCTGAAGCAACTCGACTTGGTGGCTTTGCTGATCGTGTGGGGCGTGCACTTGGTATTGCCGTGGGTGTATTTGATGTTTTCCCCGATCCTCGCTCCAAAACCGCCCAAGCCGCAAAAGGCCAAGTCGAAGAAAACCAACGCCAAGCGCGATCCGGGAGACAATCCCTTCGACGAACCTTCAGGGAACTCAGGCAACCCCTTCGAGGGCGTTTAAACGGCCCAGCGCTTGGCCAAGCGGAGTCGAGAAACCAAGCCCAAGGCGGGACGCTTGCCAACTTAATCAAAAAACGATCGAGACATTATGTCATAGATGACTCGAGTTTAAGGCTTTACTTCATTGGGCAATAAGACACGTAAGATTCTTATTTTCAGTGTTTTAACTCTTTTTAATGGCACTTGGCATCTGGGTTGCTCAAGGGTGGCGGAATTGTTATGGGAAAAGTTTTAGGGATTGATTTAGGAACGACGAACTGCTGCATGTCTGTCATGGATGGCGGGGAACCGCTGGTTCTCGAGAATTCCGAGGGCCGCCGGACGACGCCCTCGGTCGTGGCGTTTACCAAGGATGGCGAGCGTCTGGTGGGTGATGCGGCCAAGCGTCAGGCGGTCACCAATCCCAAGAACACCATCTTCTCCATCAAACGGTTCATGGGCCGCAAATTTGCGGAGGTCGGTGAGGAAACCAAGCGAGTGCCTTACAAGGTGGTGAAGGCGTCCAACGGGGATGCCGCTGTCGAGGTGGAGGTGGGCGGGGAGACCAAGCAGTACAGCCCACCGGAGATTTCCGCAATGATCCTTGGCAAACTCAGGGCCGACGCCGAGATGCGGCTGGGAGAAGCGATCACCGAGGCCGTCATCACTGTTCCCGCCTATTATAACGACACGCAGCGTCAGGCGACCAAGGACGCCGGCAAGATCGCCGGCCTGGACGTGCTGCGGATCATCAACGAGCCGACGGCCGCGTCGCTGGCGTACGGGCTCGACAAGAAGACGGATCAGAACATCACCGTGTACGACCTTGGCGGCGGGACGTTCGACATTTCGGTGCTGGAGATCGGCGACGGGGTGTTCGAGGTGAAGGCGACTAACGGCGACACCCAGCTCGGTGGCGACGACTGGGACAATGCTGTCATCGATTGGGTGCTCGACACTTTCAAGGAGGAGAACGGCATGGATCTGCGGAACCAGCCCGACGCCTTGCAGCGCATCAAGGAGGAGGCCGAGAAGGCCAAGATTTCGCTTTCCAGTTCCACGAGCTACGATCTGAACCTGCCGTTCATCACGGCGGATGCCAGCGGCCCCAAACACATCAACCTGCAGTTGTCGCGGGCCAAGATGGAGCAGTTGTGTGAGGATTTGTTCGAGCGCACCCTCGGGCCGGTGGAGGCCTGTTTCAAGGACGCCGAGGTCACCGCGAACGACGTCAAGGATCTCGTCTTGGTCGGCGGAATGACCCGGATGCCCAAGGTGGTCGAGACCGCCGAGGCGGCCATCGGCAGGAAGCCCAACCAGGGCGTCAACCCCGACGAGGTTGTCGCGGTCGGCGCCGCCATCCAGGGGGGTGTCCTCAAGGGTGACGTGAAGGATGTGCTGCTGCTTGATGTCACGCCTCTCTCGCTCGGCATCGAGACCATGGGCGCGGTGATGACCAGGCTCATCGAGCGCAACACCACCATCCCAACCAAGAAATCGGAAATTTTTTCCACCGCTGCCGACAATCAGCCGGCCGTGGACATTCACGTGCTGCAGGGTGAGCGTGAGTTTGCGAACGACAACAAGAGCATCGGCAAGTTCCAGTTGACCGAGATTCCGCCCGCTCCGCGCGGCACCCCGCAGGTCGAGGTAACATTCGACATTGACGCCAACGGCATTCTCAACGTCAACGCCAAGGACCTTGGAACCGGCAAGGAGCAAAAGATCACCATCACCGCCAGCAGCGGTCTTTCGGAGGAGGACATCGAGAAGATGAAGCAGGACGCCGAGGCGCATGCCGACGACGACAAAAAACGCCGTGAGGAGGTGGACCTGCGCAACAACGCCGACAACCTGACATACCAGACGGACAAGATACTCAAGGAGAACGGCGACAAGCTTTCCGGCGACAAAAAGAGCTCGCTCGAGGCGGCCAACAACGAGTTGAAGGACGCGCTGAAAGGGTCCGAGTCCGACGCGATAAAGGCAGCCACGGAGAAACTGCAGCAGGTCGTGCAGGACGCCTCCGGTGACATTTACAAGGCCGCTCAGGAAGCCCAGGGGGCTGACGGCGCGGAGCCAGGAGGTGATACTGCCTCGGACGGGGACGAGCCGTCCAAGAAGGACGAGGGCCCCATCATAGACGCCGAGGTCGTGGAGGAAAAGGCCGATTAAGACTTTAGCCGCGCTTGGCCGGAACCGGGTGGTTCTGCGACTTACCGGCGCGACAAACTTACCCGTCCTAGATGGGAACAAAACAGAAAGTTAGATAAAAACAAACATGGCACTAAAACTAAAACCGCTCGGCGATCGCATTATTGTTGAGCCGATCGAGGACAAGGAGCAGCAATCGGATGGTGGTATTATCATCCCGGATTCTGCCAAGGAAAAACCGACTGAAGCCAAGGTACTGGCTTTGGGTACCGGCAAGACCGACGACGATGGCAACAAAATTGCCTTTGAGGTCAAGAAGGGTGACAAGGTGTTGATCAGCAAATATGGCGGCACCGAAATCAAAGTCGACGGCAAGGAACTCAAGATTTTGAATTCTGACGATATTCTTGCAATCGTGGAATAAAATTTAGAAAGGAAAATACAAAATATGTCAGCAAAACAACTGAAGTTTGATGAGTCCGCGCGGCAGGCCTTGTTGAAGGGTGTCAACACCCTGTCCAAGGCCGTGACCGCAACCCTCGGTCCCAAGGGTCGCAACGTCGTCCTCGACAAGAAGTTCGGCTCCCCAACGGTCACCAAGGACGGTGTCACCGTGGCCAAGGAGATAGACCTCGAGGATCCGTTCGAGAACATGGGCGCCCAGATGGTGCGCGAGGTTTCCAGTAAGACCAGCGACGCCGCCGGCGATGGCACCACCACGGCTACTGTACTTGCCGAGGCCATCTACAGCGGCGGCCTAAAGCACGTCACCGCAGGGGCCAGCCCGATCGCCATCCAGCGCGGCATCCAGAAGGCGGTTGAGGCCGCCGTAGGTGCCCTCGACAAGGCATCCAAGAAGGTCAAGGACAAGGAGGAGATCAACCAGGTCGCCACCGTGTCCGCCAACTGGGACGAGGAGGTCGGCGAGATCATTGCCGATGCCATGGACAAGGTTGGCAAGGACGGCACCATCACCGTCGAGGAGGCCAAGTCCATTGAGACCACGCTTGACGTTGTCGAGGGCATGCAGTTTGACAAGGGCTACCTTTCGCCGTACTTCGCCACGGACACCGATTCCATGGAGTGCCGCCTCGAGGACGCCTACATCCTCATTTTTGAGAAGAAGATCAGCAGCCTCAAGGACATGGTTCCGCTGCTCGAGAAGGTTGCCAAGACCGGCAAGCAGATGCTGATCATCGCTGAGGACGTCGAGGGCGAGGCCCTGGCCACTCTCGTGGTCAATCGCATCCGTGGCACGCTGAATATCGCCGCCGTGAAGGCGCCTGGCTTCGGCGACCGTCGCAAGGCCATGCTCGAGGATATCGCCATCCTGACCGGCGGCCGCTGCATCACCGAGGACCTCGGCATCAAGCTCGAGTCGGTCGAGTTGAGCGACCTTGGTCGCGCCAAGAGCATCGTGGTGGACAAGGAAAACACCACCATGGTCGAGGGTTCTGGCAAGTCCTCCGAGATCCAGGGCCGCGTGAACCAAATTCGCCGCCAGATCGAGGAGACCACCTCCGACTACGATCGCGAAAAGCTGCAGGAGCGCCTAGCCAAGTTGGCTGGCGGCGTGGCCGTCATCAACGTCGGCGCAGCCACCGAGACCGAGATGAAGGAAAAGAAGGCCCGTGTCGAGGACGCCTTGCATGCCACTCGCGCTGCGGTGGAGGAAGGCATCGTCCCGGGTGGCGGTGTCGCCCTGCTGCGGACTCGTCCGACGATCGACAAGCTGCAGTTGGATGGCGACCAGCAGATTGGCGTCTCCATCATCCGCAACGCCGTGGAATCGCCGTTGCGCGCCCTGGTCGCCAATGCTGGCCTCGAGGGTGCCGTGATTGTCCAGAAGGTTTTGGACTGCAAGGGCAACACCGGCTTCAACGTCGCGACTGAGAAGTACGAGGATCTGGTGAAAGCTGGTGTGGTGGACCCGAAAAAAGTCACCCGCACCGCACTGCAGAACGCCGGCTCCATTGCCGGGTTGCTGCTCACCACCGAGTGCCTGATCACCGAGATCCCCGAGAAGGAGCCGCCCATGCCGGCGGGTGGGGGTCACGACCACGGCATGATGTAATTCAAGCTGTTTAAAAACAGTAAACCAAGGGTGGGGCAGAAAAAGCCCCGCCCTTTTTTTGTACACAGGGCCCGGTGCTTGGCCAAGCGCTTGGCCTGGGGCAACTCCGGCTTGGCAGGGGTGCCGGGCTCTGCTTAACTCAACGCCCGGTGATGCATTCTCGCTGGGCTTGTTTTGTTCTCCCGCTGCTCGTCGCTTGGC
>MPMF02133387.1_pt1 | contig 18559 bp, 9 predicted proteins | sample 1617271 | NCBI WGS metagenome assembly MPMF02 (sample SAMN05944812, study PRJNA350692) | marine metagenome | biome: marine; feature: ODZ; material: water; isolation source: 120 m water sample prefiltered with 30 um filter, filtered on to 0.2 um... | place: Pacific Ocean | collected 2012-04-09... | reverse complement strand
TTGGACTTTGTTGCTTATCCGCAAGCTGTTTTGCGCTGCGTTCGCAATGCAGAGGTCGGGAGTTCGACTCCCTTTCGCTCCACTTGATGGCAAAGTCATACCTCTAACCGCCTAACCTGCACACCCCGGCTCAGGTCGCACGCAAGGCCGGCACAATCTCCGCGCGGGCGGCAACAATCGCCGGCGCAATGCCGGCAAGCAGACCGATATTCGCCGCAATCAACTCGGCCACAAAGTGCCAGACGCAGCGAGCCAAACCGATAAGCAAAATGCGGTGTCTCAAAACGCAAGTCAGACAGCAGCGGCTCGGCGAGAAAAGAAAAAGATCACCAGTCCGGCGATGATCATGAGGAGACCTGCAAAAGGGAAGATGCAGGTCAACAGGCTGGCGAGTCCCAGCACAATCAATATCAGTGAGCCTCGGCGGTCGCCGAGCGCAGAGAGGACGCCGCGGCGGATCCAGCGGATCAAAATCAGGGCCAGGACCACGACACCGACAACCCACCCGAGCGCTATCAGACGGTCGAGCAGCGGCGTGGAGATGGTCCGCGCGCTAATTTGGGCGTTGCCGCGAGGGGTTGTGAACAGGTAGAGGTCGCCCCGCGCAGGGATCGTAACCTCAAGACTCGCCATCCCGCCGATCGAAGGTCCGCCGGTCGTCGGCAAAGCTGCGTCCTGCGGACTTTCTTCCAGGTCCGCTCTAGCGATCTCGGCGGGTTCAGGGATCTTTCCCTCGTTGCGTGCTCTTTTCTTTTTGGCCTTGCCCTTCCGACCGCCAGCCTTGCCGCCGGGTTTGTCCTGATTGGATTGTTGTGCTTCGAGTTTTTCCTGGTAGCGGCGGGCATTGTTCTTGGTGCTTTCGATGTCCGACTCGGGGCGATAGAGGAAACCAGAATCTCCGCCATCACCGCCGATAACGCCACCGCCGATGCCGCCCTGCCCGCCTCTATCCTCTGTTTGGGTTTTGCCTTTTTGGATCGAGTCTGCAAAAAGATCCGCTTTTCCGCCGACCTTGTTGGAGGTTTTATCGGGGTCTTGCGCAACCTGATAGCGACCGGCCTGTTGGGCGGGGGCGGGGGTGGGGGCAGCCAGTTCGCTTTGGCTCTCTTCATCAACCTGTTCCGGGGAGATACCATCACGATCCAACTCGTTTCCCACCAACCACTTTTCGTTGAATCCCCGGTCGACTGGACGCTCGGCATCATTGATTCTGCCACCGATCCTCCAACCATTTTCCAACTGTTTCAGCTCGCCATCAGCGTTCCAGTTACGGCCCGTGTCCTGCACGACATTCGAAGCCCGGTCGTTGCGTTGGGCTCGCCACGCCTCGTCCAAGCGACTGCGGTTGTCAACCGTGTCGATTGTCGCGTCCACGACGTCCGCCTTTTCCAACTTGTCCCCAACAAGGTCCCGCCAAGTGGCGTTCAGATCGACATTTTCGCTGAGTTCCTGATTTAAATGCCTTTCTTCCTGCTGGTTGATCAATTTATTGTTTTCTGCCATCAGTCCACTCGAATTCGCGATCGCCCTGGCCCTGGCGTAATCGTCATCGCCACTGAGGACCTCGGCGAGTTTTTGTAGTTGTCTTGTGTTGTAAGCTACCTGGCCCGCTGCATGGTCTGCTTCGGTCACCAGTTTCATGTCGCCACCAAAGTCGAACCAAGAATGGTTTTTCGGCAAGTAGAGCCGCACCTGGCTCGTCTCGACGTTGATATTGACAGTATGAATCAGCGGAAAACCGACCGTGCCCAGGTTGCCAAGCGACCCGAGTGTACCCCCATATTTGAGAATTACGGCGTAGTCCTGGTCCCCCTTGGCAGTTTTGATGAGCGGGATCTGCAGCTTGGCCGCGCCGCCGGTTGCAGGCTCTTCGATAGGTTTAACGGGCTCACCCGCCACCGTGGCGGACCAGAGGTGGGCTCCGGTGGGCAGGGCGATTTCTAAAAACTGCTCGGTTTCGTTATCGAGACGATATTCCTGAACGCCACGAAAGGCACCGCTGCCATCGACAACGAGCTGGGTCCGCGCGAGGCCAATCGAAGCGCGGGCTGTTTCGACCGCTTTGCGCTCGCGCGTCTTGAAGGTCAATTCAGCGGTGTCGGAACCTTTGCGGACGACATAGGCCAGGGTAAGCCCCTCGCCGAGCAACGCAGCAAGCTCTCGCCATTGCTGCTGCTGTCGATTGAGCACCTCCAGACCACTCTGCTGCTCAACCACCAGTTCGTCTCGACCTGCATTTTCGAGGACCACGAATCGACGCCTGGTCTGCCCTGTCTGAACCACAGGGATCGGCGCCGTATGGAGGCCTTCGGTCAACAGATGGTCGTGAACGATCTTGACGTCGAACTGCCCCTTGAGATCGTCTTGCAGGTCGAGCTGCACGCGGACGAGTGGCTTGCCAGCGACGGGCGTGACCGTCGTTTGCCTGAGTTGCGGGGCACTGATCCGAGCCTGCTGCATCGATTCAGGCAATAGAAAAACAACCTGGCGAATCCCGGCATCGCTGATACTGAAATCGAGCAGGATGGTTTCTTCAATGGTATTTTCAGTGATTTTCGTGTTCGTAATGGTGCGGCAGGTCACTTTGGGCTGGCGACGGGTGAAGGCAAGTGACCCGGCATAGTCGGCATTGCGGGCACGAAGAACCAGCCTTGCCAACTCGCGTTGCTGCCGCTGGATTAGCCAACTGTAAACACTCTGCGGCAATACATTTTGGCAATTTTGTAGATTTGCTGCGCGGACTTCGTAGGCCGGATCGACCTGAAGGACAATATCGCTTTCCTGATGGTCAACGCCCAAGATCGATAATTGTGGCAGCTCAAAAGTTTTTTTGTCGGTACCACCCTGAATCGTACCGCCGATGAAGACAGGAAAATCGCCCCTCCGACCCTCGCCCAACTGGATACTCAATACGCGTTTGCCCTCTTCCTCAGCCACCGACCACTGAAACGGCTCCGGCGCGCGGACACGGTTATTCAGCTCCAGGCCCTCCGGAAGCACGATCTTCAAGCGAAAGATTTTTCGACGTTTCACCCGATATTGGATCCGGCTCTCAAGCGTCGTTTCTCTTTGGGCGACGCCGAGGATCGATTGCACGGTGGCCGATGTCTCCGCAGTGATTTGTGCGTCCGAGAGTCCAATTTGAAACGGCGTCGAAACAAACCGATACGTCTGGTAGGGCTGGATGCCGAGCGGACTCTCTTCAGCTCCGATCACCGCGGCCAGGCGGGTCGCGGCTTGATCCGAAGCATCGGTTCGTGTCGCGCCCGCGAGCTGGGTCGTCTGCAATTGCAGGATCGGGCTACGGCGAACGGTCAGCTTGCCCCGGTGCAGTGCAGCTCCGGTGACCATGACGTTGGGAACATCAAACGGGGATACCTGCTGTTGGCCCACGGCCCGATGCTGTGAAAGTTGGATCGTAACGCTCTGCTGGCCTTGAGACGCTTTCAACAGCGTGATCTCCACCTGCTGGGTATCGCCCACTGTTTTGGCTTGCCAATTACGAACATTCTCACCCACAATTCGTTCGAGCAGATACTCTTTTGGAACGGCGATCGTGAACGAATCGCGTAAGGTCCGGCCAAAGTCGACCTGGAGGCGCCACATCAGGAAAAGACCATCTTCGCGGACATCAAATACGGCTTGGGAGTTGGCAGTCAGGGTGCGGTCGATCGCTCCCTCGGCCACCGTCGGTCGCCATTCGATCTGCAACAACCCACCTGCGGCGAGGACTGTTTCGATCGTTTCGTTGTTTTTGGTGGTCTCGTAAGTCTTGCGGTCGGCGGCGGCCGGCATGCGGATTTCGGTCTTGGCCAGCGGAACTTCGAGCGTCAGCGCCGTCGCCGGGGAAAATGGAATGTTGCCCGAGAGCAATCGCCATCCGCCACGACGCTCCAAGGGCAAACGAACCGCCACGTCGAGCCGATGCCGCCCTTTTCCGGACGCCAAGAGTACGACCAGCGGCCGTTGGGGCCGTTGGGAGACCGCCGGGCCGGCCCGCTGCGCTTTTTTCGTCTTTTGAACATCCGCGTGGCGAAGCTGTGGGGCTTGGGCAGGAGCATTCGGCGCGGCGGGGTCGGCCGCTGAGATGAATCTCAGCCGAGCCGGCTGTCCGTCAAGCTCCGCTTCGGTCAACACACCCCCAGCCAGTGCCAGCGGCACGGAGACGACGTCATCGTCGGTGAACAGATCGACATCCACCGAGCCACGGACGAGGAGAAATGTATCTCCTTCCAATCGAGCGGAGAATGTTCCACCCGAGAGGGCGAATTTGGCCGTCTGCTCCGCGACCTCGATTTTTTTGTCCGGGTGCGCCTGGTTCCAAAGTTTCACATACTGGTCGTAAGGGACCAAAACCTTTTCCGCTTGCTCAGCCCGGGAATCGATCCCGACCCCATCGCCAACATTGTAGGGGATGATGATTGCGTCGCGCGGTATCTTGACCGGCTCCGGAGGTGGCGCGATCTGGACGATCACCGGCGGCGCGGCCTCGGAAATTGCCGAAATCGTAATGAACAACAACAGGATCGCCGCCGTGACCGAACGGGTACCTCGCGTTGGCCGACGGCCGCAGCATTGATGAGCAAACCAGCGGAGGATTCCGACAAACAAGTAGTAGGGAATCAACAGACAGGCGGTGAAAAAGGCAACGTCAAACGAGTCGCCAAGCTGGTTGGTCCAACCCGTTATGAGCGGCACCAGGCTACTGATCAGGATGACAGCAACGAGGTAACGCGTTTTGGTCCCCACCGGTCGCCGGGTCAGGAGAAGGCCGACCAGCAGGATCGCCAGCCCGATGGCGGCAGCAAAAGACTGAACGCGATTTTTCTCGATGAGTTTTACTCGCAGGAGCGGGTCGACACCGAGGCTCTGGAATGAAATGTCTTTATCCGATTTTTCGGGTAGATCGATTTGCAGACTGCTGAGACCTTCCAGGGCCCAGCTGCCTGTTGTTTTTGACTTGAAATATTTCCCGGACCTGGGCGGTACGCTCCGTGTGCTGGCCCTTCCTCCGTAGGCACGAGAGCCGAAGGCAGAGACAGAGCTCGGTTCTGCTTCTTCTAATAGATCCATTTCTTCTATTTCTTCTATTTCTTCCAATGCAAATGCATCGACGTCGGAATCCTCCGCTATTTCGATCGTCAACTCTCCCCTACCCGAGCTCAAACGCTCTCTTTCTGCAAAATCCTCGGCTGCCCTGCGACTTGATTCCCTCACACTCTGTATGCTCGAGAGCATAACGAATGGCTGAAACCCTCCGGCCAGGTAATACAGGGTCCGGACGACGGCCGCTAATGGTGAGGGTCTTTGTTGAGCCTGACTGAGAAACACCGTCCCTGCCGAACTGGCAACACGGTAACCGGCAGGTAGTTGCAAGCTCCACTGGACGTCGGCGACCGGGACTTCCGCCCGCTGCCGGTCGGGAGCAGACCACAAGTAAAGTTTTGGAGCAGCCAGTTCGACCGTCCCCAACAGGCCCAACACATCCGACGGTGTCTCGAAGACAACCTGTAGTTTCCGCACCCCAGCGGTCGTTTTTGCAGGGAGGCTCAACAGCAACCGCCGCGATTCCCGTTGCGGCTTGATCGGTTCCCCGTCCAGAAACGCAGACCAGAGGCTCGACCCGGGCGGAAGTTCAATTTCCAGGTAGGAAGCCTTGGTCCTCAACTGATAGCGAGCGACCGTCTGGCTGATGCCATCGGCACCGATCGCGGTCACCAACTCAGCACGCTCGATGATCGCGCCGGGCAAACCGTATCCCGGATGGCGAAAGACGTTGATCTTGATATCGGCCTTTCCCCCACCGTAGGCGTAGGCACCGAGCAGCCGGGGACCGGGCAGGTACTCGGCGGCGGAGAGTTCTCCCACGTCAACCTCTCTGGCGGTCGTCACCACCTGCACATCGAGTTCCGGGCTCCCCTCCACGGCAACGTGGCCCGATTGGAATGCCACGTCAACGGCTGCAATCAGCGGCAACGGCAGATTTTTCGGTTCTTCCGACTCAAGCCGCTGCAAAAAATCGACGGCCAGGCGAATGTGGCCACGGCGGCGCTGGGCCAACAAAACCGTCCAGCGTCGCACGCCGCCGGTAAGCTGGCTGCTGAATTCCTTCAACGCAGCACCGTCCATCCCCTGGATCGAGATGGAGTCGGGCGTGTCGGCGGGCAACTCGATGATGAGCTTGCGAACGCCAGCCTGCTGGACCAGGAAATCGACCTCGTAGTGCGCTTTGAGACTGTCGGGCAACACGGTTAAAAATGAATACGTGCGGGCAGTGATCCAGGGATCACGCCGCTCGACGGTTAAACTGGCTCGATAGGGCTGGCGGTCGTAGAAATAGGCGAGCGCTGTGGGAACGTCTGCCAGGCCATACCTGGCCCGGTCTTGTTGATTCAAGGGAATCAATCCTTCGATCCGGTCCGCGCGCACGATCAGATCATCCTGGGCGACGACCGCCAGGGCACCGATGTCCTGAACGGCGTTGCGGACAACAAAGGCTGGAAAAGTCAGCTTGTTCTGCTTCCAGTCGTTGAGCCAATTTTCTGGTACCGAGACCGCGGCGATTTGAAAAACAGTCGGCACCCGGACCGGAGCCCCCTTGGGGACGCGGATGCGGAGCAGCGAGGCGGTATCCCCCTCTTCTTGTTCGTGTAGCACCACCTGCCCATCGGCACCGCGAACGCTCGTCACGTGCCAACCTTTCGGCATCTCGATTTCCAGTTCAAAAAGTCGCTCGGCGGTCGGAACGACGGTAAAACTGGCGCGCAACGCCAACTCGCTTTCCGAAACCGTCAGCATCAGGTTCGAGACAACCTCGTGTTGCGCGGGCGGTTGGACGAAGCGGGCAGTCAGTCCGTAGTCCGCTTGGGGTGCGAAGTAGGTGACAATCGAGCGAATCGCAGGAGCCCCCGGTTCGGTCTGCAGGACGCTTTTTGGAATACTCCACATGAGCACCTGATTTTCGATCGTAATCAACCCGCTGGCGGTGATTTGTTCGGCATCGAGCCGCTCTTCCGCCACGAGCCCGACGACCGCGACCTGGCCGGCGACATCGAGCGGAGTCAAACGCGGCAATTGCCAATCATCCAGCGCCACTGCCGTTTTGATCAGCACAATATTCATGGAAACGGTACCCGCTGCCGGCTCGCGGAGTTTGACCGTCAGCACCCTTTGAGCATCTTTCCCCTCTACCGCCCATTGGGCCAATAGTGGCGACTCGACCTGGCTGACCTCAAACCCGTCTGGCAGCGCAAACCGAAATTGCGCCGCTTCGCCGTAGAGCACGCTCATCGAGACCTGGGCGTGCAGGCGTTCGTAGGCCTTGGTGACTTCGTCCACAAGGACGCTGCGTGCCACGACAACCTGCCGCGTCTGGGCCGCTCGGTTATTGAGCGACATGACCACCGATAGCGGGCCACCTGGCGGGAGCAGCTCAAGTTCTGTGGTGTCGGCGGTCAGCTTGCGGCTCACCACCGCCGCGCCGCTTTTTACTTCCACGTTTCCCGGCACGACGAGTTGCAATTTCGTGCTCGGTGGCGTCGGGACCTGGATGTTCAACGCCTGTTCGGCAGCAGAGGCCTGCAGCGGCGCAAGCAGATCGAGCACTAACGTGTGCTGGCCACGTCCTTCGACAAACAATACGATCCGGCCGTCCGGTCCCCTGGCCAACGGTGCCGGTGTCTTGTCGAGCGTCGCGGCGCGGATACCGACGCCGCTGAAACGTAACGGCAACTGTTGCAGTCCATCTTCCAGCACATCGACCTGCAACGTGCCGGTGATTCTCGCTCTGTCCTGTTTCAAGCTCCCCTTGTAGAGGGCCGACAAGACAAGCGCCTTGACAGGCGGCGGTTCGCCGGGCGAAGTGCGGACGCGGGCCAGCATCTCTTCGTATTGCTGGCGTTTCATGAAAACCCGCCGCACGCCGCTCTTTAGAATGACGTTCAAGTCTTCGAACGGGACGAAGATTTCACGCACGACTTCGGGTTGTTTGGTCGGTGGTGGTGCGGCCGGGGCAGGCGCGATGTTGGCGAGCAGCACGAGGAGAAAAAGCAACCGCTTGTGACTACCGCAGCGTGCCGGAGTGAACGTTTCTCTGCGACTGGAGGTCACAGCCACCATTCTGCAACCGCAAACCGAGGAAAAAAACCTAGCCATCGGCCCGGCCTCCTTCCGAAGAGCCGCCTGAGGGTTCGTCACCGTCGTCACCGTCAGACCCTTCTTCCGGTTCCAACTCGGGAGGAGATTCGCTACTTTTCCCCTCTCCCTGCTTCTCGGTCTCTCCCGGTATCTCCCCCTCTTCGTCTCCCGATGGTGCATCCGCAACGATGCCTGCCGTCACAACATCGCCTCGAGGTGGATTGCGCCTCGATGCGAGCCTCGGCAGGTCCCGGATCACAAACCAGACACCCCAGAGGATGAGCACGATGGCGAGCGCCCAAAATAACACGCCCCGCAGCACCTCACCCGAGAGCGTTGGCAGGAAGACACCCATCAGTATCAAGGCGATTACCAGAACGGCCAGCGCCGTGAACTTCTCCGAAACGCGCCGTCGAATCATCACCAACCCGATCGCCAGGACAGCGAAGAAGACAATCGACTGAAACCAGTTTTCGTTCATGGTCACTAAACAAAGCGCGCCTTTTTTACCACCCGGTGGCTGAAGTGTTGAGAACAGATAGAGTTGACCGGCGACAGAGAAGGTGTCCGTAATGTTGCCCTTCTGTTTTGTGCCCGTGGCGACTTCCTCGAGCAATTTCTTCACCCTCTTGCGGGAATTGGATAACGGGTGGAAGCGCCACCAGGGGGGCTGCTGGTTGGTCCACGGTCCGCTGACCCCCAACAAAACCTGCTCGTCCGGCACGTATGCGCACAAGTAGACATTTTGCACCGCGGGTTCGTCCGGAAAAGAGGGTACCTGCAGGTCTCGGGCCGAACCTGTTTGCGTATAATTCAGTTCCAACAGGAAGGTGTCTTTTGCGTCGAGACCTACCAGCGGTATGTAGTAGTTGTCTTTGCCACCACTTTCCAGTGGCACGGACTGGCCGTTGATTCTTACCGGCTGTGCATCAAATTCCGGCTTGTTCTCGTTGTTCGTGGGGAGCACCAATTTGATGCGTTGCCGCGCGCTTCGCATCCGGTAACGGGCTTGCACGGCAACCTGGCCGGAGCGGGTGATGACCTGGCGGACGACCCCCATTTCGATGCTCGTCCGTTTCACTGCTTCCAGTTTGTACCGCGTGGCTTCCAGGATGAGCTTCCAATCGTCATAAAATTCGAACGCCAGGGCGGCACCTTCAAGACGGTCTTTTTGATCAATGTCATGCTGCGGGTCGACCGGACGCAAGCGGTCCACCTCGCTCGGTCGTACGTCGATCGTTTCGCTCTTGGCGACCACGATCTGTCCCCAGGCCAGATCGACACCGGAGGGCTTCAGCGACGGCACGACGATCGACACCGGCTTGCCGACTTCCAGGTCGCTCATGTTCTGCTCCCACTCGAAACCGACGACCACCTCGCCAAGCAGTTCGGTCTCGCCTGCCAGCTCCATAGCGACATAGCCTTCGCCGACATCCTTCGGCTGTGTCTGCATCCGCACCTGGCGAATGGCCGGCGTGGTGTTGTTCATTTTTTCGATCAGGTCCGCCGGCACGTCGATCCTCAACGACTCGACGCCGCTGTAGCGAATCAAATAGTAGAAGCGGGAAACATATTTGACTTGGCCCGACTTGATTTCCACAGTCAGTAGCTGGCGGACGGTGATGTGTGGCTTTCGCCTTTCCGCTTGGACAACGAGCGAGACCGCTTGGTCGGTGAACGCAAAGGCCAGGGAAGGTTTGGCTTTGGGAAACCGTGTGTCGCGGCAGGTGGGGATCTTCTGATAAGCTGCAGCGATGGAGACACTGCGAAGCCCTTCCTGCTTCAATGGATTGACTTTCAGGCTCTCCGGTTTGCAGATCACCAGCCTGCCGGTCGACCGTTCCACACTCGCAGGTGCAACGCGCGGGATGGACAACTTCATTTCCGAAGCCTTGCCCGTAGGGCTCAGCAGATTCGGGTCCTTGAGCCGCTTTTCAAGCTCGAGGAAGAGACCGACTTTGCCAATCGCCTTGCGAGCCAGATTGACGATCAGTTTCGTTTTATCATCCTCGTCGATATCGTAGTTATCGACATGGACGGGCGTTGCGCCGGGTGCTGCCCGTCCGCTCACCCGCCGGACCTGATAACCTGCCGGGATATCGATGTCGAACTGAAAGAGACCTGCCTTTTTGATGTTGTACAACACCAGTAAATCGAGCGTTAGTTTGTCCGGCTCCAGATACACTTCGACAAGCTGGTCCGCAACCACTCTCGGCTGAATCTTCTCAACGTCCATTTTTAGATCGAAGGGCAGAGCGGCGTAACGGTAGGCGAAGTTCCACCGGTCAGGTCCGATCCTGCGAGGCAGTTCGGAGGCGTCGAGTTGCAACAATCCACTGCGACTGATCCCTTCGGCGCGAAGACCTGCGCCCAAGCGGACAACTACGATCCCTTGTTGCCGGCCAACATCGAGCGCTTGTACCACCGGGACGACAAACTGTTTCTTCTCAAACTCGCCGACAAATTTTTCGAGTTCCACGGTCAGATTTTGTTTTCCCCGAGTCGGCTGAAAAAGCTGGATTGTGATCTGTTGGGTTTCCCCTTCGGTTTTGACATCCCACTGGCGGACATTTGCGTCAAAGACTCCGGCCACTTTTTGGTCCGCGGGCACTTCGATGCGGAGTTGAGACAAATCGGCCCGGGTGATCTCATATCGCAATTGAGATCGGGTCCGGACAACACCCTGATCCAGAGTCACCTGCTGTTCCGCCTGCACCGTGGCCAGAGCGGCCAGGCCGAGCGCACCTTCGGCCTTGGGCGTCCAATCAATCCGAACCATAGGCGCCGCGCCGAGAAAGGCCATCACCACCGTCTCTTTCGCATCGCTCTCGTCCTTGTTTGGGACCTCGGCGGCTGCAATCATCGGCTTGACGTTGACCTTCACGCCCGCTTCCGGGATCCGGATCTGCCAGCGGTTCACCGCCGCCTGGGGAGCCTGGATCGCCACACTGTTCTGACCCGGAGCCTTGGTGTAGGTCTTGGAGTACTGTAACGAAAGCTCAATTTTTTGCGGGTCGTTCTTTTCCTTCTTGACGAGCAACTTGTATCCGTTCTTGCCGATCAGCCGAGCGGGCTGGCCATTGAGTTGTGCCTCCGCGATCGCCGCGTTGTTGAGCCTCAAGGGAATCTCGTGCCAGCCGTCGGTCAACAATTCAATTTTGAGACTGGCGTCGACCGAGATCACGTCCTCATCAATCGTTGCTTTACTTTCAATTTCGGTAATCACCGCTCGGACCGGCGGTCCCTCGTCCGGCACCCGCCTCTCGGCCGCCCGAGCAGCTTTCCACAACGCCTGGAACTGGTCGTACGGCAGAAACACTCCGCGTCCATTCTTCTCGAACGAGTCGCGCAGTTTGGAATACGGTACGTAGATCGTCTGTTCGCGGAGTACGGAATCTTTCTTGTCGTCTTTAGCCGATTCTTCCGACGCCGGTTGCGCCAGGGCGATGGAACTGAGAAAAACCGACAAGACCACCGACAAGACCAGCGCCACACCAGCAGCGCAATAGAGGGAACGCGTAGCGGGGGTTGAGATCATGGAATGATCTTTCCTTTTCAAAGATGGTAACCCGGTAAAGAAGGTAGTTACCAAAGCCAATTCTCCATTCTAGTTGCACGAAAAACAGATGTTGCCTGCCAGAACTTTTTCGCACAAATAGATAGACACCGTTTACGGCCTGTTCGTTTCCCTAAATGTACCAAATTCGTAAAATTCCTGCCGGCCAACCGGCGAGTTGCTTCCGCTCCACTTGTTGTAAGTTTTTTGCTGAATCCGAGTTAGGGATACCTGCCGGGTCTGCGGCACCAAAGTTCAAAACGGCACGCGTGGACCATTTTTATGAAATCGGTACCGCGAACATGCGCGCATCGATGGTCTATTTTCTGCGTCGCGGCGAACGCTTGAGAAAATAGTTTCCGGGCGATAAACCGCAGCTGCCCTTGGACTTTGTTGCTTATCCGCAAGCTGTTTTGCGCTGCGTTCGCAATGCAGAGGTCGGGAGTTCGACTCTCCTCCGCTCCACTTGATGGCAAAGTCATACCTCTAACAGCCTAACCTGCAGACTCCGGCTCAGGTCGCACGCAAGGCCGTGACAATCTCCGCGCGGGCCGCAACAATCGCCGGCGCAATGCCGGCAAGCAGACCGGAAATCGCCGCAATCAACAGACCCCAGAGCGCCAGACGCAGCGACGGCGTGAAGGCGATCGTGACCGCCTCGGCACCGACCGAGAGACTGCTTAACTGCAACATCCCCATCGCAAGCCCCACGCCCAGTACCCCGCCCGCAACGCCCAACACGAGACTTTCGGTCACCACAAGCCAAAAAACCTTCGGCCCGGAAAAGCCGATCGTCTGCAATAAGGCATGCTCGCGAATCCGGTCCTGCACCGACATGATCGTGGTCGTGGCAACCAGCGCGAGCACCAGACCGACACAGGCGTAACCGAGGTAGTGGGCCATGCCAATCAATTCCGCCAGATCGCCGAGACTGCGGGCCTGAAATACCCCCTTGGGCCGCGTGTCGGTCTCGACAGGGCCACCCTGAAACAGCTCGTCGACCTCTTCGGATTTGGCGACCGGGTCGACCCCCTCGGCGAGCAGGGTTTCGAGCTGCGTTACCGTCCCGACAAGATTCTTGCCCTTGCTCCGCTGCAAAAATTCGAGATGCGAGTAGATGTAATTCTCCTCCGCCGGGTCGCTGCTCTCAAAAATGCCCGCCACGTTCACGCTCAAATCGCCAATCGAAAACTTGCTGCCGACATTGAGATCGCGCCGCGCCGCAACCGCCCGGCCGATCACCGCGGCATCCTGGTGCTTTTCAAACTCCTCCCAACTCCCGGCGCTGAGCGTAAAATCGCGCGCGGGGCGGAGTTTCTCCGGCGGCACGCCGTAAAACACGACCACATCGAGACTCGCCCGGCAGTTGTTCGTAAAAACCTGAATCGGCACCACCTGCCGCACGCCATCGAGCTTGGAAATCTGTTGTTCGTAATCCTGCGGCAGATTGCTCGTCGCCGGGCAGAACTTGTTGGCCTGGAAGGTGATGAGCGAACCTTTCGCCCCCTGCTGGCGATGGATGGCGTTCATCCCCTCCTGCACCGCGCCCACAAAGCAGAAGACAAACAGCGCAACGGCCGAACCGCTCACCGTGAGCAGCGTGCGAGAGCGATGCCGCCAGAGCGTCTTGCCAATGTAGGGAAAAAATTTGATCATCGTTATTTCACTCCGTTAGTGGCCGGACGCCTGGACCTGGTAAGCGTCGGACGTTTCCAGACCCACCCCACCTGTCTGCACGAGCCGGCCGTGGTCGAGATGGAATTGTTTGTCGGCCGCCAAGGCCACCTCGGTATCGTGCGTGACCATCAACAGCGTCACGTTCAACTGCTCGTTTAATCGCTTTAAAAGGTCGATGATCTGTCCGGACGTATCGGGATCGAGGTCTCCGGTCGGTTCGTCCGCCACCACCACTTTGGGGTGCGCGACAATCGCCCGGGCAATCCCGACCCGCTGTTCCTGGCCACCGGAAAGCTGGCGGGGATAGTGTTCTGCCCGGTCGCGCAACTGGACCGCATCGAGGGCAATCTCTACCCGCTTGCGCCGCTCGCTTCGGGGCATCGGCAGCAGCAGCAGCGGCAACTCGATGTTTTCGTATGCGGTCAGGACGGGAACCAGATTGTGCGTCTGAAAAATGTAGCCCATGTTGGCCGCACGCCAGCTGGCCAATTGGGTTCGCGAAAGGCTGGTGATGTCGACTCCATCGACCACAATCGTGCCGCTGTCGGGCCGGTCGATGCTCGCCACCAGGTTCAACAGCGTCGACTTGCCCGTACCGCTGGCGCCCATGAGTGCGAGAAACTCCCCCTCTTCGACAGAGAGCGTGACCCCATCGAGGGGCGTAATGGTCTCGTCCCCCTTGTGGTATTGCTTGGTGACATTGTTGATTTCGATCAAAGACATTAGAGATCACCTCCGTTGGGTGATGGGTTTAAAGAGCGGTTGGCTTCACCTTCTTGAGCACTTGCCGACGGGCCGGGAGTTGCCGCCTCACCGGAAATCTGGATCCGCGCACCGTCCCGAAGCGACTCTGTGCCCGAAGCGATCACCCGGCTGGAACTGTTCAGGCCCCCCGTAATCGAAACCAGGCCTCCGGCTCCGGTCGGGCCAAGTTGTATCCTCGTTTTGCGGGCGACGTTTTGGGACTGATCGGCCACCCAGAGATACGGACCCTGGGAATCGCGTTGGATCAGTTGCGGCAGAACGTAGAGTTTGACTTCCTCCGTCTGCACCACCGCCTCAGGATCGCGCTCTGGTGCGAGGAACGTCACGTCGACAAGCATCTCCGGCTTGAACACCGGAGGGGGATCGGTGATCGCCACCTTCACCTGGAGCGTGTTTTTCTGGATGTCGGCCTCGGAGTTGATAAACAGTACCGTACCTGCAAGCGAAGAGGAGAGTGCCGGATTGTCGATCACCACCGGCTGCCCGGGCAGGACTTTGGGAATATCTTCAAAACGGACATCGACCCGCACCTGCAACATTTCAGGACGATAGAGCGTGACGATGGTGCGGCCGTCATGTCCCGCCATCTGTGCCATGGTGTCGCCCATGCGAGCACCGGGATGGGCAATCAAACGAAACACCCGGCCATCGATCGGCGAGCGGATCGTCATCCGGTCGAGCCGCAGCTTGGCTTCGGCAACGGAAACGCGGGCACGTTCCACGCGCGCGGCGGCCACTTTGACTTTGGAATCGGCAACCTGCTTGATCCGGATTTCGTCGGCGAGAAGCTCCCGTTGCGTTTTAACGGCATCGCGCCGCTGCGAAAGAGCCTCCCGTTCCCGCTCGAGCGAGTCGGCCCGGTCCCGCAGCCCCTCGAGGGCGGCCAATGCAGAATCCTGCCTGGCCTTGGCAAGGTCGAGATCGACACTGGCAATAATATCTTTGACCTTCAGCTTGCTCCGATAATCCTGGCGCGTCGCTTCATAGTCGGCCTCGGCACGGCGAATCATAAAGGGAATGTTGCTGATCTGGGTGTCGGCGCGAGCGAGCGAAGCATCTGCGTCGCTCAAAGAGGCATCGAGGTGGACCGGCTGATCGTGCCGGACCTCGGCGGCCTGCAATGTCGCTTTGGCCGCAGTGAGATCGGCTTTGCGAAGTTCCAGGTCGGCCAGTTCGCGGCGATGGGCGAGTTGGGCATCCTCCTCGACAAGCAGGGCAATCGGCTCGCCGACGCGAACCGGTTGATCTTCGACCACCAGCAGTTTCTCAACGATCCCGGTTGCCAGGGCCGCAACGCGCACCGGAGTCGGCCGCGGCTCGATCCAGCCGGCTGCCTGAAACAAGGGAGTCCCCGCCTGCCGCATCTCCGCCGTGGTAGAAAACACCGGAACCACTTTCACCGACTGCGGAGGAAAGACAAAGTCCCACGACGCCCAGGCAACCAGACCGAGAAAACCGACGATCAAGATCCCGGGGATCACGTAACGGCTGAGCAGGTGCCGCCGGAGTGCACCGCTCGCGCGGGCCGGTTCGCTTCGATCGATTGCTAATTCTTTCAGGTCAACCTGATTGTCCATGATGCTCTATCAATCCTGTTTTACAAAGATGTGTGTGGCAAGGATGGTGAGGTTGCCGGTCTTGTCCCGTTCGGCTTTGCCTTCGACGACGACCGTCGAAAGTTCCTTCACGCCAAGCAATTGACGCGCATCCTCTTTGACGAGATTGCCCTCACCATCGACGACTTTCACCAGGGCGGTGCCCGTCGGCAACTTGTCTGTCTCACAACAGTAATCCCAGGGAATGGGGCAGGCGTCTCCGGGGATATCGCTGCACGCCTTGAGCGACCGATCGACGATACTGAACGCCGCCCGGTTTTCAATCCAGGGGTTGGCGCTGCCACCGATGCGGCCCACAACCACGACCGGTTCACCGCTCTTGGCCGTTTCCCGAGCGCCAATGACATCGTTCGCCTTCGGCGGTTCCTGGCCTAAAATATATTTTAGCCCGCCAGCCGACGGGGTTGGCGCGGCCGTCTTACCGCTCTCCTGCGAGCAACCGACCACAAAGAACAGGCCCACGATCGCTAAAGTAATGATTGCACTTCTCACTGTATTGACTCCTTCAAAAATTGTTGTGTTCCAGCGGCTTCGTACCGCCGGCGAAAATTCCATCAAACCGATTTGAGCCCGTCTACGACAGGCATCCGCAAAGCCCGCACGGCCGGGTAGATTGCACCGCCGAAACCGAGCAGCAAACTCACACCACAACCGATCAATATCGCCATGCTGTCGACGCGGAGCGCAAAGGCACCCATCGTGAACCGCACGGCAACGCCGTTGACAAATACCAAAGCGAGTACCGCCGCAAGCAAACTGGCGGCGGCCGAAAGCAGCAGACCCTCCTGGATCAGGCTCACGACGACCGCCCGGCGGACAAACCCGATGGTCTGCAGTGTGGCGAGTTCCGAGGTCCGCCCCACCACCGATCCGTACATCGTGTTCATGCCGGCAAAAATACCCGCACCGGCGAGCAACAGCACAACCAGCCATGCCAAGCTGCGAACCGGGCCATAATCTTTTTGGAGCGATTCGTAATACGCCGTCTCCTCCATCGTCTGCAATTCCAGATCGAGTCTCTCCTTGCAAAACAGATCGAGGTCCGCAAAGTCCCCCTCCGGAGCGAGCGTCACGACAACGAGGCTCAGGTCCTGCCGCTTCATCGCCTGCTGCAGACCGTCGAGCCGGCACCAGATCTCCGACTCGAACGCAGACCCGCCCGCCGAAAAAATACCGCTGATCTGCCAGGTCCGGCCCTCGAGGCGGAGCGACTTTCCGATAGCCATCTCTTCGGGTGCCGCGCCGAGTTTTGCTGCCGCGAGCCGGCCGACCATCACCTCCCCCGGCCCGGGCCAGGTCCCTTTAAAGAGATCGAAACTCCGGCGAACCAGCACCGAAGATCGCGTCACGCCACGGACCAGTCCCATCGACGACTCGCGGTCCCCCACGCCGACCTGGGTCCCGAGATACAACTCGGGGGAGACATACTTCTTTCCATATCGCTCCTCGATACCCGCGACACTGGCCGGAACCAGGTCGCTCGTTCGCATCGGGATCGACGAGTATTCGAGATTTTCACCCATTCCGAGCGAAAGGATCACCGCCGCGCGCGGATCGCCACTGACGGCCAAGGACCGCTCGAGCCCGCGGATGAACCCGACGACGACGAACACCAGCACGATCACCGTGGTCAGACCCGCGAACGTAAGCGTGGTTCGCAGCGGGCGACGAAAAAGGTTTCGAATTGCATACTCCCAGGGGAGCAGGTGAAAAAACATGGTTCGTATACAAAGGGTACGCGTTCTTTTCGAGGGGAAAATTTTTAGCGGGCTTTTTCAGCCGCTAAAAAACGACAATCGAGCGCAGAGGCGTTGATCCACACGAGTCCGCATCTTGTTGGGTGCTCAGTGCGTCACGTCGCTGCGCGCACCGTTAGAGCAGAAGTGCTCGATAGAGAATGCACCGGCTTTGGCCCGAATCGGCCACGCCAACATCGGGCGGATGGGCAGAGAGTTCACTTGAAGCGCCGGGTAGGGTGGCCAACTCGTCCGCCACAAGCTGCCAAATTCCGGTGCTCTGTAGCTGCTCTGTCAGGAGGCTGTCACTCGCTCCCACCAGGGCACCACTGCAGATGCACTGGCAGTCCCCGGAGTCACCCGGCGCAAGCGGCGCGGTAGAATGCGGGCCGGAACTATCCTCTGCGCTGCGCTCTTGCGAGGCGCTGCAGAGGGAGCAGGCCTGCGGCAGCGTGCAGCAGGAATCGCTCGACGTACAGAGGCCCGCGAGACAACGGAGCGGGCAGGTGACGATCGCCGCGATCAAAAACAGGTTTAAAAGGGTGCGTATCATATTCATGGACCTCTACGGAGCATTATATTTGGCAGGCCCTGCATTGGCAAACTCGATTATCGGGTCATTTCGTCGATTTGGCCAGTTTTCACGTCTTATTATCGTCTGAAAAAAGCCGCTGGAACTGACACCCGGCAGCGACCGATCGGATCGGTAGGGTGCCGCGCAAAGCGAAACGCGTTGCAAGAGAACAATCGACCTTGCCGACATGTTTGCCGGGGAGACATTTGAGGTGGTTGCAGACATTTTTTGCGCCCCCTACACTGCACTGGGCAGTTTTTGCGGGCCCAACCCATTTAACATCCGTACCACAAAACCCTATATGCATAGAGAGTCTGTCCAATGCTAAAGCACACTCTGCTAATTGCGTTTTTCGTTCTGCTTGCCTCCTGCAATTCCCAAGCTCCGCTCCATGCCGCAGAGAGCCCGAGCGATGTACTCTCTCGAGCTGTTGGAAGTTGGACCAACACCTACGAGATCACCGTGCCCACAAAAATGACCTTCACCGGAGAAGAGACTG
>MPMF02069161.1_pt1 | contig 18577 bp, 16 predicted proteins | sample 1617271 | NCBI WGS metagenome assembly MPMF02 (sample SAMN05944812, study PRJNA350692) | marine metagenome | biome: marine; feature: ODZ; material: water; isolation source: 120 m water sample prefiltered with 30 um filter, filtered on to 0.2 um... | place: Pacific Ocean | collected 2012-04-09... | reverse complement strand
CGGCGAGGAGGGGCAACCTGCAGAAGCCCAGCCCGACGAGCTGCAAGCGGAACAGGGGTTGGAACATCAGGATTCAGCCACTGATTCGGAAGCCACTGATTCGGAAGCCACTGATTCGGAAGCCACTGATTCGGAAGCCGCTGCCTCAGAAGCCACTGCCTCAGAAGCAGCCGGCTCAGAGGAAGCCGCCTCAGAAGAAACAGCTGAAACCGCTGCCAAGGAGGACTGATCCATGGGGCGACGGCGGGTTCTCTCCGGGGTCCAGCCCACAGGTGCCCTTCATCTGGGGAACTGGCTGGGGGCGATCCGCAACTGGGTTGACCTGCAGACCACCCACGACACCTTCGTCTGTGTGGTTGATCTGCATGCGATCACCGTGCCCCACGCTGCGGAACGCCTGGCGGATGACACCCTCAGCACGGCAGCCCTCTACCTGGCCTGCGGCATGGATCCGCAGCAGTGCTCGATCTTCGTGCAGAGCCAGATTGCCGCCCACAGCGAACTCTGCTGGCTGCTGAACTGCGTCACACCACTGAACTGGCTGGAGCGCATGATCCAGTTCAAGGAGAAAGCCCTCAAGCAGGGGGACAACGTCTCCGTTGGACTCCTGGACTATCCGGTGCTGATGGCGGCGGACATCCTTCTATATGACGCTGATCTGGTGCCGGTCGGGGAAGACCAGAAACAACATCTGGAGCTGGCCCGGGATATTGCCCAGCAACGCATCAATGCCCGCTTCGGCAGTGAGGCAGACCCGGTTCTCAAGGTACCTCAGCCCCTGATCCTCAGAGATGGAGCCAGGGTGATGAGCCTCACCGATGGCCGCGCCAAGATGAGCAAGAGCGACCCCAATGAAGGCAGCAGGATCACCCTGCTCGATCCGCCGGAACTGATCACCAAGAAGATCAAACGGGCCAAGACCGATCCCCAGATGGGGCTGGAGTTCGGCAACCCCGAGCGCCCTGAAACCGACAACCTGCTGGGTCTCTACGCCATCCTCAGCGGCAAGGGGCGTGAGCTGGCCGCCAGGGAATGCGCTGAGATGGGTTGGGGCACATTCAAGCCGCTGCTGGCGGAGGCTGCTGTTGCCAGTCTCGAACCGATTCAGGCTCGCTATCACGAGCTGATGGCTGATCGCAGTGAGTTGAACCTGGTGCTCGCCCAGGGTCGCGAACGGGCTGAGAGCGTTGCCACGGAAACCCTGAAACGGGTTCGCCGCGCCCTGGGCTTTCTGAGCAGCGACTGAGCAGAAATCAAGACAAAAGCCCTGCTAATCAACAGCACATGGATCAACAGGTCTTGCTTATCATTCCGACGGTCGCTCATTCCAGTCCGCAGCCCTCACCCCCAGCCCTCGCCCCCAGCCCAACAGCGCCAGCGCCCTGCTCCAGTCTTGGCAGTCCCGCCATCGACTCATTCTGTTGTTAACACGCATAGGCACACTCAGAAGCTGCCGTCAACACCTCTCAACAAAGCCTCGCCATAAGACCTGATCATTGAGCAGGTTGGCTGCTCCTTTGTCTTGATTGGGTTTGCCTTTCTTCGTTGGCCAGGTCAGCAAAACGGTTCAGATGAACCGCAGAACCTGGTTCTCCAGCCTGGCGGGCCTGATCGCACTCTCCCTGCTGCTGGGCATGGGGCAGCGCTCCCAGGCTGAGCGCAGCGAAATGCTTCTGCAGGCCAAAGCCAGCCTCGAGAAGGCTGCGCCAACAGCAGCCAAGGAGAAAGAAGCAGGTCACTATCTGATGACGCCGGAACGGCGGGCTCTGCTCAACACCATCCGCTTCGCGGAGGGCACCTGGAAGGAGGGCAAGGACCTCGGCTATCGGACCCTCTACGGAGGGGGCATGTTCAAAGACCTCTCCTGGCATCCGGAGCGCATTGTGGTGAGGCGCTACAGCAGCGCCGCCGCTGGGGCTTACCAGTTCATGCCGGCCACCTGGAGCAGCGTTGCCAGCGAACTGAAGCTGCCGAGCTTCGAGCCCAGACATCAGGACCAGGCGGCCCTGCACCTGGTCAAGAAGCGCGGTGCCCTGGGTGAGATCGACGCCAATGGGCTCACAGCCTCGGCCATGGATCGCCTGGCACCGGAATGGGCATCCTTCCCCACCAGGTCTGGATCAAGCGCCTATGGCCAACCGGTGAAGAGTCACGCAGAGCTGGCCGGCTTCTATCTGAACAACCTGCAGCAACTGCGCCAAGGGGCCTGAGGGGCCTCATGCGCGCCTCAGGCGGGCAGCTCCCCCAGTACAGACCAGTGCACCAGGCGAATCAGCCAATAGCCAAACAGCATCAGCCCCGCAAACAGCAGCCCCTTGCCCTGCACAAGCACCCCTGGCAGGGGCCTGCCCCTCACGCCCTGATGCCAGCCCAACCAGGCCAGTGCGAGCAGCAGCGGTGGCCCGAACAGATGCAGCTCCAGAGCTCCAGCCAGATCGCCTCGCAGGGCTGCCAACATCGAACGGGTCAGGAAGCAGGTGGGGCAGGGGAGACCTGTCAACGCCCGCAGCGGACATCCCGGCAGGGGTAAGTCAAGGCCACTGGCCTTGACAGCAAGCATGACCAGCAGGCCAAGGGCTGCCCAGCCCAGGCCCCGCTGAGACCCCGCGCAAGAACTCATCCCCTCAGCCTCACTCTCGCGGGGGCCTCACCAGGGGCCGCGCCGAGAGTCATCGCCGGGCCGTCGTAATAGGCGGAGCAGGCGCTGGCTGGAGGGATTGGGCTGTCCAAAAAGATCACTGGTTTGCATGGATCTGTGAATGCGCACTGAATGGTATGTTGATCCGCTTAAAGGAGAATATTCAAACTTTATCAATGCGAGAACCTGATCAACTCCACAAAGCCTTATCAACATCAAAACTCTATCAACTCCAAAACCTTATCAACGCCAAAACTCTATCAACTTAAAAATTTTATCAACATCAAAGCATTATCAACAATGAACGAAGCAACCACGACTTAACCGCTCAGCGCCTGTCAGCACACAGCAGCTTTCAGCACAACCGATCATCCAGCAAGTCATTCAGCAATGAAAAGGCCAAGAACCATTCATTTCTGAATAGCAGAACTGAAGATCCAGGCCAAGAGATTGAATCACACAAGCGAAATCCTTTCATGCCAGCCATCAACCTTCCCGACGGCACTCAGAAGCTTTTTGAACAGCCTGTGAGCATCATGCAGGTTGCTGAAAGCATTGGCACAGGGCTGGCAAAAGCAGCCGTGGCAGGAAGAGTCAATGGAGAACTCCTTGATACCTGCATGTTAATCAACGATGATGCTGATCTAAGCATCATCACAAGCAAGGATCCGGCAGGGCTGGAGATCATCAGGCACTCATGTGCCCACCTTGTTGGCCATGCGGTGAAGCAGCTTTACCCCGAAGCCAAAATGGCGATCGGCCCTGTGATTGAAGATGGGTTTTATTACGACATCTCCTATGAGCGACCCTTCACTCCGGAGGACCTGAAAGCGATCGAAACGAGAATGGAAGAGTTGATCAAACTCAATTACGATGTTGTGGTGGAAGTGGTTGACAAGCAGAAGGCACATCAGACATTCATCGACCGGGAAGAGCCCTATAAGGTTCAGATTGTCAGCGAAATTCCTGACAATGAAATCATCAAGCTCTATCACCATCAGGAATACACAGATATGTGCCGCGGGCCCCACGTGCCGAATACAAAACATCTGCGCTCGTTCAAATTAATGCGGGTCTCAGGTGCCTACTGGCGCGGGGATTCCAACAATGAAATGCTGCAGCGGATCTATGGCACCGCCTGGGCAGGCAGCAAAGAACTCAAGGCCTACATCAAACGCATTGAGGAGGCGGAGAAGCGGGATCACAGAAAGATCGCCAAGCAGCAATCCCTCTTCCACACCCAGGACAATGCACCGGGGATGGTCTTCTGGCATCCAAGGGGCTGGGCGATCTATCAGGTGCTGCAGACCTATATCCGCGAGCTGCTGCAACGCTGTGGATACGAGGAGATCCGCACACCCCAGGTTGTGGATCGCAGCCTCTGGGAGCAATCAGGGCATTGGGCGAAATTCAAGGATGACATGTTCACAACATCCTCAGAAAACCGTGAATATGCGATCAAGCCGATGAATTGTCCCTGCCACGTGCAGGTTTACAACCAGGGGCTGAAAAGTTATCGGGACCTGCCGATCAGGCTGGCTGAATTCGGGTCCTGTCATCGCAATGAGCCTTCAGGTGCACTGCATGGGCTGATGCGTGTGCGTAATTTCATTCAGGATGATGCTCATATCTTCTGCACTGAATCTCAGATTCAATCTGAAGTTTCCCAGTTCATTGATCTTGTCTTCGAGGTCTACAGATCATTTGGGTTCAACTCGATTCAAATCAAGCTTTCAACCCGGCCTCCGCAACGCGTCGGCAGCGACGAGATCTGGGACAAATCCGAGAAAGCCCTTGAAGATGCCCTTGAGGCCAAACAACTGGACTGGGAACTATTACCCGGAGAGGGAGCCTTCTATGGACCAAAAATTGAATTTTCCCTCAAGGATTGCCTGGGAAGAATCTGGCAGTGCGGAACCATTCAGGTTGATTTCTCGATGCCGGAACGCCTTAAGGCCTCCTATATCGCCGAAGACAGCCAGCGCCGAACGCCGGTGATGCTTCATCGAGCGATTCTTGGCTCCTTCGAGCGTTTCATCGGCATCCTGATTGAGCACTACGCCGGCCGTTTTCCCGTCTGGCTTGCCCCTGTTCAGGTGGTTGTGATGGGAATCACCGATCGTCACGCCTCAACCTGCATGGAGATTCATGATCATTTGAGCAAGGCTGGTTATCGCGCCGAGGTGGATCTCAGAAATGAAAAAGTTGGCTTCAAGATTCGCGAGCAGACCCTTCAACGGGTGCCTTTTCTGCTGGTGATCGGCGACAAGGAACAGGAGAATGGCACCGTTGCAGTTCGCACCCTGAGCGGAGAAGATCTGGGCAGCATGTCTCTGAATGCCTTCACCTCGTTGATGGATGAGCAGATCGCAGAGAAGGGAATGGTTGCAGAGGCACCCTGCGACTGAATCGATCAGCCGCTCAAAGTTGCCGATTCACGGCTGCATAGGCAGGCTGAAGGTTGACATCACTGCATCAGCAACAACATGGCCTCCATCAGCCTCCTCGCTGGAGATATGGGAGGCACCAAAACATTGCTTGGTCTGTTCAGCTGGGATGGCCTGCAGCTGCGCAAGCTGCATCAACATCGCTACAGCTCTGCGCAATGGGCAGAAATGGAGCCCATGCTTGAGCACTTCCTCGACAACCGCCCCGCCAATGTCGCGCCACCGAGTCACAGCTGCATTGCGGTTGCCGGTCCCGTTCATGGCGAGACGGCACAGATCACCAACCTCTGCCTGAGCCTGAATCAAAAGCAACTGCTTGAGGCCTGCGGCGGGGAGCAGCTTGAGCTTGTCAATGATTTCGCCGTGCTGATCTACGGGCTGCAACACCTCAGCAACGATCAGCAGGTGGTGCTTCAGCAAGGCGGCAGCAGCATCCCTGCCGATGGCCCCCTCGCCATCCTCGGAGCTGGGACCGGCCTCGGCATCGCCAGGGGTGTGCCCACCCCTGGCGGCCTGATGGCGATGCCGAGCGAGGGTGGGCATCAGGAATTCTCGCCGCGCACAGCGGCTGAATGGGAGCTTGCCCAATGGCTCAAAGCCGATCTTCAGATCGACAGGCTCTCGGTGGAGCGGATTGTCAGTGGCACAGGCCTAGGACACGTCGCCGACTGGCGCCTGCAGCTTGACGATGCCAGAGACCATCCGCTTTGCACTCAGGCCCATGCCTGGCGGCATCAGCCAGCCAATAAAGCAGACCGCCCTGACCTGCCGGCCCTGGCAAGCCAGGCGGCGGCGGATGGTGACCCTTTGATGCAGGAAGCCCTGCAGCTTTGGCTGAGTGCCTATGGCTCCGTCGCCGGTGATCTGGCCATCCAGGAACTCTGCACCGGCGGGCTCTGGATCGGCGGCGGCACGGCAGCCAAACAGTTGGCGGGCCTGCGTTCCAGGACGTTTCTTGAAGCACTGCTCAACAAGGGAAGATTCAGGCCATTGCTCGAACAGCTGCCGGTCCGGGCGGTGATTGACCCGGGGGTGGGCCTGTTCAGCGCAGCCTGTCGAGCTCGCATGCTTGCTGAGTCAGGTGGGACACTGGCTTGAGTAGATCAGCAGGGATGTCGCAGCCACGGATCGGCCAGACAGTGGTGGTGGACGTCCCAGCGACCACGGCCAACCTTGGTCCTGGCTTCGATTGCCTCGGTGCGGCGCTGGATCTCAACAACCGTTTCGTGATGCGGCGGATCGAAGGAGATGGGGAACGCTTCGAGCTGATCATTGAAGGCAGCGAAGGCAGCCATCTGCGTGGTGGCCCCGACAATCTTGTTTACAGAGCTGCGCAGCGGGTCTGGAGAGCCGCCGGGCTTGAGCCCGTGGCCCTTGAAGCCAGGGTGCGCCTGGCGGTGCCGCCGGCTCGGGGGCTCGGCAGCAGTGCCACCGCAATCGTGGCGGGGTTGATCGGTGCCAATGCCCTGGTGGGGGAACCTCTCTCCAAAGAAAAATTGCTCGAACTGGCCATCGATATCGAAGGCCATCCAGACAATGTCGTTCCCTCCCTGCTCGGCGGCCTGTGCATGACAGCAAAGGCCGCATCACAACGCTGGCGGGTGGTGCGCTGTGAATGGATGAGTTCCGTCAAGGCGGTGGTGGCGATCCCCTCGATTCGCCTGAGTACCAGCGAAGCGCGACGGGCAATGCCGAAAGCCATTCCGGTCAGTGACGCGGTGGTGAATCTTGGCGCCCTGACCCTGCTGCTACAGGGTCTTCGCACCGGCAATGGCGACCTGATTTCCGACGGCATGCACGATCGACTGCATGAGCCCTATCGCTGGCCGCTGATCCGAGGTGGCCCAGAAGTGCGTGAAGCGGCCATAAATGCCGGGGCCTGGGGCTGCGCCATCAGTGGGGCCGGACCAAGCGTGCTGGCACTCTGCGATGAGGCCCATGGCCCACAGATCAGTCAGGCCATGGTCAAGGCCTGGGAAGCGGAAGGCGTGGCCAGCCGAGCCCCTGTTCTCGATATCCAGACACAAGGAAGCCAGTGGCAACCGCAAATTGATGGGTAGTTCTACCTACCCGACCCCTTTGGGCTGATAAGTTCATTCACAACTATTTCTGCATCATGGAGGCCAACCTGCCGCTCACGGCTGCGTCCCAGGCTGACTTCCCCTGGCTTTCCCTGATCGTGCTGCTGCCAGTAGTGGGAGCCCTGCTCATGCCACTGATGCCCGGTGGCGAGAAGAGCACCTCAAAAGCTCCGCGCAACCTCGCCCTGGTGCTGCTGAGCGCTGATTTCGCCCTGATGCTGGTGGCCTTCAGCAGGGTCTTTGACAATCAGATCAGTGGGCTGCAACTGGTCGAAAGATTCAGCTGGATTCCTTTCATCGGCCTGGAATGGTCCCTTGGGGTGGATGGACTCTCGGCACCACTGGTGGTGCTCAGTGGATTGATCACCCTGCTTTCGGTCGCAGCCAGCTGGAACATTGAAAGAAAATCCCGGCTCTATTTCGGCCTGCTGCTGGTACAGGCCTCAGCCCAGGGACTGGTCTTTCTCTCCCAGGATTTTCTGCTCTTCTTCCTGGCCTGGGAGCTGGAGCTCGTGCCGGTGTATCTGCTGATCGCCATCTGGGGCGGGACCAACCGTCAATATGCGGCCACCAAATTCATCCTCTACACCGCCCTCGCATCACTGCTGATCCTGATCAGTGGCCTCGCCATCGCCCTCTCCGGGGATCAGTTCACCCTCAACATGAGCGAGATGGCGGCCCTCACCAAACCAGGCAGCTTCGGACTCCTCTGCTACCTGGGCTTTCTGGTGGGTTTCGGCGTCAAGCTGCCGATCTTTCCACTCCACACCTGGCTACCCGATGCCCATGGCGAAGCCAATGCACCGATCTCGATGCTGCTGGCCGGTGTGCTGCTCAAGATGGGTGGCTACGCACTGTTGAGATTCAACGTGCAGATGCTGCCTGATGCCCATCTGCAGCTTGCACCTGCTCTGATCATTCTCGGCATCGTCAACATCATCTATGGCGCCCTCAACGCCCTCGCCCAGGACAATGTCAAGCGGCGAATCGCCTGCAGCTCAGTCAGTCACATGGGCTTTGTGCTCGTCGGCATCGGTGCCATTGATGCCCTCGGCATCAGCGGCGCCATGCTGCAGATGATCAGCCATGGCCTGATTGCCGCAGCCTTGTTCTTCGTGACAGGAACCTTCTACGAAAGAACCAGAACCCTCTCGATTCCCAACATGGGAGGTCTGGCAAAGGTGCTGCCGATCACCTTCGCCTTCTTCCTGGCCAGTTCCCTGGCCTCCCTGGCCCTGCCTGGGATGAGCGGCTTCATCAGTGAAATCACCATCTTCCTGGGCATCACCAGTCAGGAAAGCTTCACCCTTGTCTTCCGAGCGATCACCATCGTTCTGGCCGCCATCGGCCTGGTCCTCACCCCCATCTACCTGCTCTCCATGTGCAGAAGGGTCTTCTTCGGACCGAGGATCCCGGCCCTTGCCGTGATTGAAGACATGAAGCCAAGGGAACTCGGCATCGGCCTGGTGCTGCTTGTGCCAACCCTGGTGATCGGCGTCTGGCCCCGCGCAGCCATCGATCTCTACGAAGCCTCCACCAATGCGCTGGCAGACCGTCTCCTCAGCCATAGCCTGATCGCCTTGAGCCCCCACCTTTCAGTTGGCTGATCGATGCCTGTTGCGCTGAACCACAAAGATGCACCCGCTCTGTTGCAAGGGCATGGACTTCCCGAGTACCTGGAGATCAACGCCGAGCAGATTCAAGCCCAGATTCCGAACCTTCTCGACGCACTCAACACTCAGTTGAATGGCCTCGAACAGAATCTGGAAGCCATCCTCGCCTCAGGGGACCCCATCGCCTGGGAGCAGGTGATGCCACCCCTGCATCGGATCGACGAACGTCTGCGCTGGAGCTGGGGAGTGGTCTCCCACCTCAATGCCGTCAGCAATTCAGCGGAACTGCGGCAGGCCCATACCGCCCAGCAACCTGACGTGGTTCGCTTCGGCAACCGCGTGGGGCAGAGCAAGATCCTGCACCGGATCCTCTGCAGGCTCAGGGATGAACCGGCTCAACCCCTTGATGAGACCCAGCGCCGGATCCTCGACACCGAACTCCTGTCGATGAAACAGCGGGGAGTGGGTCTTGAGGGACCCGTTCAGCAGGAATTCAACAAAGCCAGTGAGCGACTTGCCGAACTCGCCACCAGCTTCAGCAACCATGTGCTTGATGCCACCCAGCAGTGGAGCCTGCTGCTCACCAGTCCAGAGCAGGTGGAAGGCCTGCCACCAAGAGCCCTGGAAGCCCTTGCCGCCGCAGCCAGGGATGGGGGTGATCAGCATGCCGATGGTGAAGAAGCAACGGCGAACAAGGGGCCCTGGCGACTTGGGCTCGACATGCCCCGCTTCATCCCCTTCATCACCCACTCCAGCCGCAGGGAGCTCAGGGAAACCGTTTACAAAGCCCATGTGAGCAGGGCCACAACCGCTGAACTCAACAACCAACCCCTGATCGAGGAGATTCTCAGTCTGCGACTCGATCAGGCCAGGCGCCTCGGCTATGCCAACTGGGCGGAGCTCAGCCTGGCCAGCAAGATGGCCGCGAGTGTTCAGGCCGTGGAAACCCTGTTGGAGGAGCTGCGGGCTGCGGCTTATCCAGCAGCTGAACAGGACCTGGCTGAACTCAAGGCCTGTGCAGCCAGGAATGGGGATCCGGCTGCCGATGATCTGGCTCCCTGGGATGTGAGTTTCTGGGCCGAACGCCTGCGTCAGGATCGCTTTGATCTCAATCAGGAAGGCCTGCGCCCCTGGTTCCCGCTCCCCCGGGTGCTCGATGGCCTGTTCAATCTCTGCGCACGCCTGTTCAACATCCGCATTGAGGCCGCCGATGGCGAAGCACCGATCTGGCATGAGGATGTGCGCTACTTCAGGGTGCTTGACGGGGATGGCTCCCCCCTAGCGGCCTTCTACCTCGACCCCTACAGCCGGCCCGCCAGCAAGCGAGGTGGGGCCTGGATGGACGAATGTCTTGGGCGCAGCAGAGGCGCTGACGATCAGCTCGTGCTGCCGGTGGCCTATCTGATCTGCAATCAGACCCCACCGGTCGGGCAGACGCCGAGCCTGATGAGCTTTGAGGAAGTGGAAACCCTCTTCCACGAATTCGGGCATGGCCTTCAGCACATGCTCACCAGCATCAATCACCCCCAGGCGGCTGGCATCAACAACATTGAGTGGGATGCCGTGGAACTCCCCAGCCAGTTCATGGAGAACTGGTGCCTGCACCGACCAACGATCATGGCCATGGCCAAGCACTGGCAGACCGGTGCACCACTACCGGAAGAGGAGTTTCAGAAACTGCGCAGCAGCCGCACCTTTCTGGCGGGTTCAGCCACCCTGCGACAGGTGCATTTCGCCCTCACAGACCTTCGGCTCCACAGCCGCTGGAGCCCTGAGCTGGGCATGAGCCCCAACCAGCTGCGCCTTGAACTTGCCGCAACCACCACGATCATCCCGCCGATCGAGGCAGACCAATTTCTCTGCGCCTTCAGCCATATCTTCTGCGGAGGCTATGCCGCGGGGTATTACTCCTACAAATGGGCCGAAGTCCTCAGTGCCGATGCCTTCTCGGCCTTTGAAGATGTGGGCCTTGACGATGATGATCGGGTTCGAGAGACCGGTGCCCGTTTTCGTGACACTGTTCTCAGCCTCGGCGGCAGCAGACCACCTGCCGATGTCTTCAAAGACTTCAGGGGCCGACCTGCCACCAGCGAGGCCCTGATCCGGCATTCCGGTCTGAGCGTCGCTGAAACTGAACAGACGCCCACTCCCACCCGTTGAAATAGTGCGCAATGATCCACTGGCATTGAGCGCCAGCTGGGGGAACCAGCGGGGTGATCAGAGCGACATTGCTCCGCTCCGCTGCCTCGAGAATGCACTCGAGCACAGCAGTCTGCGCCGGGGAATCCCCCGCGAGCAGTTTCTGCGGGAACTGCTCAAGGACCTCAACCACCGCCAGCTGATTCCCCTGCTCTGGATGCTGCCGAGGGGATGGCGTCAGAGATCAGCCCAGGTCCCGGAGCGCCTGCGGGGACTTGCCGCCCTGATCGAGGAAGGTCTGCTCAGCCCCGTGCTGCTTGCGGCTCTGGCCGATGATCTGCAGCATCTGATCCCCGCCCCTGCCGAAACACAAGCCAATGCCCTCAGCCGCTGGCGCTCCGTCACCATCAGCCTGAACAGCGGCGCTGAAATCCAGCTCCCAGAGTCGATCGCAACCGCACGTCAGCAGGCCCGGCCAACAGGCCTCGAGCAACAGGCACTGCCCAGCACTTGGGAGACAGGCTTGAAAGAGAAGCTGGGATCCCTCGGTTCAGGCCTGGTCTGGCGGAACGAAGGTCTTGACATGCTGCAGACCCCAGCCCAGCGAGCCATGAATCAGCTTCTGGCTCAGGTGTTCAACGCCCTGGCTGCCAACCGACTTCCCCAGAGCCTGCGCAAAAGAGAGGCCTATTGCTTTGAAGGGATCAGCTGCGCCGCCGCCCTGATCCGGCTGCTCGAGGACAGGGATTGGCGCTGCCGCGGCCGCATCAGAGCCAGCGTCGCGAGTTTCGGCCTTGGCGCCAGCCAGCCCGATGAGGCCAGGGGTTGGCAACAGATTCCCCTTGCCGTTCCCTACCGGACAGCACTTGAAGATCAGCAGGGGCAGGAGTTGATGGCCCTGCTACCCCACTGCAGCTTCGAACTGGAACTGCACTCTCCTGAAGATGAACTGATCCTGCTCCAGTACTACCAGGGAACGGAGGGATTGAATGGCTGGGCGGCAATGAATGATCTGCACCGTCCCTGGCAGAACGATCGCCATAACGGCACGGTTGCCTACCCAGGATTGGTGTTCACAGGCGAACAGCTCGGTCTTGCCCTGACCATCAGCGAGTTGATGGGAGCGGTTCACAACTGGGTGGCAATGGCGGACGAGCTGCGGATCGGCGGCTATGGGGCCCTGGGGTTCTGCATCGATTCCACTGCCCTGCTGCACCAGGCCGTGTGCGGCTGCTCAGTGCTCTACCCACTCACCCTTGGTGGACTCTGGCGCGAACGCCTTTCGCGCAGCCTCTCCACACTGCTGGAGATGGGTCTGATGATTGACGCTGACAGCGTTGACCGTTATCGGGCGGCCCTCGAAAACCTCCCCCAGGATCTCTTCCTGCATGGGCCGTCAAGGGACGAAGCCTGGCAAAGATTGATCACCAGCCAGCCTGCTCACAGTCCTTTCGAAACCGTAAGAGCTCTCAATGGGGAAGCCGCTGCGACTCGTGAATCAGGTGAAGCAGCACTCAGTTGATGGCTGAGCTGGCCAGCTCCTGGCAGATCGTCTTGACAACATCAGGGCTGAAGAGATCACTGAAAGGCCCTGTTGCTCCATTGTGATTCATCCCATTAATGGTGTATCTCTGCAGCGGCCTGCTTCGCCGCCAACGATTCCATTTGGAGAATGGCAGCAGAGGCAAACGTCCCGGATAGGCAATCTGACCGAATGCCGCGACCGGATCACGGCTGCCAACAATCGTTGCCACCCGGTTGATCTCACTTAATTCGCCATTTCCACTGAAAACACCGCAGACGGTGATCACCTGAACAGGTACACGACAGATGCGCTGAAGCATCTCAGCTGTGCCGATGGCCATCTCGCCTCCACCGCTGTAACCCACCAGTGCGATCCTCGAAGCGCGGCCCGGTTGAAAACCAAGGGACTCGAGGCGATGGGCAATCTTAAGTGCCAACTCATAGTTCATCACAGGCCCATAACGCCGATCCGATGAGATACCAACCTTGATGACATTGTTCACCTGCACACAGAGGGAGCAGAGGAAACGAACAAAACCATTGGGGTGATGCTCCTGAAGAGCGAATAAACGTTGCCAGAACCATTGGGAATACCTATCTGAACTAAGGGAAACCGGCGTGATGGTGTAAGCCTCTATACCCCGTACAAGCAGATAACCCTGCTCAATCTGTTTCTCAAGCAGGGCAAGAAATTGACTGACACGTGGAGGATGATCCTGTTCAGTCTGATGAATACCATCAAGGTAAACAACATAGGTGTGATGCTCAGGTGGCTTGTGCTGAGTTTCAGAGAAGAGTTTTCTTGGATCAGGCAAGCCCTTCAACCAACCCTCCCAGAACACAAAATCCACCATCACTGAATACATCCCCGCCATCGCGATCCCGATCACAATCAGAACTGTGCTGATCAGGATCCACTCTCGAAGCACCGCTGCAGTTAAAAAGGCATGAGCATCACGACGGATCGCAACGATGCAGAATAAAGAGCAAAGGATCCCGAAGCCAATAACAACAAGAAAAAACTTCCGGCTCAGGCGCAGATGGGCACGATGATTATGGACAGAAGAACGGGACATGCAAATGCTGCCAAAGGAGTTTGTTCATGCTTCAGGAGATAACCGAAATCTCGCGTGAAAGTTGGATATAACTTGATCGCCATCGCTGGGCGAATAAAAACGCGATCAAAACCAACGCGACAATGAATCCTGGCGTCGCCACCAACAGCCCCTTTTCGAATGGAATGCCATAGCGAGCATGAAGCAAGACCAGCATGTTGAGATGAATCCAGCCAAGTAGAATCACAGCGATCAGATCACTGATATAAGGGGCACCAACAAGCACATAAAAAAGGCCTGGCCAGAGTGCAATCCCCATCCCATTGGCATAGGCGATCGGCTGAACAGCCTTTGATTCAAGCAATGTCAACATCAGACAATGCAAGAGGATTGCGATCAGAAAAGCCAGGCTGAGCCCAAGGGCATCAATCACCATATGTGCTGCGATCTGAGACGGCCGCAGACGATTGGCAAACAGAGAAAAAAGATGGGAGGCAGACATGGAGATGCCCACTGCTATCAGCAGGCCAACCCCTATGTCCATCCTGAGCAGAGTTTCCCCCATGGCCATGAGCTGATCACCCAGGCCACCGAGCAAAGCATCAGGCATGTCGCATCTCCTGACGATTGACGATCCAGATCACCATGATCGAAAGCACTGCGCAGTAGAAGCACCAAACGGAATTGAATGTGGCCGCATAAGTAATCCAGGTAAGCAGTATCGAAACAAAGATCAAGACACCAAACAAACGAACAGCCTTATCACTGAGGAAAACCAAGGGAAGAACAATGAAAGCCCAATAGATCAACTCACCAAGGGGCTCAGTATTCACAAAGTTATGCCATAGCCCTAGCTCACTGAGATTGTAAAGCAATCTTCCATGCAGGGCTGGTTGAACAGTTGGCGGATTAAACAGAATCGGCAGGATAAATCCCACACCGAGGACAGAGGCCACCCACCAAACTTTCTGAAGGCGTCCAGCCAGGGCTCTAGATTCATTTTCCCTGGCAATTGAATAGGCGCACCATGGGATCCATAACATCCAGAAGCAGTAGGCAAAGAACAGAAAACCAACTGAACTGATCGTGGTGAGGGGCTGGAGTGCCGCTCCTGCCTGACCATAATCAATACCTGTCCAGACCAATCCCTCAAACAGCTGCTGAATTCCGAAGAACATCGGCACCAAGGCAAGGGGCACATAGCCGCGACGCATCCGCTTGTCTGGATCCTTTGCCGCCAGGGCTTCATTGGTACGTGCGATATGGGTGCTGTAAAGCCCTAAGGGAATCAGAACCGCTGCAGCGGTGAAACTCGCTGATGCTGAAAAACACATCTGAAGATGATGCAATGGCATTCATCCAAGTGTGTGGCTGTTACCCAGAGACGCAAGTCATCTAGTGAGAAGCTTTGTAATTAATACGCTCAGGGCCCTCGGGTGCGACATCAGCTGTTGGTGAGTCAGAACCGGAAGCGCCTGTTTCGGCCCCACGGGCAGCACCGCCTGCCAACCGGGCACCACCATCAGATCCCAGCGGCAGAAGTAACTGACGCAATCCACCCTGTTCAGAGCCGAGACGTCTGCATTCAATGCGCGCAGCAGAGGACTGCCTCTCTTCATCTCGGCGATCCCGGCAAACAACCAGTGGGGGACCCACTGGGCGGTGATCGTCCCCTGCTGAGGGCTTCCCACACTGAGGAAGCGAGCGGTGCGCCTGGCTCCCTGCTGCTGCTGCAGCCAGATCCGTGAGATCAGTCCACCCATGGAGAATCCCAGCAGATCGATTTCAAGATCAGGCCCCCATTGAGCATCGATGCACTGACCGAGATCCTCCGCAAGCGTGGTCAGTGACACGGCGCCCAAGCGATGGGGCAGATGGGGAACCAACAGCGGCACCTGATGCTCTTGCAGCTGTCGGACCAGACGGTCAAACAACCTTGGTGTATCCCACAACCCATGAACGAGCACAAGCGGACGCTGGCTGGGCATGCCTGAAGTGATCGGAGCCGAAACCATGAACTGCACTTGCGAAGATCAGGCCGTCGGCCAGTGGCGACACCTCTCAACCGCCACACTGCCAACGAATCCTGGAACCGGTGCGGAACATTTGCGCAGCAGCACACGCATCGGCACTGAGCCATAGAGCTCTTCGAGCACAACGAGCAGACGCTCGCTGAAATGTTCAATCGTGAGGCAGTTCAACTCAAAAGCACACCGCTGGAAGGCCTTGATCGCCAGGCTGTAATCCGCAGATGCACTGAGATCGTCAGCACAGGCCGCAGCAGAGAGATCGAGCCAGAGACTGAAATCCACACTGAACCACTGGCCTTCAAGGCGTTCATGCTCAAGCACACCGACATGGGCCCAAAGCCTCAGGTCATTGACGTGCACGGCTCCATCGGGAAGGCCTGCTTGGGGAAGGCCTGCGTGGGGAAGCGCTCCAGGCGGAAAAGGCTCGTTCACAGGGGCGTTCAAAGGGGCGTTCACAGGGGTAGGTCCCGATGGCTAAAGCTGCGGCGGCCGGAACTGAAATCTGCCGCGATCTGGCCATCACCCCTGAGGAGGTAGCGATAGGTGACGAGGCCTTCAAGGCCCACCGGCCCCCTCGGAGGAAGCGTCTGGGTACTGATGCCCACCTCAGCACCGAAGCCATATCTGAATCCATCCGCAAAGCGGGTTGAACAGTTGTGATAAACACCGGCACTGTCCACGGCCCGCAGGAATCGTTCAGCCGTCTTTTGGTCAGTGGTGACAATGGCTTCTGTATGCCTTGATCCATGCCGCCGGATGTGCTCCAGCGCCTGATCCAGGTCAGCCACCACCCCCACAGCCAGGATCAGATCCAGATACTCCTCATCCCAGTCAGCCTCTGTGGCGGTGGCTTCAACACCGAAACTGCGACTGAGTTCATCCCCCCTGAGCTCCACAGCGGCAGCACGGAAAGCCGGAATCGCCTCGGCAAAGAAGGCAGCCGCAATCGACTGATGGACCAGCAGGGTTTCGATCGCGTTGCAAGCCGCGGGGTACTGGGTCTTGCTGTCGATGGCAATCCGCACCGCCTGGCTCACATCCGCAGCCCCATCGATGTAGAGGTGGCAGACGCCATCGGCATGGCCCAGGACAGGAATCCTCGTGTTGTCCTGAATGAAGCGCACCAGCTGGTTGCTGCCGCGGGGAATGATCAGATCGACCAGACCATCGAGACGCAACAGCGCCAGGCTCTGCTGACGGGTGGTGAGCAGTGCCAGGGCCTCAGGGGCGATTTCAGAATCAGCAAGACCAGCCTGCAGAGACGTCATGATCGCCTCATTGGTGCGTGCCGCTTCACTGCCGCCCTTGAGCATGGCTCCATTGCCTGAGCGGATCGCCAGGGAGGCGATCTGGATCACCGCATCAGGACGGGCCTCAAAGATCACGCCAAGCACCCCGAGGGGCACGGAAATACGTTCGAGCACAAGATCCTGATCCAGTTCACGGTGCAACTGGCGCTGTCCAAGGGGATCCGGCAGCCGAGCCAACTGACGCACACCCTCGATGGCCGCCTCGAGTTTGGCTCGATCGAGCTTCAGCCTGGCCAGCAGGGCGGCCGCCAGACCTTCCCTGTCTGCCCTCTCAAGATCCTCCGCATTTGCCGCCACAATTGCTTCGGCATCCCCCGCAAGGGCTGCGGCCATGGCCAGCAGGGCCTGCCGGCGCTGGGGATCCGTGGCCTGGCCGAGATCAATCGCCCCATGCCGCACCTGCATCGCCCGTTGAAGCAGCTCAGGCGATGGCTCGGGGACAGCAGAAAGCGATGTCATCTCAACGGCTCAGCTTGCAGCACATCATCGAGCCTCAGGGGTGTTCTGGGGCAAGCCGCTCAAGGGCAAGACGGGCAGCACCGAGTCTGCCGGCACTGTTGCCAAGGGCGCAGGCCCTGATCTGCAGGCCCTCCCGACTCACATCCTGAACCCGCCGCTCCACCTCCCTGCGCAGGGAGGGCAGGAAATGAACCGATCCACCGGCAAGGCCTCCGCCAACCAGAACCACCTCCGGGGTGAACATGTAAACCAGTGAACTGATCCCCACTCCCAGGATCCGGCCATAGCGCTCCCAGACAGCAAGGGCGGCTTGATCTCCAGCGGCGGCGAGACGGCTCAGCTGCGCGGGATCACCATCCCACAAGCGCCCCAGGCCAGTGATGCTGGCGAACTGTTCAAGGGAGCCGCTGTTGCCACTGTTGCAGGGGGGACCCTCAGGATCGACACCGATCAGACCTGGCTCCGCTGCGGCGCCGTTGTGGCCGGTGAACAGCTTTCCACCGAGCAGCACGCCACCTCCCACCCCTGTTCCCAGGGTGAGCAGCACCACATCACTGACGTCTCTGGCGGCACCGCGCCAGGCCTCACCGACAAGGGCGCAGTTGCCATCATTGGCAAGGGTCACCCGCCGGTTCAGACGTGGTTCCAGCCAGTCGGCAAGGGGAACATCAACCCATCCGGGCAGATTGATGCAGACCCTGGCCACCCGACTGGAGGCATCCATCGGCCCTGGAAGACCAACACCGACAACCTTGGCCTTGTGGTGCGGATCCAGGCGCTCAATCGCTGCGCAGAGAGCCACGGTCACAGCTCCGGGTACGGCCGGTTGAGGGGTGATCAGCTCAGCTTCCGCCAGCGCCTGTCCCTTTTGATCCAAGCGAGCCAGCTTGATGGCCGTGCCACCAAGATCAACGCCGATGACTTCGGTGCCGATGACTTCGGTGTTGTTGACTTCGGTGTTGTTGACTTCGGTGTTGTTTGGCAGCCTCTGATCAGACAGCGTTGGATCAGGCTGCGTTGGTTCGGGCGGCGTTGATTCAGACGGCATCAACTCAGAAACGGAAGAACAGCTGCATCTGGCTCTGCCAGGTGCCCTGCGTATCGACGGATCCCGACAGGCTCAGGTTCGGACTGATGTCAGAGGTGAGAGTTCCCTGTGCAGGAATGTCATTGCGATTGGGTGCAGCCAGCACCGAGAAATCGAATGCATCGGTGATCGCCATTCCGAAATCGGTCACCAGGGCAAGCTGTGGTGGCACACGGCCAGACACCCGCTCCTTG
>MPMF02139579.1_pt1 | contig 18578 bp, 18 predicted proteins | sample 1617271 | NCBI WGS metagenome assembly MPMF02 (sample SAMN05944812, study PRJNA350692) | marine metagenome | biome: marine; feature: ODZ; material: water; isolation source: 120 m water sample prefiltered with 30 um filter, filtered on to 0.2 um... | place: Pacific Ocean | collected 2012-04-09... | reverse complement strand
GAGTCGCGGGGATACCAGGTGGACACCGTCGAGTCAGCGGAGGATGGATTGAAGGTGGTTGAGAAGTCTGATTATTTCATGGTTATCACTGACGCGCGGCTCGAGGGGATGAGCGGCTATGATTTTCTCCGCGAAACGCATGAGCGCTGGCCGGACCTGCCGGTGCTCATGATCACCGCCTACGCCACGCCGAAACTGGCGGTGGAGGCGATCCAGACCGGGGCCATCGATTACCTCTCCAAGCCGTTCGAGCCGGAGGAACTGCTGCACTCCGTAAACCGCTGCGCCGAGCGGCACGAACTCATCCGCCAGAACGAAAAGCTCAAGGCACGCCTGCCGTATGGCTACCAGCTGGACGACATCATCGGGAACTGCCAAAGCCTGAAGGATCTGCGTGAGATGATCCGGACGGTTGGCCCGACCGAAGCAACGATTCTGATCCTTGGCGAAAGCGGCACCGGCAAGGAGCTGATCGCCGGTTCCGTTCACCACTCCAGCCAGCGTCGCGAGGAGCCGTACGTTCGATTGAACTGCGCGGCCATCCCGGAGACGCTGCTCGAGAGCGAATTGTTCGGGCACGAAAAAGGATCCTTCACCGGCGCGGTGAAACAGAAGACCGGCCAGGTGGAGGAGGCCAACGGCGGCACTCTGTTCCTGGATGAAATCGGCGAGATGTCCCGATCCCTTCAGGCCAAGCTGCTGCGGTTTCTCGAGGATGGCACATTTGTCCGCGTCGGCGGAACGGAGGAACTCCGGGTGGATGTTCGGATCATTGCGGCGACCAACCGGGACATCATTGAAGCCATTGAGAACGGCGATTTTAGGGAGGACCTCTACCATCGATTAAACGTGGTTCAGTTGAGAGTCTCGCCACTGCGGGATCGTGACGGGGATGTCATCTTGTTGGCGGAGCATTTTCTGTCGGGGTTCGGCCGCAAGATGAACAAGCAGTTGCAGCCGCTCTCTAGTGAGGTGCGTCACATGCTCGAAAGCCATCATTGGCCGGGCAATGTCCGTGAGTTGCGGAACACGATGGAGCGTGCGGTGATCCTCTCAACCTCCGATATGATCCACCCCACGAACCTGCCTGACTTTAGGTTCGAGACGCGCCTGCGAAAGGAGGATGAATCCGCTTCGTCCTATGAGGGGCTTTCACTTGAGGAGGCGCTTGCTTCATTCGAGAGTAACATAATTCGCACCGAGTTGGCACGCAATGACAAGAACCTTAGCCGAACCTCGCAGAAACTGGGCATCAGTCGGCACGCTTTGCGCTACCGGATGACACGCCTGCAGCTTACCCCAGAGACTGGCACGGATGATGAGGGGAACCCAGTCGCCGAATGAACCTGTTAATGACAACGCAAGGGCAATTGTTGGCCCTAATGAATCCCGGCAACCCGAATACCGACGGTTTTCTGGACTCGATCAAGATGCCGTTGCTGATCGTCACCATCGCGCTTGGCCTTGCCCTCATCATCGCCATGGTGATCCTAGCGATGCACAGTGTTGGTGGCGGAAGGCAATCCAAGCGCGGACGCGCTGCCCGTCTGACAACTTCCAAGCCGATGGCCCCGGGCGAGGAGGGCACCCGGCGCAAAAAGCGCCGCCGCCACAAGCGCCGCCGCCGGGATCACCGAAAACGAAATCCGACCCTCTCTGAAACCGGCGGTCTGCCTCCTAAGAACAGTGCTACACCGGAGGACGACGAAACAAAACCGGATTAGTGATCCAACCATCACAAAGTCAGTTGGTTACGGCAAAAAGCGGCTCCAATTTGGCAGCCGCTTTTTTCTTGCTGCCCAAGGCCAAGCGCCATGCGATGGTCGCGCTCTATGCCTTCTGCCGGGAAGTCGACGATGCTGCCGACGATGATTCCGTGCCGTCGGCCAAGCGCGCTGCAAGCCTGCAGCAGTGGAGGGATGATATCCGCAGAGCCTGCGAGTGGGGGGAACCCCAATTCCAGGTTTGCCGCGAGTTGCGCCCGTTCATCCGCCAATTCGCTCTGCCTTTTTATTTGTTTGACGAGTTGCTCGTCGGGATGGAGTCCGACTTGGAGAAAAACCGTTACAGGGACTTTGACGAACTGAAACTTTACTGCCACCGCGTCGCCTCGGTGGTGGGCCTGCTGAGCATCCGAATTTTTAAATGTGACGGCGATGAGGCGGAACGCTACGCGGAAAATCTTGGCCAAGCGCTGCAGTTGACGAACATTCTGCGCGACGTCGCCGAGGATGCCAAACGGGGCAGGATTTATCTTCCACAATCGATGCTGGAAAAACACGAGGTCGCCGAGGACGACATTTTGAACGGTCGCTTCACTGCTGGATACGCGAACGCCACCCAGGAAATCGCCGAACGCGCTTGGGCGCATTACCGCCTGGCCCGCGAATCATTTCCGGAGGAGCAAAGGCAGCAACTCGTGGCCTCGGAAGCCATGGGGGGCATCTACTGGCGCTTGCTGGGGAAGCTTCGAGCTGTTCAGTACAATGTGTTTCAGTCGAACGGGAGGAGGTTGAAAATCAATCACTTGGACAAGCTGGGCATCGGGTTGAAGACCTGGCTCCGGTCGCGGCGCAAATCGTACACACCGGACTACGGCTAGGCGGCCGGGGAAGCCAGCCGTTGGAGATTCGCCTCGAGTTGATTTCGGAACACGTACCGGTTGTGAGGCGTGATCACCACCGGCCGCTTGCCGCTTTTTCGGTAAAGCACCAGCATCCGGTGGTTCCCCCTCAAGGTGTTCCTCCAAACCTCTGGCTTCCCCTTGAGTCGCTTCGAGACCCGGTTGATGTCCGACAGCGGGATTCGGCGCAGGGCGTAGCCCATCCACTCGATCACCACGGCGTTGGAACCGACGCGAAAGTCAATCCTGGGCAGCGCCCAGAAAACCGCCAGAATAATAACCACCCATGTCCCGGGAACCGCCCAGACGATTGTACTCCAATTCTCTGTCAAGAAATCCATCAGGCTCGGGCGCGATGTTATCTCGGGTCCGGAATGAAAAGCGATTGGCCGATCCGTATCGTCCGCGGATTCAGGTTCGGGTTGGCGTCGAGTACCGACTTAAGTGTGATCCGTTTTTTTACACCCTGGCCTTTTAATTTGTTGTTGTAGGCGGCGATGATGGCCGAGATGGTCTGGCCGGCTTCGACGGAGTGGTCGAAGCCTTTTTCCGGATGGAGCGCGGCGGCGGGCGGCTTAGCCCCTGTTGGGGCGGATCGAAGCAACGCCTGCATCTCCTTGAGAATCAGATTCTTATCCTGAACGCGCTTGCTGTCGATTTCGCGGATCGACTTGGCCAACCCCTCCAGGTCGGCCCTGGTGACGGTGGCGGGATCCTTTGTCGCCGCTTGGGCACGGAGCAGACGCACCTCGGTGCTGAGCTTGGAGAGTTCGCTCTTAAGGGCATTGTGCGCCTCGAGAAGATCCGCCAGTTGGCTCTGTAATCGCCGATAATCCTCCCGTAGCGCGCGTGTCTCCAGTGAAGCCCCCTGCGCCAGGGCGACGGTGGGTTCCAAAAGGCAGGTTGCACCCAAAAACAAGCCAAACAACAAACGCTTCATGTCGGCAATCTAATCCCGCTCCTCCGGCAACTCAAGCCGAAGCCGGGATTTTTACTAAATTTTGATTGCCGCTATCAGGCCAAGCGGTCTCTATCTGCGCCGTGCAAACCTTTTTTCGGTGCTTGACCAACCTATTCCCACTCTGGTCCGTGCTTGTCGCCGTGGTAGCGCTTGTCTGGCCAAGCGCATTTGATTGGCACTCAGGGCCTGACGGCAAGTTTGGAACCGAGGATCATCCCGAGTGGGGTGAGGACGATATTCCCAACGGTACGATGATCCGCATCGGCCTTGGCATCATCATGCTGGGGATGGGGCTAACGCTGACCCTCGACGATTTCCGGCGGGTATTCGTGATCCCGTTCGCCTTGGTTGGCGGCGTGGCACTTCAATTCACCGTGATGCCAATACTCGGGTGGGGCATCGGTCACTTGATGGAATTGCCCCTGGACATGGCCGTCGGCTTGGTGCTGGTTGCCAGTTGCCCCGGCGGGACCGCTTCGAACGTCGTCGCGTTTCTCGCCCGGGCAAATGTAGCACTATCCGTCAGCATGACCGCCATTTCTACGACGATGGCCGTTGTGCTGACCCCTCTGCTCACCAAGTTTTACGTGAGCGAACAGGTGCCGGTGGATGCTCTTGGCCTGTTGCAGAGTATATTGGTCATCGTCATCCTACCGGTCGCTGTCGGGATCGCGATTAACCACTTTTTCGGTAAGGTATCCAAGCGGATAGCCGCTGTCTCTCCGTTCGTATCAGTGCTCGTTATCATCTTGATCGTCGGTTACATCCTTTCTCAAAACCGTGACTCCATCCTCGGGAACTGGCAAACGCTGGTCGCCTCGGTGCTGATGCTGCACGTCGGCGGCTTTGGGCTGGGGTACGGATTGGCTAGGTTGATGAGGTTCGACGAGCAATCGAGCCGCACGGTATCGATCGAGGTGGGTATGCAGAACAGCGGCCTAGGCACCGCCTTGGCCACGAAGCATTTCGCGGCTCTGCCGCTCGTCGCCGTGCCATGTGCTGTCAGCGCCGTGACACACTGCATCCTGGGCAGTATCGCCGCTGGCATTTGGCGGGTGATGAAGCCCAGCTCAACTGCCGATCAGCAATAGATTGCCAACGAGTCGATTCGGGTGTTTATTTCCCTCCTTTACACTGAAAAATGGCTGACCAAAAAAACATCCTCGACCTTTATTTTTTGGACGCCCGGGCGAGGCTGATCGACATCGCGGCGTTTATGGATCGCGTGGACCGCGCTGGCGGCGAGACGGATTTTCGCTACAACGCCTACCGCGAGGCGCTGAAGGCACTGGAGAGCGGGCAACCGGACCGAGCCGAGAAGGTGCTCTTGGCCTTCAGCGATCCTACGGACGAACCTATCCCTGCAGCGACCACCAAGGCCGCCTGCGGTGCCTGGCCCGGCGCGGACGAAGACTGACCGAACAGGACGATGCGCTACATTGAGCCACACGGCCACATGGTCAGCCGCACGACGGACGATTACCGGGCCATGGCCATGGCCGGCTGTCAGGCGGTGTGCGAGCCAGCGTTCTGGGCGGGGTTCGACCGCAGTTCGGCGCAGGGCTTTTACGACTACTTTTGCCAACTCACGCAGCACGAGCCGCGAAGAGCCTCGATATTTGGCCTGCCGCACTACACCTGGCTTTGCATCAACCCGAAGGAGTCGGAGGACCTCACGTTGGCCGACGAGGTGCTGGCAATCATCCCGGAATTCATGGACAGCCCGAACGTGCTTGGCATCGGCGAGATCGGCCTGAACAAAAACAGCCGCAACGAGATGACCGTGCTCGAGAAGCACGTCGACCTGGCGGGGAGCAACGATCAGTTGATCCTCGTCCACACGCCGCACCTCGAGGACAAGCGCAAGGGCACACGGCTGATTCTGGACGTGCTCAAAAGCGACAGCCGCATTCGGCCGGAGCGTTGCATCATCGACCATGTCGAGGAGCATACGGTGGGAATGGTGCTCGATGACGGGTTCTGGGCCGGCATGACCCTGTACCCCGAGACCAAGTGTACTGCCAACCGCGCGATTGACATTCTAGAGGTGTACGGAAACGAGCGCATCTGGATGAACAGCGCGTGCGACTGGGGCATCAGTGTGCCGTTGGCCGTGCCGCAGGCTGCGCAGGAAATGAAACGTCGTGGCAATGATGCCCAGTATATCGACAAGGTGGTTTATCAAAACCCGATCGAGTTCATGAGCCAGAGCCCGCGCTTCATCAGGCCCCTGGGGCTTTGAGCTTGGCCAAGCGCACATGAGGCTCAGCCACGGCATCCATCTGGCCTACTGCACAAACGTCCATCGCGGTGGCGACTGGCCGGAGACGTTCCGGTCGTTAAACGAGCATACGCTCCGCGTGCGGGACCGCGTTGGTGCGGGTAGGCCTTATGCGATCGGCCTGCGGTTGGGCGACACTGCCTCCCGCCAGCTTGGCCAAGCGGGCGAGCTTGAACGCTTTCGCGCCTGGCTCGACGAAAACAACTGTTACATCTTCACCATCAACGGCTTCCCGCATGGCGATTTTCACGGGAAACGCATCAAGGAGCAGGTTTATCAGCCGGACTGGACGACTCCGGAGCGCGTGGAATACACCAGGCGGCTGTTCGATATCCTGGCCGAGCTTGCCCCGGCGGATGCGGGTGGCAGCGTCAGCACCGTGCCGTGCTCGTTCAAGGAATTCATCACCGGTGACGAGCAGGTCGAGGCCATGCGGCGCAACGTTTGGGAAGTGGTCGAGCACATCGACGTGCTCAGCGAAAAGACCGGCAAGGATCTGCACCTCGGCCTCGAGCCAGAGCCGTTGTGTTATCTGGAAACGACTGAGGAGATGATCCATTTTTACCGGCAACTGCGCGACGACCGGCCCGGTGACGATCGGTTGGCCAAGCGCTTGGGGATTAACTACGACACCTGCCATCTGGCCGTCGAGTTCGAGGAGGCTGCCGCCGCGCTTGACTCGTTGGCTGCCGAGGGCATTCGCATCAGCAAGCTGCATTTCAGTTCCGCGCTCAAGGTGCAGCCAAGCGCCGAGACGCTTGACGGCTTGGCCGGCTTCGCGGAGGACATTTATTTTCATCAAGTCGTGGCTAGGAGCGCGGACAGTGCGCTCACGCGGTATCGCGATTTGCCGGACGCGTTGGCCGCCGCCGCGCGCGGCGAGACGGCTGGCGACACCGAGTGGCGGATTCATTTTCACGTCCCGCTGCACTGCCCGCCGACGGTGTTGTTCGACACCACGGCAGACCAGCTGCAGCAAGCCATCGGTGTGCTCGGCGCCAACCCGGCGCTCTGTTCGCACATCGAGATGGAGACGTACACGTGGGAAGTGTTGCCCGACGAGATGAAACAGCGCGACGTCGTCGATCAACTCGTCGGCGAGTACGACTGGACCTTGACTAAGTTGGCAGAGCAGGGGATTACCTCAGCTGACTGACATGCGCCCGAAGCGCGATTCATCCTACGGTTGTTTGAAGGCCATACTGATGCTGGGCCGGGTTTCCAACCTTCCCACGGTGTGGTCGAACTGCCTCGCCGCTTGGTTGTTGGCCGACGGCGCGCTGGTCGAGTCCGCGGATCAGGTACGTTTCGTCTGGCTTGCCGGTGGGGCGACGTTGCTCTATCTCGCCGGAATGTTTCTCAATGACGCTTTCGATGAACGGTTTGATCGGGAACATCGAACTGAGCGCCCCATCCCCAGCGGCGCCATCAGCGCTAGGGCAGTCTGGATTTTGGGGAGCGTCCAGATGGCGCTTGGTCTTGGCTGTGTCGTTTGGATCAACTCCATTGCGGCACTCTTCGCGCTGGGCTTGGCTGGAGGCATTCTTTGGTACGACTGGCTTCACAAGCGAATCATCTGGTCGCCGCTCATCATGGGCTTGTGCCGTTTTCTTCTGTACCTGCTGGCTTGTGCCGTCGCTGTTGGCTGCGTTACCTTGCCAGTCATCCTCGGGGCGGTTGCGTTGTGCGGCTATGTCGTGGGCCTCAGCAACATTGCCCGTCGAGAGGCTACGGGTGGCCGGGTCAATTCCTGGCCTGCCTGGTTGCTTGCCTTGCCTTTGCTGCTTGCGATTGCATCAGCATGTTTACCCGGCGGGGTGGAGGTGGCTTGGAGCGGGTTAATCTTCGCCGCATGCCTTTATGCTCTTTGGATTGTTCGCAGCCTGCTGTTCACGTTCAAGTCAATCATGCCACAATACGGCCGGACGGTATCCGGTTTGCTGGCGGGCATTGTGCTTCTCGATTTTTTGTTGGCAGCAAATCAGGATATGCAAACCGGCATGGTGTTCTTCCTGCTTTTTGGTTTGGCTATGCTGTTTCAGCGCTGTATTCCGGCCACCTGAACATGTTGGGGATCATTCGCTTGGCTTGCTTTTTGAGGGCAAACCGTAACTAATTCGTGACCTGCGGCGTATGGCAACTTGGTCAGGCCAGGCGCTTAACCAAGCGGGACTCTTGAAAAACCGGGCACAAAAAATCGTTTTGTCGATGCTGGCTGTGGCTCTGCTGGGAGCAGCAGCTGTGGCGCAGTGGACCCGTGATCCCGGAGGTCGTAGTGGTCGCGGCGGATTCGGCGGCGGCCGGGGTGGCCGTGCCGGCGTGCCGGATTGGGAAAACGATGCTGAGTTGCCGCATGACAAGTTCACCTTTGCCCGGGTGCAATACTCCGGCTATGGCCGGGGGTTCGGCGGCGGGTGGCGGGTGGATTATCCCGATGCAGACCTGAATTTTTCCTTTCGCATCGAGCAGCTCACCGCCATCAAGGCCGACCCGGATGGCACGCTTGTCGAGTTCACAGGGGATTTGCTGAATGAGCATCCGTTTGTCTACATCACCGATCCGCGTTCCATGTCCCTTGGCGAGGATGAGGTCAAGGGCTTTCGCGATTACCTGCTCAACGGCGGCTTTTTCATGGCAGATGATTTTTGGAGCGAATCGGAGTGGGAGACGTTTTACCGTGAAATGAAACGGGTATTACCCAATATTGAACCGGTCGATTTGGCCGTTGATCATCCGCTTTTCAACCATGTCTTTCCGTTAAATGAAAAGCCGCAGGTTCCGAGTGAGGACTGGTACGTGAGTCATCGGTTCGCCACGGCGCAACAGGCCTTGGAAAGCGGAGTTACTTGGGAGAGAAAACAGTACGAGACCCTGCCGCCCTTGCCTCATTATTACGCCTACTTTGACAAGAAGAACCGCATGATGGGCGTTGCCTGCCACAACACCGATGTCGGCGACGGCTGGGAGGAGGAGGGGGCGACCCCTTGGTATTTTAAACATTTCTCCGAGCCCAAGTCGTACCCGATGGGTATCAACATTCTCATCTACGCGATGACCCACTGAAGCTCGACGTGCCGGTTTTAGTGAGGTGTTTGGATGGTACCCCAGTTGTGCTATTGGTTGGGTGTGCATTGCAGTAATTGTTTTGCTTCAGACAGTTTTGGCGGTGCTTTAAACCGATTATGAATGGTTGGATTTCTGTTTGACCGATGAAAAAGTTAATCACGACGCTGACGATTACCTTACTACTGGTCACAACTGCCTTCGCAGACCCGATTCACGATGCTGCCGAGAATGGAGATCTTGCTGGTGTCCAAGAGGAATTGAGTAAAGGCATGGATGTGGGTGATGAGGATGTAAGTGGATTGACTCCTTTGAATTATGCGACTCGTCTTGTTCACAAGGAAATCGTCGAACTGCTCACAGCAAGGAGTTCGCATTCAAGCTCATACGAGCCATTAGCCAATCAATGGTATTGGTTTTGAAATGAACGTCTTGGGAATGGGAGGATGCGTCGGTCACGACCCGGCGGCGGCGTTGGTCGTCGATGGGCGAGTTGTCGCCGCAGTTGAGGAGGAGAGGTTGATCCGGGACAAACACGCCAAGGGGAGGCAGGCTAGCGAGGCGGCGAGGTTCTGCCTTGAGCACGCCGGGCTCAAGCCGTCCGATGTCGATGCTGTTGCCATCCCCTTTGCTCCGCTTGCTTTTTTTCATCCCGGCCGCTGGCATTTCGCTCGACGCCACTGGTATGCGCCCGACCGCGCGCTGACAGCCATTTTCAACGGCAACCGCCGGTTTCGTCGGTTTCGCCATCAACTCTTCGCTGCGCTAAAACGACTCGGCATCAACCCGGATAAAATCCGTTTTTTTCCCGTGGAGCATCATCTGGCACACGCCTCCAGTGCCTATCATCTTTCTGGATATCGCGACTCCGCCATCCTGAGTGTGGACGGCAATGGCGAATACGCCACCACTTGGTTCGGACACGGCCGGGGCGGGGAAATTCATTGCATCAAGGAGTTTTACATGCCCGACTCACTGGGGGGACTCTACGGAGCTGTCACTGAGTTTCTGGGCTTTGAGATGCTGGACGGAGAATTCAAGGTCATGGGCATGGCCCCCTATGGCGATCCGTAGCGCTCTGATGTGTCGCAGCTCATGGACTGGGATGAGCGCGGCTTCCGAGTCAACACCCAACTGGCAAACTGCATCGGCATCCGCCGCCACAAACGCGACACCGGCCAAGGAACCTATTTTTCACAAAAATTGATCGACCACTGGGGGTTGCCACGCAGCGGCGATGACAAAGATGAGCCCTATATCCACATTGCTGCCGCGGTCCAGCGTCAACTCGAGGAGGTGCTCCTTGCGCTGATTCGGCACTATCTCGGGGACCTCATCAGCAGTACCCGTCGGCTCGCCTATGCCGGTGGCGTGGCGCTCAACGTCAAGGCCAACCAGCGAATTGTTGAATACCTCGACCCGATAGAGGGTGAATTGTTCGTGCAGCCGGCAGCCAGCGATGCTGGTTCTGCGCTTGGGGCGGCCACCTATGCGGCACACCAACTGGGTGACAAGGTTCTGCCAATGCAGCACGCCTATCTTGGCCCCGAGTATTCCAATGATGAGATTCGCCGAATGCTTGACACGCGGGACGTCCGGTACGAGCGATGCGATTCCATCACCGACACCGTCAGCGAATTGCTCTCCCGGGGTGAGGTAGTCTCATGGTTCCAAGGTAGGATGGAGTTCGGCCCGCGCGCCCTGGGTAACCGCAGCATCCTCGGCCATCCTGGCATTCACGGCACAGCCGATACCATCAACACCCAGATCAAATACCGAGAGCGTTGGCGTCCCTTTTGTCCATCCATCCTCGACACCGTGGCCTGCGACTTCCTACAAACCAAACATCCCTCCCCCTACATGACTTTCACTTTTGACGTGGCTGACCATTGGAAGCCGCGCGTGCCGGAGATTGTCCACGAGGACGGCACCGTACGGCCGCAAATTGTCACTCAGAACTCGAATCCGCGCTACCATGAGCTGCTGAAAAAATTCGAGGCTCGGACTGGTATTCCGATGCTGCTTAACACCTCACTTAACCGTCGCGGCGAGCCGATGGTCTGCTCTCCGGAAGACGCCCTGGAGATGTTTTTTGGCAGCGACCTCCAATACCTTGCCATCGGGGATTTCCTGGTGAAAAAAGAATAAACCGGCACGTTGGAATCAGATGAACAATACGGCTGCAATCAAATCCAGATCAAGGTGCTTTAAGCTAAGTTCGGAACAAGAGTCTTCTGGATTTGCGTACGGCACGGTGAACCGTCAACCTCCTCCATATACACAGCACCAAGACAGGTAAAGAATTGAAAGCTAAACGAAAATGAAACAACAGATAATCACAACAATCGCAGCCGTGCTATTGGCGGGGTGTGGGGAGTCGCAGCAGTTGACCGTTGTTAAACAAGCTGGTAATCTGTTGTGAATATGTCAACGCAGCAGCCGTCATTAGCACTTTAGCTCCGAAGAAAGGAAAGTTACTGTGAATCTGAAAACCCATATCAAAACGGTATTTACGGCCTTGGTAACAACCGGTTCCCTTGTTTGGGCCCAGCAAGATAAACCACGCCCCGATCTTTTGATCGCCGATTTCGAGGCTGAAACCTACGGCGACTGGAAGGTGGAGGGCGAAGCCTTTGGTCCCGGGCCGGCGAAGGGGACCTTGCCAGGGCAGATGCACGTCAGCGGCTACAAGGGCAAACGTCTCGTGAACAGCTTTTTCAACCACGATCGCACGGTTGGCACCCTGACTTCTCCATCGATTAAAGTAGAACGTGACTACCTGAGCTTTCTCGTCGGGGGAGGGGGGCATAGAGGCAAGACCTGCATGAACCTCTTGCTGGACGGGAAAACAGTCCGTAGTGTCACCGGTACCAACAACCAGTCCGGCGGTAGCGAGACGCTGCAGCCCGGCGTTTGGGACGTAAAGAAATTCAAAGGCAAAACGGTCACGCTGCAGATCGTGGATGCCGAGACCGGTGGCTGGGGGCACGTCAATGTGGATCATATCGTCCAAACCGATACCAAGCCCAAAATTCCCAAATTCGGCAACAATGAGAAGGAATTCACGGTCGAGAACAAGTACCTCGTCATACCTATTCAGGACAGTGGGGGCAAAGGTGGGCAGATACAGCTTTTTGTGGACGACGAGGAAGTGCGTCGCTATGGCCTTAGCATCGCACCTTCTGCCGAATCGACCAACTGGTACGCCTACTTCACCATAGAGAGCTACAAGGGCAAGAAAGCTCGTGTGGTGGCGAGCAAGGCCACAGAAGACGGTTTTGCCTTAGTCAAGCAGTCCGACGTCATACCGGGCGAGGAGAACTTCTACAAAGAGCCTTATCGTCCCCAGTTCCACTTCACCCAGAAAGTGGGTTGGAACAACGATCCCAACGGGATGGTCTACCATGAAGGCACCTGGCACTTCTTCTTTCAGCACAACCCAGTGGCGCTCCCATGGGGCAACATGACTTGGGGGCACGCCACGAGCAAGGATCTCCTGTACTGGGAGCAGCAACCGAACAAGCTCTTTCCGAAAACCATGGCAGTGCTCGACTGCTTCTCCGGCAGCGCCACGGTGGACAAGAAAAACACAGCCGGTTGGGGCAAGAACACTTTAGTCGCCTTCTTCACCGACACCGGATGCGGCGAATGCATCGCCTACAGCAACGATAACGGAGACACCTTCACCTACTACGAGAAGAACCCCGTGGTGAAACATGGCGGGCGTGACCCGAAGGTAACCTGGTACGAATACGATAAAAAGGATAGGCCCCTCGATGATGCAGCCAGGAAACTGGGTGGCCACTGGGTCATGACCGTGTTTGACCAGAACAAGGAACACGGCAGAAACGCCGCCTTCTACACCTCGACCGACATGAAGGAATGGACCGAGCAAAGCCACCTGCCGGGCTACTACGAGTGCACCGAGCTCTTCGAACTACCGGTCGACGGCGACAAGAAGAACACCCGCTGGGTGGTTTACGCGGCCGATGCCAAATACCAGGTTGGACAGTTCGACGGCAAGGTCTTCACCCCCGAGCACAAGGAGAAGCACCAGGTGCACTGGGGCCCTTATTATGCCTCCCAGACCTTCGATAATCCGCCCGACGGGCGCAAAATCCAGATGGGCTGGTTGCGCATCGGTGCCCCGGGGCCGTACAACCAGCACTTCAGCTTTCCCCACCGCCTGACCTTGCGCCAGACGGAGGATGGTGTCCGCATGTACGCCAAACCGATCAAGGAAATCGAGAACCTGCGTGCCAAGAGCAACCAGGCTCGGGCCCAGGAACTCGCCGCCGACAAACCGGTCACCATGGCCGTGGGTAGCGATCTCCTCGACGTGCGCCTGACCGTAGAGCTGGGTGTCGCCAAGGCCATTGTCCTCAACTTGCCCGGTCGAACCATCAAGTATGACGTGAATGGTCAAAAGCTGAACGGCTCGCCGCTCAAACCGGCGGATGGCAAGATCAGCATACAGGTTCTGGCAGACCGTTCGCTGACCGAGATTGTCGGCAACGATGGCCGGGTTTTCATCAGTGGATCGGGACCCGCAAAACAGGACACAACAGAAGTCTCGGTCGTAGCCCAGGGAGGCAAGGCGAAACTTGTCAAACTGGAAGCCCACGAACTAAAATCCATCTGGTAGGATTTGCCATCGATGTAGCTCATCGCTCAAAGCAGCAAACTGTTTTTTGCGTCTCGCATTTGTCCCTGTGCATTCGACGCTCGACTAACCAACGTCAGCGGCGAGGTGGTAACAAAAATGTTGGCATAACTAATCGCTTCAGAGGAATTTTGCCCTACAGGACCTCGAATTCTTCCAACACCTCAGCTGCAGTTTTTAGCCGCGCAAATTTGGGCTGCCAGATCTTAAAACAGGCCTCGTGCAACTCCGGCCAGGGTGAGGCGCAGCCATCGGTGATGGCAGTAACCCGATAGTTGCGCTGGGTGGCGGCAATGAGGGTGGAGTTGACGCACACGTCGGTGGTGATGCCGGTCATCAGTAGGTGCGTTATTCCCTGGCTGCGCAGGGCAAGATCCAGCGGTGTGCCATAAAATTTGTCGTAGGTATGCCCGCGAATGATGAGTTCCTCCGGACGCGGCTTGAGTTCTTCAATCGTTTCCGCAGACTCCACTCCTGTTCCGGCGTTGTGGCCGATCAGGCAGTTGCTCGATTTGCTGCCAAAACCGGGCGAGCTCTCGCTCGGCAGGTGCTCGATGCCGAAAGGATCACCGCGCAGGCACGGCACGTTGTCCGCATACACAAACTCCGTGAAAATCACCGGCGCACCTTTCGATCGGCAAGCATCAATCAGCCCGGAGATAATGGGGATGATATGCTGCGCGGCGGCCACCTCCAGTGAGGCGCCCTCGTCAATGAACCCATGCTGCATGTCGATGACAATCAGCGCGGTTTTACCGGCAACACAACGATGGGTTTCGTCGATGACTTTCAGCTTGGCCTCGAGAATAGCGTTGTGATCACTCATGGGTGAGGACAGTGTAACGAGCCTCAAGTATGGGGCAAGTTCCGCTTCGCTGGCCATTGGTCGAGAAAGGACTGGAGAATTTGGGAAGCGGGATTCTTTAGCAGTTGATCGATAGGGCCCTGTTCACAAAGAACGCCGTTTTCCAATACCAAGGCGTGGCTGCAAAGGGGGGGGCGTGAAAAACAAGTGGTACCCCGGGCGGGACTTGAACCCACAACCTACGGATTAGAAATCCGTTGCTCTATCCAGTTGAGCTACCGGGGCGGCCTGCAGCAAAGGGTTGTCGTTAAATCTTCGCAGGTCAAGTGCTCCGGGCAAAGCGAACGCAAAACGGTCATTTACTCTTCAAAAAAAAGTGCCCGGGCGTAATCAGCCGTGGAGAAGGGCCGAAGGTCGTCCGGTTGTTCACCCAGTCCGATGAACTTGACCGGTAAATCCAGCTCGTGCTGGATGGCCACCACCATTCGGCCCTTGGACGTGCCATCTAGCTTGGTGATGACCAGCCCGGTCAGTGGCACCGACTTGTTGAACTCCCGCGCCTGGTTCAGGGCGTTCATCCCGATGGAGGCATCGATCACAAGCAGTGTTTCATGCGGCGCGCCGTCGACTTTGTCGCCGATCACCCGGTGCAGTTTTTCCAGTTCGCGCATCAGGTTGTGCTTGGTGTGCAACCTGCCTGCGGTGTCGATGAACAAATAATCGACGCCCCTGCCGAGTGCTGACTTTGCAGCGTCATGTGCGATCGATGCTGGGTCGGCGCCGTAGTTGCTGCTCACGACCGGGATGTCGAGCCGTGTTCCCCACAGGTTCAGTTGCTCGATGGCGGCGGCTCGAAACGTGTCGCACGCGGCCAGCATCGGACTGCCGCCGTCGGCCTTCACACGGTGGGCCAATTTGGCCGCCGTGGTGGTCTTGCCGGTGCCGTTTACGCCGACCAGCGAAACCACTGTCAGCCCGTCGCGCTTGGCCAAGTGGGCGGTGCTCTCGCCGAGACAGGAAACAACTTCCGCTTGGGCGACTTCCAGCACGCTGCCGGCCTGGCCGCCGCCCGACTGGTACGTTTCGCGGACGACATCGATGATGCGCTGGGTGATGGCGAGGCCCATGTCGGAGGCGAGCAGCGCGGCTTCAAGTTCCTCGATGTCATCCCCGGTGAGTTTGGGCGAGCGGGAGACAATCCGGTGGATCTCAGTGGACAGCTTGGACTGCGTCTTTTTCAGACCGGAAAAGAACTTGCTGAACAAACCCATGTGATTAAACCTGCACGCTTACGGTGGAGCGGGGGAGGCGGCGTTTCATCTCGTCAAGGATATCGTACGGCACGCAAACTGTTCCAATGATGGGCTGGCCCCTGCCCGGGCCATGGCAGTCCGACCCGCCGGTGGATAGCAGGCCAAGGCGCGCGGCCATTTCGCGGTAACGCTTGGCGGTGCTCTTTGGATGCCTGCTGTGCCAGCACTCGATGCCGTCGAGCCCGGCACGAACCATGTCGGGGATCAGGTGATCGATTTTGTTGAGGCCGGGATGGGCCATGACGGCCAAGCCTCCGGCCTGATGGATCAGCCGAATGCCCTCCTCAAACCGGACGTTGACCTTGGGTGTCCAGCCGGGGGCGCCTTTGCGCAGATAGCGGGCGAACGCCTCGTCCATCGTTCCGCAAAAACCGTGTCTCACGAGCGCCCGGGCCACGTGCGGCCGGCCGGGAGCCCTACATTTGGGCAAGGAGAAGACCTGGTCGGCGCGCAGGGCCACTCCGATCGAGTTGAGTTGCCGGATCAAGTCGTGGACACGGTTGGTGCGGTTTTGCTGGTAGCGGGTGGTTTCGCGGATCAGTTCCTCGTTCATCGTGTCGAGGAAGTAACCGAGCAGGTGCATCTCGTGCCCCTCGATGTCGGTGGACAACTCGGTGCCGGGGACGAACTCGATGCCGCGCTCGGCGCAGGCCTTGGCCAGGCGCGGGCAGCCCTCGATGGTGTCGTGGTCGGTCAGTGCAATGGCGGCGAGACCCATCTTCTGTGCCTCCTCGGCCACCTGCTCGGGCGTGGAGACGCCATCCGAGAAGAGCGTGTGCAGGTGCAGGTCGATGTAGGGCTTGGCCAAGTGTTTCTCCCGATGGCTGACTCAGTTGGCGGTGGTTCGCGCCGGACGCATGAGCCTGCCCTTGACCTTGTCGAGAATGCCGTTGACGAATCGGCCGCTGTTCTCGGTGGAGAATTTTTTTGCAATGTCGATCGCCTCGTTGATGCTGACCACCGGCGGGATGTCGTCGCGGTGCAGCATCTCGTAAATGGCCAGTCGCAGGATGTTCCGGTCCACCTTGGCGATGCGCTCGATGTCCCAGTTGCGTGTCTGCTCCCCGATGATGCCGTCGAGTTCGCTGAGTTTTTCCAGTACACCGCGGATGAGGGGGTCGCCGAACTGCCGGACTTCGTCGTCCTCGGGCGTTGGAGGTTCCGGCTCCGAGGGTTTGCCCCAAGTGGCCGGCTGGTGATCCTCAGCGATGGCGGCGCTGGTTTGGGATTTCCAAAAGCGGTCGAGCTCCTCCTCGATGGCCTCAGGAGGGTTCACATCATGCTGGAATAGGAACTGGATGGCCCGTTCGCGGGCCTGGCGGCGAAAGCGCATCGCCAGTAGAGTGGCGGAAATCGGGTTTCAGGAAAATGCAAAAATCAGCCCGAGGTGGAAAATGTTTTCAAATCGGGGCGGACGGTCTCGTGCGACGTGCTGAATTGAAGCTCCTGATCCCCCACGGCTTGCAGGCGGCGGACACATTCCGCGACAGAAAATCCAGGGTGCAGGGCATCTTCAAAGCTGCTGATCCCCGCAAGAGGAGGCAGGTTCCTATAAGACCTGTAGATCTTCATGGGGTCGACACACGGTAGAATCGATGTCCAACACCTGCCTTGGGCCAGACGGCAAACTCAACGACCTTTGGTTCCGTCACAAATTCATTGGTCTGGAGTTTCTCCCAGATGCCCGAGACAAGGTCGTCGGTAGCGTGAAGGGAATATGAGTTGCCTGGAAGGGCTGCGAAGCGAATAGCAAGCCGGGGTCGGTGTGTGTCAGATGCCGCGGCCTTTAAAAGAATGATTTCGGCGAAAATCACATCGCCCGGGGTGCCGCCGGGCACGAAGCTGGCGCGCCAGTTGGCGGGGTCACGTTCGCTGCCAATGCTAGAGACCAGCTCGAGTGACGAGCCGCCGCCGTCCGCCGTGCTTGGCCAAGGGCCCTCGGTGGAGTAGTTCACCGAGTAAACAATCTGGCCATCGGGGTCGAGCAGCCGGATTTCCTCGCCGGAGTTGGAGAGGCTGCCGCCGTAGGCGCCAAGGACGGGCGCGTTCGGGTATTTCGCGAGGAACGCCGCCGGATCGTCGTTTGGGATGAGGAGGCCGGATTCCCAAGGAGCCAGTGTCTGTTCGTCGAACGTAAACTGTACACCGGAAAGGCTCACGCCGGAGAGTTCCAGTGGTATGCCGCCCGTGTTTTTCAACTCAATAAACTCAAACGTCTTTCCGTCTGCCGGGTTGTACATCAACTCCGTGATTTTGAGGGCGGCCGAGGGGGATATGACGATGGATGATGAGGAAGGAGCACTCCAAACATCCCCGCTTTTTGCGCGGACGGTGAGGGTGGAGGTTTTCTCAATGGCGACCGGCACGCCGCCGGCATCCAGAAGCGTGGCCTCGAAATTGAAACTCAAGTCCTTGTCGTACCGGGAGCCGCGATGGACCTCCACCGCAAAGATATTTATCCCGTTGTTGAACTTGGGCAGTTCAACGAAGTGGGAGAAAAAGGTTCGGCTGTCCTTGGCTGAATTGCGCTTCTCAGAGTAACTTGATGAACGGATCGTCCCTACCTTCATGTTGCTGCGGAACAGCTCCTCCCCGTTCAGGTAGACGATTGCGCCGTCATCCCGCAGCAGCTTGATGAGCAATGCCTTGTCGCTTAATTCTCCCATCTGGAAGCTCTTCCGGAAATAGATGGTGGTGTGGAATTTCGTGCTGGGGTCGGGGCCCCGGTCCACAGCGGTGGCTTCATCCCCGTCCCCGTATCCCAGCTCCGCCTTGCCGGTTTTCCAGTCGCTGTCATCGTAGTCGATCGCAGTCCACGGCTTTCGGGCAAGGCTGGCGCCGGTGTCGAGATACTTCCATTCGGCCCCCT
>MPMF02152351.1_pt1 | contig 18612 bp, 16 predicted proteins | sample 1617271 | NCBI WGS metagenome assembly MPMF02 (sample SAMN05944812, study PRJNA350692) | marine metagenome | biome: marine; feature: ODZ; material: water; isolation source: 120 m water sample prefiltered with 30 um filter, filtered on to 0.2 um... | place: Pacific Ocean | collected 2012-04-09... | reverse complement strand
TGCTGTCGACAACATCCTGGGCCACTCCCGCACCATTGATTACAGAAGTATTCCTGCTGCAACCTTCACCCATCCAGAGATCAGCTCTGTTGGCTTAAGTGAGGCAGAAGCGAAAGATCTTGCTCTGAAAGAGGGTTTTGAGCTTGGAAGTGTACGTAGCTATTTCAAGGCCAACACCAAAGCTTTGGCAGAGCTTGAAAGCGATGGTCTGATGAAGCTGCTGTTCAGAAAGGACTCTGGTGAAGTTCTGGGTGCTCATATTTATGGCCTGCATGCCGCTGACTTAATTCATGAAATAGCGAATGCAGTGGCGCGTCGTCAGAGTGTGGCCCAATTGGCCTATGAGGTGCATACGCACCCAACCCTGAGCGAATTGGTTGAAGTGGCTTATAAACAAGCAGCATCACAATTAACGAAGACGAGGTGATCCCCTCGCCAATAAAAGCCTAGACAGGCTGCTTCATCTAAGTTCTCATCCAGATCGTTTTTTTTGTTTTCCTAACTCCCCATGGAGATTCGTCGTCGTCCACCAAATCCAAGCATCAAGGTTGCTCAACTTGAGTATTCAATTCCCCACGAAGAAGCTCAGCCGCGCAACATTCTTGAGAAGATTCTCTGGGAAAAAGATCGTGAAGTAGAAGTAGCCCGCCAACGTGTTCCATTGGAAACGTTGAAATCCAAGATTCAAGATTTACCTGCTCCAAGAAATTTTATCGCTGCCTTAAAAAAGGCCAATGTAAAGCCTGCAGTGATTGCCGAAGTCAAAAAGGCAAGCCCTAGCAAAGGAGTAATCCGTGAGGATTTTGACCCAATAGCCATAGCCAGGGCCTACTTAGAAGGCGGTGCCAGCTGCTTGTCTGTGCTAACTGAAAAGAATTTCTTTCAAGGTGGTTTTGATGTCCTTGTAGATGTGGCAAGGAAGTTGAACTTCCTCTACTTTGCAAGGATTTTATCTTTACTCCCTACCAGCTGTATCAGGCCAGGGCCGCTGGAGCTGATGCAGCTCTTCTGATCGTCAAGATACTTTCCGATCAGGATCTTACTTATCTATCAAAAGTTGCAGCGAGTTTAAGCCTCACAGTTCTGGTGGAGGTGCATGACGCTGATGAAATGGAACGGGTTCTCAACCTTGGAGATTTTCCGCTGATTGGTATCAACAATCGCGATCTCACAACCTTTGAGAATGATCTCGGCAAGACCGAACAGTTGATCAACCATTTTCGAGCAAGGTTGCAGCAGCAAGATGTTCTTTTGGTGAGCGAATCAGGCCTATTCACCAGGGCCGACCTTGATCGAGTTCAGGAAGCTGGTGCCGGAGCTGTCCTTGTTGGCGAAGCCCTCATGCGACAGAGTGATATCAGCGCTACATTAAAGTAGATAATCAATATTTAAGAGAAAGGCATGTAACATCAAACTATCAGACATAGTCTATCAAGAGACAAACAATGAAAGCCTAAAACCAATAGTTATTCAACTCAAATATGAATCCTTTCATGGTACCATAATTAGTCTTGAGAGCAAGACTTGAAGCGGAAGCCAGAATGCCTGTGAATAAGGAGACATGCAACTGATTGGGTCAATCACAAAAAAAATAAAGATTCACGCGAAACCCCTACTAAAAAGCAAAGGGAAAGAATACAAACGAACACAAACAAGATGGGTGCATTATTGTTGTATTCAATTGAGAATGTATTCAAATCAAGAGCTAAGCAATTAGAGAATAAAGCAAAGTCACGAATGATACGAAGATTTAATCAGGGAAAAAATTCCTGGGGAAATCAAGTTAGAGTAACATGAGGTTTATACATTAATTCTAGATAGTCAATGAAAATGCCAACAGCTAACTTATGGACGCAATCATGTTCAAAGGAAATAGAACAGATATCCCCTGTTCCAGGCAATGAGAACAAAACTATAAATATTAATAAATATCTAGGTGTTATAAGATACATAAACAAAAAAGCAGCGAACACAACCAACGTAATAAAACTAGGCAATCCATTAGCTCTAATCAATTCAGTCACTTTAATAACCATATTTTCATGTGCAGTTCCTGCAAATGCTGCAATTGAAAGCTATGAGGAATATCAAAAGGCAATTAGCTGGAAAGCAGCAAAAAATTCAATGGTCTTGAAAATAAATGAAGTTGTAGAGTTAGCAAAGAAAAATTCACCGGCACTAAAAAGCCAATATCTATTATTATCGTCTAAAGAGTATTCCACACTTGCATCTCAAGCAGCATGGTTCCCGTCATTGAGCATGGACATGGATTGGGAACGCATTAAAGGAGAAGAGAATACATATGATCCTCAGGCTTTATTAGATAAAAATTCAGAAACAGAAAAAGATTACTCGAATCTTGCACCTAGCGCGACAATAGAATGGGATGTTGTTGATTTAGAGAGAGATTCTAATATCTCAATGGCCTTCGCAACTGAAGACCAACAGTATGAAGCAACCTTGAAAGAAGAGAAAGATGTAATATCAAGCACACAGAAAGGCTATGTGACACTGCAATATGCCATAGCAAGTTATTATACAAGCAGAGTATTAGCTAAAAACGCATTAGATTTTTACAGAGCTGCTGAACAGTTATATACAGCTGGAATAGCAACATTTTACGACGTAGTAAAACAGAAGGCAACCCTGCTTGACAATGTAAGCAACACAGTTAGCGCGATAAATAACATTAAAAACGCACAAAACACACTAAGTTCAACAATAGGCTTATCACCTGAGTCCCCGCCAATTATTCCCGCAACTTCACTAGATTTACTGGGCGAATGGACGCATACACGAAATGAAAGCATTCGCGATGCAATATTATCAAGTAATTCACTAAAGGAAAGCAAAGCTAAAACAGCTTATTACAATGCTTATGCTAGGTATTATATAGCAAAGTATTATCCAAAACTTACATTGGAGTTAGAGGTAGACCCTTCTAGAGTAAGTGGATATCCGAGTTATTCAACTAGTTTAAATCCGGGATATCAAACTGACAGTTGGAAAGCCACTCTAACTGCCTCTATTGGGTGGGACGTCTTTGATGGTGGGATCAACAGATCCAATGCAAATGCTCAGCTATATAATGCCAAATCAGAAGAACAAAACTATAGGGATACCTTAAATCAGTTGGTATCAACAATAAAAAATAATTACGAAACAATAGATAGCTATGCATTTATAACAGAAAACAATGTTGAAGAGGTAAAGGCAGCTGTTGATTTGCTCAGGATGGACTTAGCGGCACTATCATTAGGTCAAGGCTCTGCTACTAACGTAGTACAAGATCAAAGTGCAATCGTTTCTTATATGGACAAATTACTGAGTAATATTCAAGTCTATAATAATAATCTTATTGAAATCAGTTCATCAACTGAAAAACCTATACACGCGATGGAGGAACAAAAGCTCATACACCCAATTAAGCTCCTAGCACCATTGGAAGTGCCAACATTTCAGCCTAATTAACTAGATACTAATCGAATAACATAAGCTTAAGAGTAATGATGCGCTAAAAACTCCGTTAACATCTGGAACAGCAGCACCTTGCAAAAGACCATTTAAATCCCATGTGGCTTGTATATCTCTATTTTCATGGTCAGGCATAGGTAAAACCATCCAAGAATGTTCACATGGATCTGATATATATTGATCTATAAGGTGCGACAATCTAGCAGTTTCATCACCATTAATTGTAAAAGACTTTGCACGGTTAATGATATTTATAATTTCAATAAAATTTCGTGGTTTCGACAATTCATTAAAGGTTAGAAAATTTTCAAAACTAGTTATAAATGTTGAGCTATGTTCGATCTTCCTAGTATCAAATGAAGACGTTGTGTTCGCGTCAAAGCAGATAAGGTATGCATCCGTAGGCCACCAATACGAGGAAAATGTAGAATTATTGGTTATAGAGCAAGAATTGCCCTCCTTAATAAGAATATTGCGCTGCATAGCATGATAGTTTAATGTAATACAATCATGCGAGCTATACCAGCCTTTTACTTGACTATTGCCAAGGCCAATAAAATCTGAAATCCCATCAGAAGTTATATAGGTTGAGAATTCGTTGGAATTAGAATTACGATGATTATTTATGAACTGCAAAAGTTTATCCGGAATATTTTGTCTCTTTGACTGATAGGCTCTGGCGAGCCAGATAGATGAATCACAATCCGGAGGTGTAAATTTATTATAACCTACACAATAGTTTTTAGATATTGAGTAAGAATCTAAATCATCGAAAGCAACTGAACGAAGATATAAGAGTTCATCGTTAGATGTAGATTCAGTTAGTGCAAGGACTAGTGAAGTTATCCACACATCTGAGTATCCAGGCATGAGTAAAAAATCACTCCAATTTTGATTAAATCGAGAGCATAGTAAATTCTCTGCTTCAATTATTAATTTGTTGATAAGAGTAGTTAGCAACATTGAACTCATTTAGCTACAGTTTTGAAATAACCTGGTTCGTTTATTAGTTCATCAAAAGTACCTGATTGAGTAAGTTTACCATCCTCGAGAACTATAATTTTATCTGCATTACGAATAGTGCTTGTACGATGAGCAATTGCTATACGAGTAATCGATAAACTTTCTAGAGTATTCGTTACAGCAGATTGTGAAATCTCATCAAGTGCAGAAGTAGCTTCATCAAGAATAAGAACCTTTGGTTTGGAAATTAGTGCTGCCGAAAGTATAAGGCGTTGTCTTTGTCCTCCTGAAAGATTAGAGCCGCCTTCACTGATGATGGTTTCAATACCCATAGGCATATTTTTAACATCATCAGCAAAAGAGCTTTTTTCTAATGCTTCCCAGACTTCATCGCGAGTAAAAACAGATCCTGCACAGATAACATCATAGATAGTTCCTGGGTTAACGGATATGTTTTGCATAACTACACCTAGCTGAGATCTAAAGTGTCTAATAGAAAGAGTATGTAATGGATTACCATCGACAAGAAGATTGCCAGATTTTGGTTGATCGAAACCTAATATTAAGCGAGCAATAGTACTTTTACCACTTCCTGAAGGGCCAGTTAAAGCTGTATATTTTTGTTTCTCAATTTTAAAACAGTTATCTGTAAGCACTAATTTTTCACTACCTGGATAAGCATATGAAACATTAGAGAATTCAAACTCACCCTTCAATTCGTGTCGATACGCCGAGGCGGATGTACCAGGCTCTGGAGTAGCATAAATTATGGGCTCTACTCTCTTCCACAAAGCGAGAGCTTTTGTTAGAGACACTGCAAGCGTATTTGAAGCCGTACTTATGGATAGAATAAAAGCAGCAAAATAAGCATTGAATGAGATAAAGATTAAATAGTAATCAAGTTGGGATGAAGAATCAGAAGGGTGTGTTATGAAATAGGTTATAACTGAAAGTAAAAGCCAAGTAGCTAAAGGGGAAAAAGCGCTTCCTCCAAGTTCTAGCAAGTCATTAAAATAATTACTAGAATTCTGTAAAACTATGTTATCCTTTACACGTTTAAATATTTGATTAAGTATATATATACCAGAGTGACTTGTACGTACTTGAGGGAAGCCTATTACTGTCTGGAGAGAAAAATCATTCAACTCTGCATTTGAATCAAGAAGAGGTATTTGAAGGTTAGCACTTCTTCTAGCACTGTATATAATGAATGTTGCGACCAACGCACTATAACCTAAAGCGACTAACGAAAGTGTAGTGTCAACGGTTAACATACCAATAAAATATGTAAAGCCAAACAACACTGATATTGCTGCTGATAATAGAGATGAACCTAATTGCTTTCGTATTTGTGTGATGGAGTTGACTCTAGAAGATAAATCACCGGGACTATATTTTTCAAAAAAAGTTATTGATAATGTAAGAAGTTTTGACCACACTGCGGTCTGTAGTCTTGTATCAGCTTGCGTTTCTAGCCTAAGCAATACCACTCCTTGAAAGTATTGACCAATTGAGGCAGAAATTATAATAACAGTAATAAGGAATGATGTTGAATACAACAAACCTAAGTCTGTGGATGGAATAATCGTTGATGTTAAGTAAGCAGTTAGTATTGGAATGCAGATATTAAAGGCAGATAGAGCAACTGAAGCGTATAGGATAACTAAAAGATCATTGCTAAAGGAGCTAAGACTAAATTTAGCTATATCAAGTATTCCAGAGGGTTTTGGCGGAAGTGATGCAAAAACTTGGTATGAGAACCGCTTGATATTGTAATCATGTAACTTTGAATGTTCAATTATTTTGTCTATCTCAGAGTCATAAAGCAAGGTTATTTTTTTAGAGTCTTTATACAAAACACATGGTATTATTTCTGTTGATTCATTCTTTGTACAGAGTACAATAATAGGGCCATAGTCACTTGAATCAATGTTGGCTGGTAGAGTAATGTTTCTATACCTAAGTCCAGTTATTTCTAGATATTCCGGAATTGTGATTTGAGGTGATAGTGTATCTGCAGAGATACAAGAATCAAACTTAGCGCTAAGAGTATTCAATAAAAATACTGTACATCGTTCAATACTAGAGCTGGATACAATTGAAGAATCAGGTAGGTTTTGATCTAAAGCATCAGAAATCAATTCTGAGTATTTACTTGTAATGTCTTTACTGAGAAGATTAAGTTCTGTCATAGGGGGAAAATAAAAATAGAAGTTAGTACTGTGATTAGAAGCATTTTATGCAGTTGAGGTTTCTGATGACAGAAGTCTTGAATATAGTGACATCGGATCTCGTTTCATAGATGATGGACTATCAAAGTCAGTTATTTCACCATTCTCTATACATATTATTTTATCAGATGAAGATACTGATGTGAGCCTGTGAGCAACATTAAACACAGTAAGTTCTCTAGATCTAATATTCTCGAAAACTCTCGACTCAATTTTATTGTCTAAAGCAGAAGTTGCTTCATCTAAAATAATAACTGATGGATTCCTAGATAATGCTCGAGCTATTTCTAAACGTTGTCTTTGACCACCACTAAGGTCTGCTCCATTATCTCTCAACATAGTATCAAGACCTCTTTCACTTTTTTCAACTACATCTATCAAGCAAGCATCATTAAAAGCCTTATAGACAGAATTATCATCAATAAGAGGATTAAATAATGTGATATTGTCTCTAAAGGATTGACTATATACAAACACTTCTTGAGGGACATACCCTACAAGCTGTATGGCTTCAGAAGATGTATATGATCGAAGTTGTCTTCCAAAGATCTCTAGATCACCAGACAGTGGTTGATAAAGGCCTGTAATAAGTTTTGCTATAGTAGACTTACCGCATCCACTAGGTCCAATAATTGATATGAATTCACCCTTCTTTATAGAGAAATCTAGCTTAGGAAACAATGGAGGATCAATAACGTTAAATCCAAAAACAATTTCCTTAAATTCTATTGCTATGTCGGTAGTCGAAGCAATCTCAGGATTTGATATATTATTATTGTTTCTATTATTTTTGAAGAATTCAATGTCTAATGAACTTACTAATTTTGTATCTACAGGTTCATCTAAGCCATCCAAAACTCTACCAGCATCACCTACAATCTGTTGATAAGCTTTGATAGCGGATGGCAATGAAGTTAATGGGACCTGAAATACAGTTAATAGGTATGTATAGCCAATCAATCCTCCTAATGATAGATTTCCACTTAAAATTTGATATCCACCATAGGCCAAAATAAACAATTGTAGGGCAAAGTTAGTTGTTTGAGTAATAGTAGATAGTTGAGTTATTTGGAAGCCCATTTGCTGCTGGGCCTGACTTGCTTTCATAAAGTATCCACTCCATCGATTAAAGAATTCATTTTCTCTACCTCCTGCTTTTATTGACTGAATAGATTTGATACCATATAAACCAACGCCATTTGATTTTCCTAGATCTAGAGCTAGTTTCTTATTGCTATCCTCTCTTGATTGAGTTAACAATATTGCAATCGTTGTATTTAATATAAGAGCTCCAGCTGAGAATATAGTAAGTGGCACAGATATTAAGGTCATAGCTAACATAGCAAAAACACCTTGCAGCAACGAAAAGCTGTAAGTAAGTACTGATGATATTGTGGTATGAATAAAGGTTGCTGAATTTGCTATGCGGCCTGATATCTCACCAGCCATTCTTTGGGTATAGTATCTATAAGAAACTTCTAGCAAATGTTGTGAAAACTTCAATGCAAAGCGTCTAGAAAGTATTACCTCCATACGACGCAATAAATAAAACCTTAGCGCTAGAGTTACAATCAAAAGCGATGACAACAACAAGAGCGCCAATACAACAGGTGGGGCTAATTCTATCTGCCCATATTGCATAACCCTATCTATGAAAATCATTGAGCATAAACTTATAAAAATATTTGCCAATGCTGCTGCAAGTGTTAAAGCAAAAGAGTATAATATAATTGCTTTATATGGCTTAATAAGTTTAAGGAATAATCGCTCAGGGAATTGATCCTTACCACCTTTCTCAAAGGTATCATTGGGGCTAAAGGAAATGTATATACCTGTAAAGCTATCTGCAAATTCATCATGGGAAACACTTCTTCTTCCTTGCGCTGGGTCGCTTAGATAAAACTTCTCGTCATCATATCCCTCACATACAAGAAAATGGTTAAAGTTCCAAAAAAGAATGCAAGGAAATTTACCCTCAGAAATCAATTCTTCAAAGGAAAGTCTCTCTGCGATGTTATCGAGGCCGAAATGCTCAGCAGCTAAAACAATCTTCGAAGCCTTACTTCCGTCACGTGTAACACCACATCGTTGCCTTAATTCTGATAGATCAACAAACTTTCCATAGTAAGAAAGAATTGTACGCAATGAAGCAGCACCACATTCGACGGCCTCAAATTGTAGAGTACATTTTGTTTTAACTCTAGTTAATGGTTGCTTGAATTTAGCCTGAGCCTTTGAAAAATAAGATGATATAAAATTCATTTTTTAGTTACCTAGTTTGTATGTATTAATCATAGATATTGGTCCTAGTAAGGTTTTAAATGCTGGAACGAGGTAGGAAATTGGTGCTTTATTAAGAGTAGTGATGCTGACTGTGGAAACTGTATATGAACGGACTGGGTACGGTGGGGTCAGGTTACCACTCCACTTATATTTTCCTTTTTTATCAACCAACAGTTTAACTTGCACTGATACAGGTACAGTGTATTGATTAGTCAAATCAGTATTAAAGCCTTCATATGGGAACATATTACTTAGTTGTTCTGTACTCATAACAGGGATTGGAGAAGATATGATTTCTCCTAGAATTCCACCATATTCTGATTTTTGGATTATTTCTGGAGTTACGATAGCTCTTTGACCAATTGAAGTTTTTTGACCAGATGCATTATCCATATACACACTTATTATTCGTGGAACCTTAGTTAAACCATCTGTTTCTGATGTTGGTACCTTACTAGCGATTCCAACTTGAGTACCAGCCTGTAAATATTGCCCGCTGTTAGCGGTTAGGACATCAATAGATAAATCATCATCCGGTATGGTAATCAAGCCATTCTCTACATAAGCACTGAGTTGGTGAATAAAATCAATAAGAGATTGTCTAAAATCAGATTCAGCATTCTTGATATCCAGGCGAGATTGATATATTGCTGATTCAGCTTGTTGTAGATCGTTTAGACCAGATGCTACCGATAACTTAGAAACGACGCCAACTTTATAGGCCTTTCGTGTAGCTTCTAGAGATTTCCTCAAATAGTTGATATTAGTATTGGCTAGCTTAATAAGGTTGCTGTTTGCGTAATACGTTGATTTGTAGGTGCGATAAGCCTCGTCAAGTTCAGATAATTTTGAAAGTGAACTTAAAAGATCTGATTCATTAATTATAAATGCGAATGGCATGTCTTTGACTAGAGCCACATTACTGGAATTCAAGGGAGGCCTTCTTGCACCATGGCCTCCTATTGAGCCTTTCTTCAACAGCAACTCAGATGCCTCTAACATGTTAGAGACTCGTTTCCTATCTATCGACTCATAAAATGTTAAGGTTTTATCAATATCAACATTACCAAAATATTTTGTATCCTCAAAATCGACAGGTCCACGAGCCATTAACATTTCCTGTGATTTCAATGCTTGGTATCTATCTCTTACATATGCAACTTTTGCAGTTACATTGGTAATGTCTTTAAAAAACTGTCTATTTTCTCGCTCGGCTAAACTGCCTCCTTGCATAGGGAGATAGTTGTATACGATTACTCCACTAGCCGTACTAGACATATTGTAGACATTGTCGCGATCAATGATCAATGCCATGCCAGAAACTTGCTCAGGTATACGCCCAAAAACTGACCATGCCAAACCAAGAACTGACAATATTCCAATACCTCCGATAGCCAATCGCAATGGTATTGGTACAAAAGAAACACTTTCATCAAGTAGTTCGGGAGATTGAAGCTTCTTTAGAGCTCGCTCTTCGAACAATGCATTGTCAGGCATGAAATTATTTATACTAATAATTACACGATAACATCAGAAATCAAATACGGGCTTTTAATAAAAAATTCTAAACTATAGGCATATTACGAAACAAAAGTAGAGCGAGAAGGCAGTTTGTAAAATTGAGCACAAGATGCAAGTTCTTAACTTGAATCGCAACTCCCTGTGACTACAACACGATTGAAGTGAGTGTGCCTTGCGTAATTAAACTATCTGCAAGAATTCCATGGGAAAGCTCCTTGACATCAACTACATTTTTTTACATAAAGACTTTACACCCACATGACATCTCCGTGATATGCTTCTATCAATGATTCTCTAGAATATGGATGATTACTGCTTGACAGAAGTTCAGCTAGATGATTTTAAATACATGCTAAACAAGAATGGACATATTCGTATAAATAAATTTCTTACTTCAACATCTGAACTTATGAAAAGTGTTAGGTCTTATGCAGATGATGAATGGCAAAAAACAATCCAAGCAACAAAATCAAATGATTTTAAGAGTACAGGTGGAACAACAGAAGAGTTTAAATTTGGATTGAATGGAAAAGAGGATACACCATTATATAAACTAGCAAGCTACCCATCAATCTTAAGAACCGTAAGTATTTTATCTGAATGGGAAAGCATCTCACTATTACATGCCTATATTTTTTACAAGTCTCCATCAGGTGGTTTTACGCCATGGCATCAAGACAATGCGTACTTACCTGTGGATCAAAAGGCAATTACTATTTGGATACCTCTGGTTGATTTAGAAGATCCAAACGGAATGGTGTTTGCAAATGGAAGCCAAGAATTAAATGTACGATGGAATGATATTAAGGAGAAAGGATTGCATAATTATTTTACTGAACATAATTGTCAGTTTGAACTTGTTAGTAGTTTATGTGCTGGTGATGTAGATATTCACGATGGGCATGTTGTACATTGTGGTACCGATAACTTTATGAAACAAACAAGACGAGTGATTGCAATAGCTTACGTTTCGGGGAATTCCCGGTATTCGATAAAGCATATTGATCAACACCTTGATCCAAGCAATAAGGACTTAAAGATGAGGAAGGAGCTCTCAAGAGTTTATTTCGAAGGAGCAAATGAAGGTGATTTTGTGAAAGAATTCCTTCCAACCTTCTATCCAACCACTAGAATACCAGAGTAAATCTTAACATTATTGTTCCATACATTGCTGTCATTGCCACCATTGAGTCGAAACTTTATATGGTTTATTCCTGATAAAATCATCTTGCAATCTAAAGCCTTACTGTTGTAATAAGCCTCTACGGAGAGTTCGCTAAGTAAACTATTCGTTAGAAGCTTAACCCACTTTTCCCGAGCGCTAAATCTTTCATTTTCTGGAGTTATTAATTCTATAGAGGCCCATACAGTTTTGAAAGCAAAGTTCAGATGAAGTAATACTTCATTTATGCTAAATAATTCTGTAAAGTCCTCTACGATTTTAATTGCTTTAGCACAAGGGTGTAAATATCTGAGATGATCAATTGGCATTTTGAAAACCAATTTGCTTCCAATTTTAATACCATGACTTGTTACAGTACCAATTTGGCAAAGATTCCAGGATGAGTTCAACGCTAGAGATAAATGATTATTTTTCAATTGATTTTTAGGGATCAACCTCTTCAGTGCATGATCCAGGAATACGTCACTATCTAATACTTTGGCATATGTTAATGTTCTAGGAATTAAGCTCTTGCCTGTCAATGAATCTCTTTCAAACCAAAAACCATCTAATGTTTCAGGTCTGATTAAAGCGAATTCACCTATCTCAGATTTCAGAATATTTAATGCATACTCTCTAATAAATTTAGGAGGCTTCTGTAATCGAGCATAAGCAAGGTTATAAAAATCCTTAAATTTAAAATAGAATGAAAAATCAGTTCTTCTTTTTTTTGCATATACGTAGTTTTCAAAGGCGATAATTATAGGATTATAAGGTTGCAGATCCTGATATGTAGACCTAAACGCCCTTCGCTGACTAGTCTTAATATGCTTATATGCAATCTGTACAACTTCATCTATCATAAGTAGTCACGATAATTAATCTCATCTCTTATTCTTTTAACTCTGGTCAGGAAGTCACTATCTAGTGCATCTATGATTTCATCGTACTTGTGCTCCTTCTTCAGCGCGTATTCATCCTTAGAGACATACATTATTGACCATGCCATGCGTGTGCTATTTTGTGGGATTTTTAAACTGTTAGAGCCATGTATAGTCCAACCATGATGTATGCTTATATCTCCAGCTGATAATCCCTCTGTTGATAACTCATTAAAATCAACCCAGTCTAGGTATTCAGGTCTAATATACGGTTCTCGGCCTATGTGGGTTTTGGTTTTATAAATCAAAGGTCCATCAGTTACTTTATGGAAAGGCATCCAGATTGCAAGACATTCCTTGCAATAATAAGGTAATGAATGTGCATCCTGATGAAGAGGTGTGTGCATAGTACCTTCTTTTTTCACAAAGAATTGGTCTCGCAAATAGTTGGCTTTACAGCCTAGTATTTCATTGGCCATATTCGCGATAGACGAACTTGAAACAAACTCCTGTAGCTCTTTACACTTATAGGCCAAATCTGTTCCATTTGAGAATGCCTTATTATAAGTAAAACTATATTCATTAGAATCAGATGTTTTATTTGAGGCGTTAAAAATCAATGATTTCAGCTTGCTTATCAAAGTTGTAGGCAATGCATTCCTAACAAGTGCAACCCCATCAGAAGAGAAATCAGCGATAGTTTTAGTCGCAAGCATAGCGTTACGATTTAAGGGCTAGAACTCTGGAGTTACTTGATTATAGTCTGTCCGTTAGCAATCTTCAATTACATATTAAATATTTAATTTTCACATTTTAGCGAAATTCATCTTATTATATTAGAATAGCTAGGTTTAAAGGGAGAAAATTGATGAATCCAATTGCTGAGTTTTTAGGTGAATGGATCGACACGCCCTTTATGCGTGAGCTATTTATAGCTTGCCCAAAGGCAGCGTTTCAGACTCAGGTTGGAGTTCCCGAGGAAATTAAAATGTCAATTATAGAGCATGATGATAACTATGTTAAATTCAAAGCGTCTATTCCTATTAAACCGCTTAGTGAATATGACAGACATGGCCGAAAAGTTGTTGATAGGCGACTCAAGAAGTGCCCAGTGATGAACATCTCAGAAGGCGAAATGATCAATGATCCTATTGCAAAACTGGAGGAATTTGGTATACGAGTACCAGAGGATATAGAGATAGTAACAGATGACGATCCTAATGGTTATATTCACTACATATGCAATATTAGCCTTTGACGTGAATACCGGAAATGTAATCTGCCTTCCAAAATCAGGTAGCTCGTTCGTCAACGAGTTACTGGCGAAACATTCTCTTCATGAGCATGATCATCAAGGCATTTCAAATCTAGCTATAGAAATGTCTTCAATGCCTTCTGAGGCTATTGCTCTTTACTACTTATCAACTAGAAGAGAATACATATCTAATCATGTGGATATTTCAACTACCAAGATATTTCTCATAGATTATTTTTCAACAACAGATTATTCACTCCCAACCTTGTTTATTTTACGAAACCCTCGTGACTGGTGTCGCTCTATTTTGTCATATTCATTAGATGTTGCAAGAGCTGGTGAGTATCATGATTGGGTACAGAAGTATCAATCATTGTTTACTGGTGGTATACATATTGCTGATCACGACCTTGCTAACGATAAAACCCTAGCCCTTAAAATAAATGCCTTATTACCAGGCTTAGTTCAATGTTGGTACGATACTCATAACCGTTTCGCTTCAAATATTCATAAGTTCAAAAATCTGTACATGTTAAATACTAATGACCTGTCAAAGAATTACAGAAAAATCTGTCAGCTATTCCAGGTTGATCACTATCAAATTAATTTTGACAATACAATTGCCATCAATTGCTCGACAAAATCAAATATCATCAAGACAATGTGCGATGATTATTTCTCAAATTCGCAAGCTGCCCCTTGTTCGATCAATCATGATTCTCTGTCTACATATTTAGCCACTCTAAAAGAGTAAAAATAAAAATAATTTCATTTCTTCAGCGTTTAACCATGTTAGCTCAATATTAGTTTTTAATAACTAATCGATTAGTCCCAGCACACGCCGCAACCAGAGCTGTCAATGCCGCCACCACCAGCGACCTTAACAAGATCAGCGGCAGAGAGTGATTTGCCTTTTTGGCTACTGATGAGTTGAGCTGCTTTTTCAGCTGAAACTGAAGCAACGGCCTTGAGGAGTGTTTCTAGAGCTTTAATTTCATTATTCTAGTATACACAACTGAATCAATAAAAATCTTTGGCGTAGCCGCAAAGATTTTTATTGTCAAAACTAGGTGTTTTGTAGAAAAAACTAGTAGATTAGTCCCAGCACAAGCCGCCGCCGCCAGCGACCTTATCAAGATCAGCGGCAGAAAGTGATTTGCCTTTTTGGCTACTGATGAGTTGAGCTGCTTTTTCAGCTGAAACTGAACCTGAAGCAACGGCCTTGAGGAGTGTTTCTAGAGCTGCGTTTGCCATGTTCTTTTAATTAGGTAAAAGTTGGTTTAAAGCGTTGCAAGATTGAAAGAGGATTCTCAATCCCAGCAAATTCCACCACCACCAGCGACCTTATCAAGATCAGCGGCAGAAAGTGATTTGCCTTTTTGGCTACTGATGAGTTGAGCTGCTTTTTCAGCTGAAACTGAACCTGAAGCAACGGCCTTGAGGAGTGTTTCTAGAGCTGCGTTTGCCATTAGATTTGGGGATGTAAGAGAATGTAATTTTAAGTCAATGTGTATTGAACACTCATTAAATATATAAGTTGCCTATATCAACGCATAAACTCGAAACAAAGCTAGACATTACGCTATAACATTAATTTGATACTGCTTTTCGTATTCACTTGTCAGGCATGCTTTTGACTGATTCGCTCGAATTTATAACATAAACTTGTAAACAATTCGACCAGGTGATCTGTCTATGATTGATTTCTGATGATTTTTGTAGTCTTATCTAGATATTCAGGTATAAGTGTTTAATTTGTTTGTGTTGAGGCCTGCCTACACCAGGAGAAAAGCAAGCTTTAGGGATTGTCTTAACCAATTCATACCAAAATAACACATTTCGACCTTAATGATTGCAAGGATTCAATTCACTTAAATCACTATAGCTTCCAAACTTCGTAATGATATTCACTAAACTTGAATTTAATCATTTTATTTGCATGCTAATCGATGTGTTTCAATGTACAATGGCTAAAAATTAGTCTTTCTTTTAGTGCATCAGGATTTTTTAGATTCAGAAATTTTACGGCGTTCTGGCGTCGATGTATTCAATCTTCTTAAAGAGCTTCACGAAATTAATCCTGATGATAATCTAATATCAATCCGTTATGGAGCTCGGTTACTTGAAACAGGTAATACTAATTTAGGTTTTCCCCTTTTCCAAAAACGTTTGTTACTTGAGGATCCAACTGGGGAGCTCTACAAAAACTATTTAGAATTTACCAAAGCAGTTAGAAGCGATCCATCTTCAGTAGACTTAATAATAGATTCAAGAAGGAATGGTATTGGGGATGTTATTTTTTTCTTGCGGATATTGCCTGATCTTGTTTCATCACTTCGACATGTAACTTTGCTTGTTTCTTATCAATTCAAATGTTTATTTGACAAGCTTGGAATCTTGATTAACGGATTAGAGCTCAGGGCAGATTCATACTCCTACCCTTCAAAGTCTTCGCATTACAAAGTAGACATAATTAGTGCGGCTACTATATTTAGTGCTTCAAGTCTTCTAAATCAAAAATATGAGTTCTTTTCCTCTTACGCTAAAAACAATAAAAACCAACTTTGTTGTGATGTACTTCTGCCCTTTGCTGCAGAAAAACTACGACATTTGCTCAACCTTGAATTACCTAATGATCTAACAAGAAGATGTATGTTAAAACAAGAAATTCACGAGTTTTCTAGGCAATTAGATCGAGTTGAGCGTGATATTCATATTTATGCACACGAGCTGGATCGGAAGGATTGGTGGAACTCTGAAGTTGAGAATCCCATCAAATTAATTCCTGATGACTTCTTTAAGACAATACAGCTATTATCTAATTACACATATATTTATGCTGTAGATTCAGCCCTTTTTCACTTATGCGCTATGGCAAAGCTAAGTGTAAAATTAATATTGCCTACTGTTTATGATTGGAGATATGGAGAGTATTATAGATCTGGCGACAAGCTTCTATGGTACGAAGATGTAACTGTAAGTGATCTATCACTACCATTTCAATCTCAGCCCTAATAATACAATTAACTAAATATGTTTTCTTTATATAGTACCTCTTCCTTTTCAATCTTTTCCTTCCTATCCCTTGTTATCAAAATGAAAAATCTTGTCTATCAAATCCATGTCAAATTTCTTGTTGCTTATCATCCTTGCCTGCCATTCTTCTACTACAAGAGCCTTAATGATGTAATGAATTCGGTTAATTCTGAACAACGTATACTTGCTACAAATTATATTGAATCTATCAAAGCTGAAAATCCTCATATTGATACTTGGTGGCATGATCTAAATCAAAGTCCAAAATTAAATCAAGAAAAATATGAACTCAAAGAGATCTATGACCATCCTTCACGACTCGATGAAATTTCGCCTCTTAATCAATGGCGGCTGCATGATGGAAAGCTAAATCTGTTTAAGCCTACTGCCAGCAGTAGGGCCTCAGACTTTGAACTTCTTGGCATTCGTCCGCGAGGTTGTTTCTATTATCCGCCTGGCGGATTTAAGGAGTGGCATACTAATATTGAGCAAACTGGCTGGAGAGGTTATATAGTTGGTATTGATAAGCCTGGAATGAGTGAGTTTATATATGAAAACCACAACACAAACGAAGTGATAAGTGTCAAAGACGCTCACATGAATGTTAATCTTTTTTGTGTGCCAAAAGATTCTAATCCTCAGGTCTGGCATGCTGTTCGCAGTTACTGTAATAGATTTTCGCTTGGTTTCTTACTAAAAGATGCTGCTCGTATAGAATTAATTCTTCATCGTCTTGAAAAATTTGACGAAGATGCGGAAATACAACTCCTCATTGAAAAGCTTACGTCTTTAGGCGCATCTTCATTGGCTTGGGGAAAGTATACTTTGCTTGAGCATTTGATTAATGTCTGTAAAATGCTTTACTTAGCCAACCGACCACGCAGAGAATATCTTGCAGGGCTTTTTCATTCTATATATTCTACGCATGATTTCTCTCATGATTTACAAATATCCAAGGAATCTGTTGATGATCTTATTGGCTCTAGCGCTGAGAGATTAGTTTCTACTTTCTGTAATCTTAAGAACCGTGATTTGAATATTATTGCTGGAACTGTGCCAGACCATTCCTTGTTGACTTCCTTGCGTTGGATTTCGCTTTGCAATCGACTTGATGCTCATTTAGATGATCCCCGACTAGAATTGCTTAGCCATGTTTTTGAACGTACAATGGATAAAAATATTACTTACCCTGATTTGCGCCGAGAATAGGTATACGTAACTAACCAAGCTTTCAACTTGCAATCTTGCACAAGGTTTCGATTCATATGCTTGGCTAATACTTACCGCCTACACTGGACCCATCCGAACAGTCACTTACCTCTGCATCTTCGCAACTCCCTTGCATTTTTTCTTTGTAATACTAAGTAATTCTGAGTGTAAAATCAATGCCAGCTGTCCATTCCAGTTCATCCATACTTCTTATTGCAATTACTTATCTTTGCGATCTTTTCCTCATTGACCAAGCAGGCTCGCTATGTTCTTAAATCCAAGTTCACTCGCATCAGCGCGCACTTGGGCATTCTCATCGTTCAAAATAATTTCCCACTTTTACATATCTATGTTGATCAGCATCCTCTAGTTGCCCCATGAGCGCTTCGGGTCATCAGGGCAGGAGGCCGTGGAGCAGTTGGCTGAGCAGCTTGAATGTGCGGCTAGTCGCGGTTTACAGGTCGTGGCCACTGTGGTGCCGGGCTCTTCTGCAGCAAATGCTGCTTTGCCCTACTGGGAGCTGGACTGGAGAGAGCCAACTGTGCTTGTGCTGGGTAATGAAGGATCAGGCTTGCATCCGCGTTTGCAGGCTTGTTG
>MPMF02080499.1_pt1 | contig 18617 bp, 15 predicted proteins | sample 1617271 | NCBI WGS metagenome assembly MPMF02 (sample SAMN05944812, study PRJNA350692) | marine metagenome | biome: marine; feature: ODZ; material: water; isolation source: 120 m water sample prefiltered with 30 um filter, filtered on to 0.2 um... | place: Pacific Ocean | collected 2012-04-09... | reverse complement strand
GCATAATAAGTCAGAAAGTCTGCGAGGGGAGAAGCGACGCGCTGCCGGCTTCTTCTCATAGTCAAAAGCGAAAAAGTCTGCATTAAAGAAGGGTGCGGTCAGAGTTTCTTACAGCTTTTCCAGTGAATTCCGAATGCCATCGGCGACTTGTGAATCACCGACTCGGTTGGCGAAATCCGAGATTCTCCGAGCCATCTCGACGGAAACATCCGCCGCGTTGGCCAAAGCCTGGACTTCTTGTTCGAGTTTCTTGCCCTTAAGTGCTAATTCGGTCAACAGTTGCATCTCGTCCAACTTATTTTGACGCCTGAGGACCGCTGCCAGCTGGTGCCGGCTTCGCCAATCGTACGGATCCCATCGCAACGACTCACGATACGCTTTCTCGGCGTACTCGAATTCTTCGACTGCGGCATGGTACCATCCCTTGTACCGCCAAAACCGACTGTCAAGTTCGGCACCGGCAGGAGCCGCGGAGAGGAGATCCGCGATTTCGTCTAAGTCACCGCGTTCGACGGCGAATTCGAGTAGATATGCCAGAATCTCGGTGTTGTTCGGAAATCTCTCACGGCACTCGAGAACGAGTGGTTCTAAAGTCGGATCGACGACTGCACCTGGATCGTCGCTTGCGGATGCGTCGTCGCGGCTGGAGCCCTTCGCTAGAAAGACGGCACAGGCGACCTGAAAATGCTCGTAATTCGGATCGGACTTCAGCCAATGGGAGTTGATTCTGTATCCGTTGGAGAACCGCAAAGCGCTCGCCATCAGCAGATATGCATAGGCTTCGGGCTCAGCCGCGTTGAGATCGATGCTGGCTCGAATACATCGGATCATCTCCCTCCGCTGCAACGTCATCGCGTAGAAGAACGTCAATCGCTGATGTGCTTTGGTTATGTCCGGATCGATCTTGATGATTCGGCGACATGTCGCAACAGCCTCTAACGGCCTGTTCAATTTTCCCAATTGCATTTCCACCAATTCCAGCAAGGCCTCCAGGCACTTGGGATCGGATTCGTCAAGTGAATTCAAGCACTCCGCCGCTAATTCGAAGTCGCCCTTCGCCTGGTACGCGGCTCCCAGATAAAGCCAGGCAAATCCATTTTTCTTGTCGAGGTCAAGCCAAGCGGTTGCGCATGTTTCCAGCTGATCCCACTCCTTATCTTTCAACGCCTGGGCACAACGCACTTTTAGTGTTTCTTGTTGACGCGCCTTCCACGATCGATAACCTGGCACGGATACGCCAGCCAAACACAGCAAGACCAGGATGCACAGTGTCACAATCGTCGATCGGTCAAGTTTCGAAACCATGGTACGTACTGGTTTCCGCAGTGGGACAGTGCGAGGAAGAAAATGCCAGGGCGTCGCAAGCTATAGACCCGGAACATCCTATCCTACTGCTTTGCCGCAAACCTTCAATGTTCGATTTGGCGAATACGGGCGGCTGCTTCCCATCCCTCGTCAGGGACGAGCGATCTTCGCCACATGTGTGATCGAAGGCTTTGGGAGAGCTTTGAACATGTCCTTCTCCCCTCTGCAGACTTTTTCGCTTTGGAGGTTTAGGAGAGCCTTGAACATGTCCTTCTCCCTTCGGGAGAAGGTGGCCGAAGGCCGGATGAGGGGTGGCTGATTTCATGTGGCAGTTCGCCCCCTCATCCTATCCTTCTCCCCGAGGCAGACTTTTTCGCTTTTGAGCCTCTCTTGCCTCAAGAGTTAAGATCCGGCACCTCTCCCTCCGGGAGAGGTCGGTCGCGGTAGCGGCCGGGAGAGGGCGACTTAAGTCAGTGCAGACGATTTCACTCTATTAAACCCAAGAGCCCCTCTCCCGCGGCTGCAGCCGCGACCTCTCCCAAGGGAGAGGTGACATGATGTGAAAACCGTAGCAAACTAACAACTAAAAAGCGAAAAAGTCCCCGAGGGGAGAAGGGATGCGAGGGACGCGCTGCCGGATTTTTGTCGTATTTCAAAAGTGACAAAGTCTACAATGCAGAGGGTTCAAACTGACCCACTACCCACGATCGAGCTTTCTTTACAGGCGCGGCGTAGACGGTATATAGTGAAGAAAGATGCTGTATCGCGGCGATTTCCTTTCCCCGCTCCCGCACTCGTCGATGGGCCAACCAAGAACAGGGGGTTCCGATGCCACAAGCTGTTGTCGATCCGGAAGAACTTCGTCGGTTTGCCATGCGACTCAAGAAATTCAATAGCGAACTGCAAAACCAATCGACTCTCTTAGCTAACCAGTTGACTGCCCTGGGTTCCACTTGGCGCGATCAAGAACATAAGAAGTTCGTCGAACAATTCGAGCAGCACATGAAAGTGATCGCCCGGTTTACGGAAACGTCGGACCAGTACATCCCTTATCTCGTCCGCAAGGCAGAACATATCGAAGACTATTTACAGTCCTAACCCGGCAGTGCCGCAGCCAAATAGGGATTGACACGCGACACCCGAGAGTCGATGCATGAATCAGTCTGCAAATGTGACTTCGATTGACGGGGTTCGGGAATTACGAATGTCGTTACTGAAATTCGAAGAGGTTTCGCGTGATGGCCTGACCATGCTGATCCTGGAAGTTCGCCGGGCGATGGAGTGGCTGGAAGGCGACCGTCGTCGTTACTGGCCGGAACAAGTTCGACGCGCGTCCCAAAAGGTTGTCGAGGCGCGAAATGAACTGGAACGGTGCGAGCTCAAATATGGATCGGAGGAAGCTCCGTCCTGTTACGAGCAGAAGATGGCGTTACAACGTGCTAAACGCCGTTTGCGTTTTTGTGAAGACCAGGTAAAAGTTGTCAAGCAGTGGATTCGCGCCGTCCGCCAGGAACTGAACGACTTTGAAGGGCAAGCTGCCAAGTTGACCAGCATTTTGGATTCTGATATTCCACACGCCGTCACCACACTCGAACGAATGCTGCGGGCTTTGGACAAATACGCTGGAGGGAACCTGGTTGACGGCGTTGATGTCGGGGCACGCGGTGTTTCGTCCAGCCCAGGCGCATCACAACCAGAACCTGCCCAGTCCGATCAGGGTGATGACGATGCTGATGACCATGGCAGATCGAGCGACGCGGCGAGCGCTCTTGAAGATCCCAAAGACGAATGATTAGTATTTGGCCGAAGGCCAACAAACAAAACTCGGCCACGCACCCGCTGCAAACATTGACAGAAAAGAAGCCAGACCCCTTGATTCACAAAATCCCACATTTTCAACTCCCTAGTATCACCCCCACTGCGAACTTTCAGCTACGCTTGAGACCATGAAAATCTGCGATCTCCATACAGGCCGAAACCATCTCTCGAGGGCGACCAAGGAACTCCGCGACCAATGGCAGGAAACCAAGGAAGTTTGGAACGACGCCAACGCTCGAGACTTTGCAAAACAACACCTTGAACCGCTCGGCCCACAAGTCACGCTCATGCTCAACGCCATCAACCGACTGCGCGAACTGCTTGAAAAGGCCGAACGTGAATGTTCGGATGACCACAAGATAGAATAGCGACATGGAAAACCTATCACTTGACGCGCAGCGCGAACAGCTTGAACAGTTGGCCAGACTGATCGCCGAGCGCGAGCAGAGCGAAGCTTCAGTGCGCAGTAGTTTCGAAGCCCGCGATTCGACTACCCGCAGCAAATACAGTAGCGATCGTGAACGCCTGAACGCGCAGATCAAGACCGAAACAGAATCTCTTCAAATTCAACATACCGAAGCCCTTGGGCAAGCCGCCAATGTCTACGAGCAAGGAATCGAACAAGCGACGCTCGACCACGAACAGAGCTTCAAGGAGATCAAACAGCACACGGAAGCGGAAATCCAAACGACTAAGAAGGACTGCAAACGCGCCAGGAAGAAAGCGGAGGTCGAATTCAACGAGGGCGTCGAGAAGGCTCGCGAAGCGCTGCATTCGTTCAAAGACAAGCTGGAGCAACAACGGGAAGAATTGCAGGCCCAGAATTCCGCCGCCATGCGGATTGTGCGGCGGCGACGCTGCAAAAAGGTCGCCAGCCAACTTGACCAGACCTCGGGAAGCACTGACGCATCGAAACCTCTGGAACGCTTCGCGACCGAACGTGCCGCGGCTCGCGGATGCCTCGATGCGCTCTCGCGACAAGGGGCACCGCGAATCCTCAGTTGGTGGTTCTCGCTGCTGACGAGTGTCTTGGCCATGGCACTCGGGGTCGTGGCCGGGGTGGTGGCGAATCCCGATAAGATCGATGGTTTTTCGTTTATCAATCTGCCGAATTGGGCGATGAATCCTGATCAGACCGGTCCACTGTGGATGGTCGGCAGCGCCGGTATCGCCGTCGGACTGGTGGCCATTGTGTACGTCATCGTCCGACCGATCGTGGTCCGCCAGACCGTCGAGATGACGCGGCAATTTCACCAACACCTTGCCAATGCCGACACCTCGCTGGAGGCCGCCCGCGCCGTGGCGACGGCCGAGGCTGATCAACAGCGGATTACTCTGAAGAGTGAATTTGATGAACACGTGGCGCGGCTGCACGCCCAGCGCAACACGCAGGTCAAGAATCTCAATGATCACCGTGAAACTCGGTTGACTGAGGCTGCAGACGCTTTGCAGGATCATCAACGGAAGGTCGCTGGCCAGCGCGACAAAAGGCAAAACGAGATTAACCAACACTTCGAACAGCGCCGGCAACGAATGCAAGAGATCAGCCAGCAGCAAATCCAGCACCTCAATGAGACCCAAGAGGCTGACATTTCCGCTGGGGAAGAGGCCTTCAAGCGCAGTTGGCAGCGAACAGTGCAGGCCTGGCAAGATGGGATCGCGGAGTTCGAGGCGCAATTGGATGGGATGGCCAGATACTGCGAATCCCGTTTTCCCCCTTGGGAAGCCACCGATTGGGAAGGCTGGAATTCGCCCGATGCGCAACTGCCCGCTCTGAGTTTCGGCAGCTACTCCATCGGGCTCGAGATGTTCGAAAACGGCATCTCCAAGAACAACGATCTGGCGACGCCACGTACCACGTTCGGCCTGCCGGCGATCATGTCGTTCGCCGATCATTCGACAATGCTGTATGAGACCTGGGGTGAAGGACGATCGGCGGCCAACGATGCGATGCAGAATGTCATGCTGCGTCTGCTGACTTCGTTGCCACCGGGCAAGGTCCGCTTTACGATCATCGACCCCGTTGGTTTGGGTCAGGATTTTTCAGCTTTTATGCACTTGGCCGACTTCGACGAACGGCTGGTCACACACCGTATCTGGACGGAAACGGAACACATCCACAAACGGCTGACCGATCTGACCGAACATATGGAGGACGTAATCCAAACCTATTTGCGTAACGAATTCCGCTCGATCGACGAATACAACCGGCACGCAGGCGAAGTTGCCGAACCGTTTCATATTTTGGTGGCCTCAAATTTTCCGGCGGGTTTCTCTGACGAGGCCGCCGCGAGATTGCTCAGTATCGTCAATAGCGGGGCACGCTGTGGCGTGTACACCGCGTTAAGCGTCGATACGAAACAGGAGATGCCACGCAACTTCAATCTGGCCGATCTCCGGCAGAACGCTGTTACCGTGCAGTGGAACGGTAAGAGGTTCTGTTGGCTGGATGAAGACATCAAGGATCTGCCTCTGGAACTCGATCGCCCGCCCTCGGACGAGTGCCTGACCAAGATCATCAAGGTGTTTGGCAAACGAGCCAAGGAAGCGAATCGTGTCGAAGTGCCGTTTTCGACCGTGGCCGCCAAACGGGACAAGTGGTGGACTTTTGACAGCCGAGACAATGTCGAAGTGGCTCTGGGTCGCGCCGGCGCGACAAAACTTCAGACCATGAAGTTGGGCAAAGGGACATCGCAGCACGTTCTAATCTCTGGAAAAACCGGGTCCGGGAAATCGACGTTACTGCACGCGTTGATCACCAACACTGCCATTCACTACAACCCAGAGGAAGTCCAGTTTTACTTGATCGACTTCAAGAAGGGTGTCGAATTCAAAACCTACGCAACGCTGAAGCTGCCACACGCTCGGGTCGTGGCAATCAAAAGTGAACGCGAATTCGGCATGAGCGTGTTGCAGCGACTGGATGACGAACTGAAAGTGCGGGGCGATCTGTTTCGTGACCATGGCGTGCAGGACATCAAGAACTTTCGCAACGCCAACCCCGACGTTGCGATGCCGCGGTTGCTGCTGGTCATCGACGAATTCCAGGAGTTCTTCGTATCCGACGACAAGGTGGCGCAGGATGCCGCCTTGCTGCTGGACAGGTTGGTCAGGCAAGGCCGGGCGTTTGGAATTCATGTGCTCCTGGGATCGCAGACCCTGGCAGGCGCTTATTCGCTGGCACGCAGCACCATCGGCCAAATGGCGGTCCGCGTAGCGTTGCAGTGCAGCGAAGCAGACTCGCATCTGATTCTCAGCGAAGACAATACCGCGGCCCGCTTACTGAGCCGGCCTGGTGATGCGATCTACAACGATGCCAACGGGCTGTTCGAGGGCAACCACCCTTTTCAAGTGGTCTGGCTGTCGGCCGTGGAACAAGACAAATATCTGGCACCACTGGCTCAAATGGCGATCGATCGCGGTATGCGGACCGAACCGATGATTGTCTTCGAAGGCAACGCGCCCGCCGATCCCGCTGACAATCTGTTGCTGCGACGTGCATTGGAGGCCGAGCAACCCGCCGCGCCATTGGTTCCGACTGCCTGGCTGGGTTCGGCCGTGGCAATCAAGGACCCCACGTCGATCTTGATGCGGCGTCAAAGTGGCAGCAATTTGCTTCTGGTCGGGCAGCAAGAAGAACCTGCCAGCGGCATTCTGGCAAGTTGCCTGCTCAGTCTTGCCGTCGGTGTCGACGGACACGCGACAGCCAGCTGGAAGCCCCACTTTTGCATCTTTGACGGGACGCGGCCGGAGGCGCCCGATGTCGATTTCTGGCAGCGTCTGTCGGCAGACTTGCCAATCGAAACCAACGTCGTCAAACCGAAAGACGCGGCCGAGATGATCATCCGCCTGGCCGACGAAGTCAGTCACCGCGCGGAAACGGGGGACGACGGCTTGGCACCTGTCTTTATCGTGATCTACGACCTATCGCGATTCCGTGACTTCCGCCGCAGTGAAGATGACTTCAGCTTTAGCATGGACGACGACAAGCCGGTCGGTGCCGATAAGCAGCTGGCCACCATCCTGCGAGATGGTCCGGCCTTTGGTGTGCATACCCTGATCTGGTGCGATACGTACAACAGCGTCAGCCGAACGTTTGATCGCCAGACACTACGTGAACTGGATAATCGGATTCTGTTCCAGATGAGCGCCACAGACTCAGCCAACCTGATGGATTCGCCGATCGCCAGCCGCCTCGGCGAGCATCGGGCGATCTTGTACAGCGAGGAGCAGGGCCAGTTCGAGAAATTCCGACCCTACGGCCCGCCTGCCAATGAATGGGTGCAATGGGTCAAGCAACGGCTAGACCAACGAACATCGCAGGCACCGCTGGCATAGTGCTCTGGACCGTTGTGGGCCGGTCTCCCAACGCATCGTTGTGGGCAGGTCTCCCAACGCATCGTTGTGGGCAGGTCTCCCGACCGGCCCACGTTCGGGGGAAGGTCAGTCGGTGAGTCGTGATGCACCACCGTGGCACGGTCAGGAGACCGTGCCACAACACGCCGCGCCGCGCACCACCGCGGCACGGTCGTAAGACCGTGCCACAAGCCACAACACGACCGTTGTGGGCCGGTCTCCCGACCGGCCCACCTGATGCACCACCGCGGCACGGTCGAGAGACCGTGCCGCAACACGGCGCACCGCTGGCATAGTGCTCTCTTAATGTTCCACGCGACCGACGCTACGCGCCACGAGATCATTCACTACCGCGAAACTCGCAAACCAAGCGCGGATGCGTTATTCTGAGAATCGTCCGTCCTCGATCCCACCACTCGCACGTCAGCGTCGCACGGCACAAGTGTCACCTGCCGAGAGAACTCCTTCAATGAAAACTCAACAGTCGTGTTTTGCAACGGTTGCCATTCTTTTCTTAGGTGGTTGGGTCTTAAGTAGTTGGGCTGCTTTCACTACGACCAACTTCGCTGCCGAAGCGAGCGACGAACAGGGCTTCGTGCCGCTGTTCAATGGCGCGTCCCTGGCAGGTTGGGAAGGCAATTTGAACATCTTTCGCGTCGAGAATCGCGCCGTCGTCGCCGGATCAAAAGACAAGCCCGTCGCCAACAACGAGTTTCTTTGCACGAAGAAGCAATTCGGCGACTTCGAACTGCGCCTGAAGGCCAAGCTGGTTGGGCAAGGCAAGAACGCGGGGATCCAATTCCGTAGCAAACGAATTCCCAATCATCATGAAGTTATTGGCTATCAATGCGACATGGGTATCTCCGGGGCGGATCACGTGATTTGGGGAGCCCTGTACGACGAATCACGACGCCGAAAGTTCCTGGCCGAAGGCGATCAGAAGAAGCTGACTGCGGCATTAAAAGCCGACGATTGGAACGACTTTGTCATTCGCTGCGAGGGTCCGCGGATTCAGATCTGGTTAAACGGTTATCAGGCCGTCGATTACACGGAAGCAGAAGACGTTCCACGAATTGGTGTGATCGCTTTGCAGATTCACGGCGGGAAACCTGCTGTGGCATCGTATAAGGACATCCGCATCAAAGAACTGCCAGCGAACCAATAACGTTGTGACAATCAAATTCATGGACGAAACACTCGATCCACACCAGCGTCACCCAGCCTGTGACCAACCGACGCCGCAGTTCATCTACTTTGACCTGGGCAATGTGCTGCTGCGTTTCGACCACGACCGTGCAGCTCGGCAAATGGCAGAGGTCGCCGGCACGACGCCCGATCGTGTCTGGGAGGTCGTGTTTGCTGGCGATTTGGAATTACGATACGAACGAGGTGAGATTTCGACAGCCGATTTCCACGAAGTTTTTTGCCGGCAAACGGGAACAACTCCACCGCTGGCAGCCATCCTCAACGCGGCGTCGGACATCTTCGAGCCGAATCCGTCCGTGATTTCGTTGCTGGGTCAGTTACAACAGAACGGGCACCGACTGGGCCTGCTCTCCAACACCAACGACGCGCATTGGTCGTTCATCAAGACCACCTTCCCTGACCTGCCTCGAGGGTTCGAAGTGATCGCGCTCAGTTTCGAATTGAATTCTCTCAAGCCAGAACCCGGAATCTATGCCCAGGCGGCTCGTCTGGCAGGCTTGGATCCGGCACAGATTCTCTTTATCGATGACCGACCAGAGAATGTCAGCAGTGCCACCGACGCAAGGTTCGACGCGATTCAGTTTCAAGGCTATCGACAATTGGTTGCCGACCTCGTTGCGCGTAACTTGGGGCCGCTAGTGTGACGAACGCGTCGGCGAGGAACTACGTTGCCAAGAATCCCTCGCCCTTCTTATGGAATCAGACTACCGATCAGGTACAAGGCGGTAGATGTCAATTTGCGCTCGTTCGTCGCTGAATGCGAGTTGCAATATGTCCGACGGCTGCGCACGACTCTCGATCATCCGCGGCGAAGCGGAGGTCCTCCGAACGACGCAGTATTGCACACCGACGCGTTTCAAATGCGCGAGACTTTTCGATTCGGGAAAGCCAGTCATGTCTGCCTTGAGACGCAAGAATGGTTTTGGGAAGAATCCGGAATACCCATTGACCATTCTCCGCCGATGGATCGTGCCCCAGTACATCCAGAGTGCGGTTTCCTCGTAATCGGCTTCGCGTTTCCCGGTGGGAAACGGAATGCAAGCGATCACGGAATCTGTCGCCGTCTCTTGCCTGAGCCAATCAAGCCAGGCAAGGTTTTGCTCGACGGACGGAAGTCGAAACAGTTTTTGGGTCGGCGGCCAAAGCTCGACCGTCGCAGCAAGCCCCAGGATCAGGCAACTGGCGAGAATCAACTTGGCCCGGGCAGACTGTTTGGTCGCTACGCCTAATTCCCAAAGAGCCTGCAGGCTGTTGACACCCAACAGTACCAGTGCCAACTGCACAAACACGGCAAATCGAAAGACACTTCTGGCTTGCGCAAACCCTGGAATCCAGGCGATCAAAAGTGAATAGGGGGACCAGTTTCCAAACCGCACGTTTGGGCCCAGAGAAAGCAACAGCGCTGCAACGAGAATCGTCAGACAAAAGACGGTCCACTTTCTTGATCGGCAGTGAAACAACCCCAGAATCGCGCCGACGAGAGCCAGACAATACTTGACAACACCGACTGAAAGGCGAATGTGCGATCTTGCCTCGCCTGGCACTGCGTTACCGAACAGCGGTGATTGCCATGGCGCCACACGATAATCGGCCAACCGTGCTGACAACTGCTGCACGACTTTTTCCGAACGATTCATGTCGTATTGATGACGCGCACGCAGTTGTGCCCGCAAGACGGGAAACATGAGTATCACGGCCAGTGCCGCGCTCAGCGACAGCAATATCCACGTCCGTTTGTGGGCAAGTTTGCTTCCCAGAAGCCAGCCGCCACCGATCGGTAGAAGAACAGCCAGGAATAACGCGTAGTAGGTACAGAGGTAATACGTCATGGCATAGCTGACGGCCAAGAGAGCTGCCCGCCGAGACGTCGGTTCTGCAGCGAAATCGTGCAGCCGGCTTAGGGTCCACACAATTCCAAAAACTGGCACCAGCTGAAATGCGCCCAGCTCGTTATGGACAAACGGCAGCATCTCGACCATGCTGCCGCCCAACGCTGCCGGAAGGATGTCAACTTCCCATCGTCGCAACAAGAGAAACGCGCTACACCCGTTGCAGGCCAATGCCAAGAGCAGCATCACATTGTATGCCGTGATGGGGCGATCGCGGCCAAAGGAAAGCGGTGCCGCCGCGGCCGTCAGCGCCATCGGCTCGGAGATTGCGAATGTACCTTGCGACGGATGAAAGATCGGTGCGTTCCAGTAACCTCGGTACAATGCCGTGATCCGGTCGCAGTTCCACCAGACGGTCCAGACACCGAACAAAGGAACCGTTGCCGCTGTCTGCGTCCCCACCGGAAGCGATCGGCCCAGATGACAGGTCAGTGGCCAGGTGGAAGCGATCGCCAGCGTCAGGTATATCCCGAAAATGGCGCCGATTCCCCCCAACACTTTCGCCCGTTTAGACAACTCGACTCGCCGCATCCGTTGGCTCCGCTGATGGTTGCATCTTGCTGATTAGACTAAACCAAACCGTCGTGACGTGCCTTCTAACAAAAAAAAAAGCTTTTCTTGACTTTACATTTGATCTTCTACTAGAATCCAAGTTCTGAATTGGGGTTTTATCCATTTCTTGTTTTCCGTCCTTTCGGATTTGGAGGTGTGCAATGCATAAGCGGAAACCACTGCATAAGCGGAAACCACTGCTTAAGAGGAGACCACTGGAAAAGCGGAAACCGCCAGGCGTGGCCTTCACGCTGGTCGAGTTGTTGGTCGTTATCGCAATCATTGGAATTCTGGTCGCGCTTCTGCTGCCAGCCGTTCAGGCGGCGCGTGAGGCGGCCAGACGGATGTCCTGCAGTAATAATATGAAACAGATCGGCCTGGCGATCCACAACTACCACGACACGTACAAAACGTGCCCGCCGTCCTTTATTCCCTTCCGCGGAGGCAACAACAGGTCGAATCCGTACCCTCGGCAGAATACGATGTCGCGGAGCGGTGGTAACCAGCAAGGCCGATACGGTCCCAGCTGGGCTACCATGATTTTGCCGTTCATGGAACAACAACCTTTGTGGGATAGGTATGATGTCAACCTCCCGATGAGCCAACGAGGAGGCCCGAACGCACAGGTGAGAGGAACCTTCATTGCGTCGTACGCCTGCCCATCGGACACTTTCGCCACAAAGTCAAACGCGCTAACTCGATACAACGGACCGTGGGCGCGATCCAGTTACGGGATTAGCAGCACCTGGGATTGGGGCGGCTCGAATGCAAACACTGGCTGTCGTCCCTGGCGATGGTGGCAGATTGAGACTCCAGCGAATACTCGAGGATTCGCTGGAGCTTATCAGGGGTCTCGGTTTGCCGATATTATCGATGGCACAAGCAACACGGCGGCAGTTTGGGAAATCCGCGCCGGTCCGGCCCCTTCCGATCCGCGTGGCGCATGGGCGCTTGCGCGCGGTGTGATTGTTGGCGGGTGTGCTACGGGTGATTGTCAGGGCATTAACTACCAACGGGCGAACCCGGATGACATTCACCAATGCGTCGGCAATAACGCGACGTGGCGAACAGTCAAAATGCACTGTTGGGCGAACGGGGATTGCCAGCACGGCCCCAAGAGCCTGCATCCTGGCGGTGCCCAGGCGACGCTTGCTGACGGTTCAGTCCGGTTTGTTTCCGAGACGATAGACTTGGCCACTTACCGAGCGGTCAAGACGATCATGGGAGGCGAGACTCTGACATTCCCCGAGTGATTCACTTGGAAAGCGAGGTCAACAAGTGTGCTTTGCCACACTTGTTGGCTGTTGCTTTTCTTTCCTGAGTCCGGTGCCAGGTCGAGTTTTCATGTGTTGAGGTCGTAGCGGGCGAATCTTTCTTCAGAGAACGAGTTTGTGACGGCGCCAAGCAAGACGCTCTTACAATTGCTAGCCGCGACGAGCGTGATCGTGGGGGTACTCTTCTCTGTCGTCTGGTTTCTGCGAACCCAGATGCCGGTGGCTTCACTTCCCGCCGGAATTTCGCAAGATCAATATCTGACCGTGGCAACGGCCTGGCAGGCAAGGCACGGACGTGAACCGGAGCACGAGGACGTCCTCGTCCAGCTTGGAGATTCGTACGCCGTGGAGGGGAAGCTGGACGCGGCGATCGCCTGTTACGAGGCCATCCCCACTGAGCATCCATCGTACGGACCTGGTGCCCGTCTGGAGCAAGCCAAGGCACTTGTCGGCCTCAACCGCGCACCAGAGGCGGAAGCCAATCTAAAGGCTTTCATGGATCTGCTCAATCAAGGTCGACCAGTTTCTCAGCAACAGCTTGTTGAAGCGCTTGACCTGCTGAGATTCCTCCTGGGAGTTCAACTCCGTTTTGAAGAACGTCAAAAAGTCCTGCTTGCCATTCACACGATGGACGCAGGAGAGACATTCGAGACGATGGCCTACTGTTTTTGTAGTGTCCTTCGTTGGAATGGTCCCAAGGCTGTCCGTTGGTTAGAGGATTTCCTGGAGCAGAATCCAGATGATCTGCGGCTCCGAGTTGCCCTGGGGCGCTACCGGACGGGAGAAGGCAAGCTGGCCCAAGCAGAGGAGATTCTGCAAGCATGTTGTCAACAGCAATCGGAGAACCTGTATGCCCAGGCGGCGCTGTTGGCCTGCTACTACGAGCAAGACGATTGGGCAAGAATCAAACAGACTATGGAGACGCTTCCTCCCATCAAGAAATCGGAACCCTGGCTGTTATCCAGATTGCGCGGTCATCTTCATAACCATGAGGCGCGTTACCAGGAAGCAATGGCGTGTTTCCAGCACGCGCTAGCCGTCGATCCCGCCAATGGCGAGTCGTATCTCGGGTTGGCGCAGGCCTACGGTGGACTCGATCGCGACGAAGATCGGGCCGAAGCCTTGCGCAAGGCACACGTTGTAGCTCGACTGCAGAACCGTCTTGCTTGGGCTGCGACGCAGGAGACGGCCGTCGAACCACTCCTGGAAATCGTCGCATTTTGTGAGGAAATCGCTCTCGTCGATCAGGCCCTGTTGGTTGCCAAACTGGCCCTCAAGATCGAACCGAGCCATACGGAGGCAAGTGAACTTGTTCAGCGACTGCAATCAGCTCGCGATGAAGCGCGGACGCCGCCAAATGTCACTCCGTCGCCTTAGACTTTGTTTAATGACTCGTACGATGGCCTTCCAAGGCCGTCGAAACGGGAAAAGGGCGACCAGGCGACGGCCTTGGAAGGCCATCGTACAATACGCCAGGACGAGTTTTCAGACAAAGCCTGGTTCTGCATCGTTGCACGCGACATTGGGTTTCCTCCTCGTCCTCGCCGGGGGATGCGGGAAAGGCGATCGGCCAGCGACGAAGAACCAATCGGAGCCGCCCGTCAACGCCGTGACGCATGTGCCGAACAACTCGTCCCGTACCAAGCCGGAAGGGGTCCTCCCCATCTTCACGGAGACCGCCGCCGAAATCGGGATCGGTTTCCAACGATACGACGACATGCGTGGATTACACCGCATTCTCGAATCGAACGGTGGCGGTGTAGCACTAATCGATTACGACGGTGACGGCTGGCTCGACACCTTCTTCACCAACGGCTGCCGACTACCGTTGGAAGGCGGTACTGACGAGCATACGAATGAAATGTACTGGAACATGGGCAGGGCACATTTCTCCCGAACGACGGGCCAGACGCAGCTTGAGTGGCACGGCTATTGTACCGGATGTGCTGTTGCTGATTACGATAGCGACGGTTTCGATGATCTCTACGTAGCAGCCTTCGGCAGGAACCGCCTGTGGCGCAACAACGGCGATGGGACATTTGAGGATGTTACCGAAGCATCTGGAACGGACATCGACGTGTGGAGTTCCAGTGTCGCACTGGCCGACGTCAACCGTGACGGTCATCTTGACCTGTATGTCGTCAACTATGTCGAGCAAGACGACCAGCAGTCACAGCTATGTAAGGATCCTGATAGCCCGGACGGGTATGTCACGTGCCCCCCCACGATATTTCGCGCGGAGAACGATGTGTTGTTCCTCTCCAATGGCGAAGGAGAGTTCCTCAGCGTGACCAACCAAGCCGGAATTATCGGCACCGATGGCAAAGGACTCGGCGTTTTGGTATTCGATGCCAATCGGGATGGCTGGCCGGACATCTTTGTGGCCAACGACAGCATGCCCAATTTCCTCTATTTGAACCGAACGTCGGATGCGGCTTCCAGTCAGACTGCATCGTCCGATACAACGACAGCTATCCCTGAGTTTACTGAGGAAGCGACGCACTTGGGGGTGGCCATGAATCAACTCGGTATGGCCGAAGCAAGCATGGGCGTTGCCTACGGCGATATTGACGGTGATGGTTGGACCGACCTATTACTGACGCACTACATCACAGAAACAAACACACTCTATCGGAACGATGGGGGAAAACAATTCACGGACGCCACTCGCTCCAGCGGACTCGGCGCGCCAAGCCGACAGCAGCTGGGCTTCGGCACGGAGTTCATTGATTTCGACAACAACGGTTGGCTGGATCTGTTCATCGCCAACGGTCATATCGACGATCTTCGCTGGCAACCGGCAAATCCTCCCTATGCGATGCCGCCACAATTCTTTCGCAATGATGGGCAAGGCCGGTTCGAGGACTTGTCCCGATGGTCCGGCGATTACTTTCAAGGTCGGTGGCTCGGGCGTGGTGTCGCCGTCGGCGATCTGGACAATGACGGAGACCTCGACCTCGTGATATCACATCAACGGTCCACATCCGCCGTGTTGAGAAACGACACGGTAACGACCAACAATAGCGTCATCCTTCGATTGATTGGGACAGGTGGTTCAAATCGGTCCGGCATCGGTACCAGGGTAGAAGCGGTAGGCCCGGGATTTAAGCTGACAAGAGAAGTGGTCGGTGGCGGTAGTTATCAGTCGGCGTCCGATAGGCGAGTACACATTGGCCTGGGCGAACATGAAGTGATCGAAACGCTGACCGTTTATTGGCCCTCGGGTGAGTCCGAAACGTGGCGGAATCTGATGCCGGGATCCTATCTCCTCCGGGAATCGCACGAGAAGATCTGGTCGGTGCGCCATTGACGGTTGCCGCTTGATTGCCTCGGAGCATGTTCCGTTTTCTCGGATTCATCCAGTTTCGGGACACTTAGCCTGATTGTACCCGGCTGAGTCGCTTGCTTTAATATGCTCAATGATGCTCACAAATTGAAAGGGAGGATTGACATGAAGACACTTTTCCATCTATTCCTGGCGGCTTTCCTTTGTGCGTTTGTGGCCGGTTGCCCAGCCAAACAAGGATCGACCAATCCAAATGCAGCTCCGGAGGCTGGGGCGCACGAAGAAGAAGTTGGTGACGAAGCCGGTGACGAAGCCGCGTCCGAAGCTAGTGAATGAGTGACGCAAGGCGGAGAAACAAATCTCGTTCGCGTCACGATTCAATTCACGCACAAGTTGTGGGCTGGTCTCCTGACCCGCTCACCGTTGCGACCAGACGTTGTGGGCTGGTCTCCTGACCCGCTCACCGTTGCGACGGAAGGTCTCCTTTTTCTACAGCGAACGTAGACAACGCGATCTTTGAGACCTTCGGTCGGAGTGGTGTTGCGGTCGGGAGACCGCATCACAACAAGTGACATGAGACCGCACCACAACAAGTGACATGGTGAAAACCGCTGCATACCCACAACAGCTCGGATTCGCCCCGGTTGCAGTACAGCTCGCCAAACGATCGCCAGGATCACCCGGACTTCTTGAAATGAATGTCGTGCAGCCGAGCGTAGAGCGCACACCGATGCAACAGTTCGTCGTGCCGCCCAATGTCGATAATCCGGCCGGACTCCATGACAACGACACGATCGGCAAGGGCGAGGGTCGACAACCGATGGGTCACCATGATTGCAGTACGGTCAGTGACAAACGATTGCAGGGCCTGATGAATCAACTGCTCGCTTTCGATGTCAATCTGACTGGTTGCTTCGTCCAAGATTAAGATCTCCGGATCGCGGAGAATCGCGCGGGCCAGCGCGATGCGTTGCCGCTGCCCACCAGACAGGCGTCCACCACCGGATCCGACCATTGTGGTGTATCCATCACTTAGTTTTTCCACGATGAATCGATCCGCATGCGCCTTGCGAGCCGCTTCGATCACAGCCTCGTCGGACGCTTGTGGCGAACCATAGCGAATGTTGTTCATGACCGTGTCGTCAAACAGATGGGTCTGTTGCGATACGATGCCGATGCGCTGCCGCAGTTCGCGGCGCCGCAAGTCACGGAGGTCGATGTCTGACAGCCGCACAGAGCCAACTCTCGGATCAAAAAAACGTGGGATCAGATTGACCAGCGTGCTCTTGCCACATCCATTTGGACCGACCAGTGCGATGGTCTCGCCGTACTTGATTTCCAACTGAATACCGTGCAGAACCGGCAGTTGGGAATCGTAATGAAAATCGACCTTATCAAACACAAGTCTCTGGTGTGGACGCGGAAGCGACTTCGGCCGGGCCGGGTCTGTGATTTCAGATTCCCGGTCCATCAGTGCAAAAATTCGATCGGAAGCTGCAACACCACCCTGCACTGCCCCAAAGACGTCCGACATTTTTCGAATAGGGTCAGTGGCTCCCACCAACATCCCGTAGAACCAGAGCAGGCTACCGATTTCCAGCGGGAGACTACACATTCTGATCCCCAGCAAGTGGGTTTCCTGTTCCAAGACCAAATAGACGCCGGCGATCAAGGCCAGTGAAATGACGCCGATTCCGAGGATCTCGGTGAGCGGTTTGGTCAGTGAATTGTAAATCGCAATCTGCATCGACTTTTGGAACAGTTGCTTAGCCGATTGGTGAAATCGATTTCGCTCGTACGGTTCCATCGTGAACGCCTTGACGGTCAAGATGCCACGGAACGACTCCGATAGCGTGCCGTACAACTGCGCAATCTCTTCCATGGCACGACGATTGGCCCGTTTGATGGACGCCGCCAATTTCCGCATTAGCAACAAGGCGGGGGGTGCTACCAGCAAAGAGAACAGAAGCAGTTGCCAACTAATCGTACTGGCGATGATCAGGCAGACCGCCATCTTTAGCGGTTCTCGCAGCGCTCGGCCAAACAAGTGGTTCAGGCTGGTCCCCAGGGCTGTCATGTCGTTGGTGAAGCGGCTGAGCAGTTCACTGTCGCGACCTTGACCGAATGCCGCCAGGTCCAACTGCAACGACTGCCGAAAAAACTGCTTTCTCAGGTCAAATGTGGTCATTTGCACCAACCGCTCGACGACGATCATGTTGATCACCAGAAACGTGTCTTTCAGCGCCGTTCCGACCACCAAGAATCCGACGATCACTAAGAGCGTTTGAAATGCATCGTCTGGCAACCAAGCCTTGATATAGGGTTCCATCCAGAGATAACGACCGAGAGCCTTCTGTTGGGCCTTCAGGTCTTCTTTCAGGAGTGCCTGTTGAAATTGAATTTCGTGGTTCGAACTCTGCGGTTCGAGCTCACTTGATTGGTCGTCTGGCGGCTGAAGATCCCGTAGAGACGCTTGCAAGCGAGCGGAATTGACACGGGCTTTCTCAATCTTCTGGTCGACCCAGTCATGCATCGACTGCTTACGAAGGACAACTTGCACGAACGGGTAGACCGCCGTGATGTTGGCACCCCATAGCACGCCCACCAACACCGAACTGATGATGATGACAAAAATCGTAGCGCGATATCGTAAAGCAAGCCGCAACGCCCGCACATAGTTGTTCATCTAAAGTCCATCCCTGGGCCAACTGCCGGCGCGACAAACGGGCCTGGCAACCCACGCCCCATGAAATCGATGAGACGCAGCCGAGCGAGGCGATCTTGTAACAGATCCCACGACGACAGCCAAGACCGCTAGCAGTGTCAGCGTGCGACAATGCCACTTTATCCAGGCCCACTATGCAGGCTGATCCAGGTGGACATCCATCTGTGGAAAGGGAATGCCAATTTCAGCTTCGTCCAGCGCCATCT
>MPMF02051472.1_pt1 | contig 18634 bp, 15 predicted proteins | sample 1617271 | NCBI WGS metagenome assembly MPMF02 (sample SAMN05944812, study PRJNA350692) | marine metagenome | biome: marine; feature: ODZ; material: water; isolation source: 120 m water sample prefiltered with 30 um filter, filtered on to 0.2 um... | place: Pacific Ocean | collected 2012-04-09... | reverse complement strand
AGGTTGATCTCCATCACCCCCAGATCTGCTGCACTGCCGTCTTCTTCTTGAGCAGCTACTGGTTGGATGGGAGTGTTGGCTAAGGCAAGAGCAGCAGCACCAGTGAGCGATAAGGAGAGGCGAGCGGAACGCTGCACTTGTCGTTAAGAGGTCAATGGAGTATTCATCTTGATGGACAAAAGAACTTGATGTAACTAGGTAACATGAATTGGCGCAATCGGTATCATTAGGCTGGCAGGACTCTCATTGGGATGGGGTGTAAATCTCAATTGAATAGGGCAAGGCTTGCATCAGCTTGCAGTGAAGTTTTGCAGGCCTAATTGTAGATATTATTCAGCTTATACTTGCACGAATGTTCCGCCCTTGTGCTGAAGATCGGTCCTTTGACACCCTTCTCTCCGAAAGAGAAATAAAGTACCGGACGCATGCAATCAATGCTTTTATTGGCAGTCCAAGAATGTATAAATCGACTATCCATTAAAACGCTTGTACCCTTTGGCAATGTCATCACTTTGAAATCTTCTAATGCAAGGTGCCTAGGTGAAGATTGATAGTCCTCCCATTCATAAGTTTGTGATCCAGAAATGACAAGTAGAGGGCCGGACTTTTCGTCGACATCAAGTGAACTTTATTGTTAAGTTGTGGACAAGCAAAGGATTGCAAGTAAGCATCTTTGGCAAGATTATTCATTGATTTTGGCGTCTATGTCTTGGATTATTGCTTGTTTTTGCGTAAGTGTCATCGCCGGATGCCATTGGTTGGCAGGCGTTGTCGCAGCGCGACCTGAAAGTGAACAACAATGCTGGGCATCTCTAGGAGGTGGGGCAGGTGTTGCTTATGTCTTCCTGCATCTTCTGCCGGAGCTGGCCATTGGTGGCAAGGCACTTTCCGAAGCTCAAGGTATCAAGACTTTCGCGACGACGCCGGTCATCGAGGCATTGTTGTTTTTAGTTGCACTTATAGGAGTGACCTTCTTTTTCAGCATGGATGTGATCTCTTGGCAGAGCAAAAAAAATAACTCAATGGTTGCTTTGGTCCACGGACTTGCCTTTGCCTTGATTAACTACTTGTATGCCTACACCCTGCCCTCACTGATCACCACAGGCCGTTTATATGGTCTTCTGTTCACGGTGGCAATTTCAGCACACGTGCTGTTGGCGGATCGAACGATGGCTCGGCATCATCCGCTGGTCTACCGTCGTCGATTTCGTTGGTTGGGTACAGCTGCCGTTGTCTTGGGCTTCGCTCATGCGGCTCTACTTCCTCCGATCACAGATCTCACTCTTGCTATCGCAACAGCCTTCCTTGGCGGCGGGTTGTTGATCTCGGTGTTCCGCGAAGAGATTCCCTCTCCTTCGTCCACGCGGTTGTGGTGGTTTCTCGGCGGACTAGGCATGATGAGTATTCTGCTGCTGAGGGCTCTCAGCCTTTACCATCACTAAAATGGTCTATGGAAGATTAGTTGAGGTGATAGAGGTATTGCTTAGAAATGAAAAATTGATCTCTAGTGATGTAGTAATGAATAACTTATATCGAAATAAGCATCAGCGAATGGCATTCCTCTATCAGTATTTACAGGCCAAAATAGCTCTCCCATGATCGAGCTTTGTCTGCTCGCTTAGTTGTAGAAAAATGTATTGAGGGAAATGTTGATATCCTTTCTGATCTATTTAGGCGAGAAATTATATTAAAGCATAGCTCACTCAATGGCTCATAACAGTATTGATATTTGCTTGTTGATTGCTTTTGCCCTAGCCATGGCTTATTGGCCCAATAGCCTCTAAATCGTTTTGCTTCTCTGTTCGTTCTTGTGATGCGTTCAGGCTGCTTATAGCGCCTACACCGGCGAACTTGGGTAGGGGTTGGTTTTGAATCAGAGCGTCAGTTAATTGCTGTAGTTGTTCTTGAGTGCGTGCACCCAGTGAGAGACCCTGCAGTTTGCCTTTGTTATCGAAGAAGTTCAGCTGGGGAATGCCGTTGACATCGTAGCGATCGACAAGGTCTTGCCAGCGGGGGTTGTCGACGTTCACCAGCACAACGTCGAGCTGGTTTTCGCTTTCACGTTCCGTTGTGAGCATGGCTGGGGCCATTTCACGACAGGCTTGACACCAATCGGCATAAAATTCGATCACGGTCGGTCGACCATTGGTGAGTGCGACATCTGGGTCGAGGGAGCGTCGTGCCAGTTGCTCGAGCGGAGCCTCAGCATTGAGGCCGCCTCGCAGCAGGAAAAGAACGACGGCTAATCCCAATGCTGTGAATAGCAGTAACAACCTTTGGCCTTGGCCAAGAGTGGAAGAAGGGGAACTTCCGGTCATGATGGGCAAGATTCTCGATGCACTTTGGCAGGTCTGTTTTGTTGTTGTTGCTCGCTTCAATGGGCTAACTGTTCAGAAGTGAAGCGTCTTTTCACCATTCGTTGAGGCTGATGCTGATGCTGCGTCTCCTCGTTTTGCCCTTTCGTGCCCCCTCGTTGCTGTTGCTCTTTGGGGTGGCGGTCGTTATGGGCAACCATTGGTCGCTGCTTCAGTCTGAGCAGATAGACAGCCTGGGCATTGATGTTGAGCTCTTCTGGATTGTTGAGGTCCTTCAGGCGGTGGTGTTGGTCGTGATTTGCACGATGCCGGATCTGATCTTGCGTCAGGTCTCCTTGTTAATGGCTGTAAGTCGTGCAATCAGTTTGGTGGTGGTTTTGTTGTTGGTGATCACCGCTGGCCTGTACCTACTGCACCTGAGCCTGCTTGCGGATGTTCTCATCCTTGCTTCTGCGGTATTGCTTGCGCGCTTGGATCTCACTCGCATTCGTGTGGTTCCACCACCGGTTGTGATGGCGATTGCTCTGGGGTTGATTTTGCTGGGCGGGATATGGATTGGCCAGCAGATCTCTACGCCTTTACATCCCAGTCTCGCAGAGCTTTTTGGTGGATAGGCCTAAATAGCTCCAGAGGTTGCCGAGAACCTTTTTTGTATACAGGCGTGTCTCTGGGTAAGGGATTCGTTCCACCCAGAGCTCAGGATCCGCAGCCAGTTCTGGGGTTAGCCAGTCGGCTACTGCAGCGGGCCCGGCGTTGTAACTACCCACTGTCAGCCATGGATTGCCTTGCCATTGCTTCAGCAGCATTGCTAGGTAACGGGCCCCAAGTTCAATATTGGTTTCAGGAGTGGCCAGCACTTGCTTGCTCAGAGGGTTATCGCTGAGTTCTGCCGCTGTTTCCGGCATCAGTTGCATCAGCCCTATTGCGCCTACTGGAGACTCCACGCCTGGCGAGAAGCGTGATTCTTGCTTTGCTAAGGCCAGCAATAGTTCAGCTCGGACGTCACTGCGGTGACTCGCTTTTTTGATCTCAGTCCAAAAGCGATATGGATGTTGGCTGTGATGGAGCAGTTGGCGTGTTTGGCAGTCCTCTCCTACGAGTCGCAGGCTTGTTCGCCAGAGCTGACTTAGCCCCGTCCAGTTATCGCCGACGGCCATCCTGAGCCGCCCTTCCACCATCTTGGTGTTGGGATCATGTTGTGTGCGATCGACTTCAACCCTCAGAGTCCGCCACGTTTCCCAGGCCTCCATTGCGAGACCAAGTCGCCAGAGTTCGTCTACAAGCTTTTCTCCACTGACTAGTGGGGTCCAGGATGGGAGCTCAGGGTTCGAAATTGATACGGGTTGCCCTTGCAGTGCAGGAAGATCAGCTCGACCAAGGCGTGCCTGGGCGCGCCAGGTGTAGTAACCATTGGGATGGGATCGGAGCAGCTTTTCCCAGATCTGGGTGGCCTCTCGATTGCGACCCTGCTTGGAGGCAGTGAATCCGATCCAGAACTGTTGCCTAGCGGCGAGGGGCTCCGGCAATTTTTGGGTTGGGATGCTTTCGAGAATCGATTGGGCCTTGTTCCATTCCTCTTTCAGCAGAGCTTCTCGGCTCAGATCCCATTGCAGTTGCCAGCTAGCAGGACTATCAGGCCAGAGTTGAAACACATCGTCCGCTTGGATTCCATTTTCGAGGCGTACGCGGGCTGCCGCCATGCTGGGGGAACGATCAGCAAGGGCAGGTGGCAAGGACTCCAGCAGATCAGCCTTCGGATTAAGCGGTTCACTGAGGAGTCTCACCGCTTCAAGGCTTTCAGCAGCCTCTGGATGGTCTTGAGCCAGCTTCAAGAGCAGAGATTCGCCCTGGAGTTGTTCCTCCTTTTTGCCTCGTAGCAGTGTCTGGCCAATGGCTAGGGCTGTTGCAGGATCAGGGGGTTGTTCTTTTAGGCAGCTCAGGGCTGTTCTGCCGTCGCCTAGTTGTGCCAGACCAAGGGCCAGTTCTTGTCGCTCTTGGTTTGAATGTCCGTTCCTTGCCGGAGCGCTGCAGGCGCTGCGTAGGACTTCTGCGGCACCTGGCCAGAAGACCCCCCAACGCGTGAGGTGAATGGCTCTTTGATGGCGACTGTTGCTGGTATCCAGTTCAATTGCGCTGGCTAGTGCTGCTGGATGAGCAGGATGTTGCTGGAGGAGTTGCTGTCGCAGTTCAGGGTTATGGCGCCCGAGGCTGTAATACGCATCAGCCGCCGTCGTCGTGTTTGGAAAACGTTTCAGCAGGCTTTGCCAAAGATGATTGGCCTTTGATTTTTCCCCAAGACGCTCGGCTGTTTGGGCCTGCAGCTTGAGGGCAACGGCTGCTAGGGGGCTGTTCCCCCAGCCTTGGCCGGCCAACAGCCTCTGATGCCTCAGGGTTGATCCTTTTGTCTTGCTCACGAGCAGCAATGAGGCATCTCGGCGTTGCTGGGGATCGATTGACCAGCGATAGGCCTGCCAGAGCTCTGTTTGCGACATTCTTGGCGTAAGTCGCTTCAGCTGTGGTTTTAAAAGGGTTTGCCCAGCGAGGCTTGCCGCCAAGCTGAGTAGGGCTGTACCTCCGAGTAGAGGGAATCCGCGAAAGGGGCTCGCGATCACGCCAGAGCAGAAACTGTTGGCATTCTGTGGCGATGAAGTCCAGATGTGTGATCCAGTCTTCGCAAGGATTTATGCCGCTTGCTCAGGCTCAGCGCTTTGAGTGTGCACCCGTTGCGGAAGCGGCATTATTTGTTTGGGGATTGCGCTGGCTTTGGCCAATGCAGTTGCGGCCTTGATGGATTGTGGCTTTGGTTGTGGTGTGAAGTGTGCCTGAGCTCGTCACTTTGCTCTGGGCCCCCATCCTTTTGGCGTTGAGACTGTCTTCCGATCATGTCCCCTCTCGATTGAGTCTCAGGCTCATGCCCTTTAACCTTCAGTCCACTTTTGAGACCTGATGGTCTTTGCTGCTCTTGACCCCTTAGGTGTTCCCCTCGGGACGGCCCAGGCCAGCTTCGGCACAGATGGCATTCGCGGTCGGGTCGGAACGTTGCTGACGCCTGCGTTTATTTTGCAGGTGGGCTACTGGTGTGGGCAGGTGTTGCCTGAGCAAGGCCCGGTGTTGATCGGGATGGATTCCCGCAGTAGTGGGGCCATGGTGGCCTCGGCATTGACGGCTGGTTTAACCGCTGCAGGTCGGGAAGTGTGGACCTTGGGCCTATGTCCCACCCCAGCTGTGCCTGGATTAATTCGAAAGCTGGGCGCTGCAGGCGGTTTGATGGTTTCAGCAAGTCATAACCCACCTGAAGACAATGGCATCAAGGTGTTTGGGGCCGATGGTGCCAAACTCAGCCCAGCAAAGCAGGGTCTCATCGAAGCGGGGCTTCGCGGCGAGGCTATTGGTGACAAAGGTCGACCAACGATCACGAGTTGTGGCCCTGCTTATCAGCGCGACGAGCTTCTTAGCCACTATCGCGATGCCCTGCTTGCCTCAGTGCTGCATCAACGCCTGGATGGCGTGCCAATTGTGCTTGATCTCTGCTGGGGGGCGGCAACAGCCTGTGGTGCTGAGGTGTTTGCGGCCCTTGGGGCTGATCTCACTGTGTTGCATGGTGAACCGGATGGAAGGCGCATCAATGTCGGTTGTGGTTCTACCCAGCTCGATCCGTTGCGTCGAGCTGTGATTGAGCGCGGCGCACTCATGGGCTTTGCCTTTGATGGGGATGCTGATCGGATGCTGGCTTTGGATGGACAGGGTCGCGTCGTCGATGGTGACCATGTGCTCTACCTCTGGGGATCAGACCTTCAGGATCAGCAGGCTTTACCTCAACAAAGGCTTGTGGCCACGGTGATGTCGAATCTCGGGTTTGAGAGGGCTTGGCAGCAAAGAGGTGGGATTCTTGAACGCACGCCGGTAGGTGATCAGCATGTCTATGCCGCCATGGTGGAGAGCAATGCGGCTTTAGGTGGTGAACAGTCTGGCCATATCCTTTCAGCAGCTCATGGCCTCTGTGGTGATGGTGTGCTCACTGCCTTGCAGCTTGCCACCCTCTGTCATGGCAGGGGGCTGAGTCTTGGTGAGTGGTTGGATCAGAGTTTCCAGGCGTTTCCACAAAAGTTGGTCAATGTGCGCGTTCCTGATTTGGAACGACGTATGGGTTGGCAACATTGTGAGCCTCTACAGGAGGCGGTCTTGGCGGCAGAAGCAGCCATGGGTGAAGACGGCAGAGTCTTGGTAAGAGCGAGTGGAACGGAGCCGTTGTTAAGGGTGATGATTGAAGCGGCGGATTCTGCTGCTGTGGAGTTCTGGACAGCACAGTTGGCCGACCTTGCCGAGCAACACCTCAATCGGGGTTGAGTTTGAGTTGGCGGAGTGCAAGCTGCAGAGCACCATCCAGGGCATCCCCCTGGCCTTTGATCCAGCTTGCAGTAGGCAGTCGCTTGGCAATGGCTTGCTCGATCAGCTCGCGAAAGGGTTGTAGATGTTCAAAGGCTCCGCCGTTGCCACAGATCTTGGGAGCCGATAGCTCAAGGCTTTGGGCAACTCCTGCGATCGCTTCGGCGATGCAGTGGGCTGATTGTTCAAGGATCGCAATGGCATCCTTATCGCCTACCTGGGCTTCTGCAACGACGAGTGGCGCGAGTTGAGCAAACCCGGCAGCACCGAAACTGGGCTGCACAACAAGGGCTTTGATAGCTGCTGCCGATGAGCAATTGAGAGAGCGCCAGAGTTTCTCGCGCAGAGGTCGATCGGGGATGCGGCCATCGGCCATGCGCAGACTGAGCTGTAGTCCCTTTTGTCCGAGGTTTTGAGCCGAGCCACCCTCATCAAGTAGCCAACCCCAGCCGCCACAGCGTTGTTCTTTTCCTTGATCGTTTCGCCCGATGCAGATCATGCCGGTGCCACTGATCAGCACAATGCCTGCGTCTTGGGGGAAGGCCCCATGCAGGGCCGTGCGTTCATCCCCAGTCGCTAGGCATTGGTTTGATGGGATGTTTAGACAACGCGCGAGCAATTGCTGCGCTTGCTCTTGCAGTGGGGTGTCATGTTCTATTCCGCTTGCTCCGACGGCCGCTGCAGAGATCAGAGCTTTTTTAGAGCTCAATCCAGCATTGTGGACAGCCTTGCTGAAGCTGCTTCGCAGTGCTTTCTCAAAGCGTTCTTCACCCTCAGAGGCCTGCAGATGAATAACGCCGCTGCCGAGGCCCTCTGCAATCGGCAACCACTGATTTTGATGCCAGCGGCTTAGGCGGCATCGGGTTTGGGTTTGGCCTGCATCAAAGCCTGCAAGCAAAAGGCCGTTCACGCTGTCTGTTTGAGCTGCTTTTGTTCTGGCTGTGTTTGGGCCAGTGTGGCGAGGCAGAACCAGCCCACTAGTTGAACCTCAGGTCGAAAAAAAATGGTATCTGTGATGCCATGAACCGCAAGCCCAGCAATGGCGGCCAGGCTTGCCAGAGCGGGGAGGGCCAGCGGATTGTTTGAGTTGAGGCCAGCGAGGCCCTTGCGCATGCTGGTGACTACTAGAGCGAGACTGGCAATGAGGCCAGGTAGTCCGGTTTCGACAAGGATCTCCAGGGGAACAGAGTAGGCACTTAGGGCGTTGAATTTGGGCTGTTGAAAGAGCGGATAGATACTGTTGAAGGCAGCGTTGCCAGGGCCAATACCCAGCCACGGTCGTGCCTGAATCATTTCAAGGCTCGATAGCCAAACGTTGATGCGGAAGTTGTTAGAGCTGTCACTTCGCCCTGCGATCAAGCTTGTGATTCGGGTCCGGATGGGCTCAATCTGGGTTGCGGCTATCACCAGCATGGCTGTGCCCAAAACAATCACGATTAGGGGCAGCAGACGACGCCAGAAGAGAGGCCAGTGGCTGGTATTGCGCAACAGCAGCAGCACCAGAATCACAGCTAGAGCGGAAAGCATGCCTAGCCATCCACCGCGGCTGAAGCTGAATAGGGTTGCTGTGATGCCAAGCCCTAGAGCGACCATCGCGTAAAGCTTTGCCCCCAAGCCTTGCCATCTCAGGAGGGCTACTAAGGCCAGCGGCAGGATGGGTATGAGATAGCCGGCTAGCAGGTTGGGATTACCAAGCGGACCATAAATTCGCACTGTCCCTGCAGCCATTGAATTGGGATCTGCCCAGTGGGCCATTCCCTCAGCGGGGGCATAGAGCTGCCTGATTGCGATCACAGAAGAGATCAGTTCGCCGGTTAGTAGGGCCGCCACCAGGCGATCCCACCAGTCGGTCCTGGTGGCTAGTAGCTGTCGCATTAGTGCGTACACCCCCAGGTAGCTGATTAGTTTGATCAATCCTTTGGCAGCTGCCAATGGAACGGGTGAGAATCCTGTGGCGAGGAATGCGATAGCGAGAAACACAAGTAACCAACTACTGATGCTTCCAATTCGGCTAGGTGGTGTCACGCAGCCCCAGATGATCCATAACGCTCCGGCCGCGAGGATTGTTAGTCCAAGCCCGGTTCGAGTCAGCATGGGCAGGGTTGCTAGGAGCATCATCAACAGCAACCCCGCAATCCACTGCAGGCGCATTTGCATCGCCTCAGAGGAGGGAATGAGTCCCTGCCAGCGCAGTAGAAGGGGCTGTGGGGCCGCAGTCTTAGGCATCAGCAGTCGGGATGTTCTTCTTCACTGGAATTATCGACCTGTTGCCATAAAGCTTCGAGGCTGGACAGCTCAGGAGCTTGTTGGTTGTTGCGTTGGTAGAGCCTGCGGTAAACCTGTAGGCCCTGATCGAGCACGTAACGTTCTCGTTCCGTCGGCACGGGCAGTGGGTTGGCCCTTTGCCAGGCTTGGGAATCATCTCTAGGACGCTCGAAACAGTTGCTTTGTTCAATCAGCATCACCATCGGCTCGATAACAGACAGCACATCACTCTGGATAAAGAGTTCACGGCCTGGTTGTAGGGCTGTTGCTAAGGCGATTAACAGGGAGGGTTGCAGCACCCTGCGCTTCTGATGACGACGTTTAAACCAGGGGTCTGGGAACTGGATGGACACCCATTGCAGCTGATCTCTGGGTAGGGCATCAAGCCATTCTTCAAGGCTTACATTGACGTTGCAGAACAAGAATCGGAGGTTGTCGAGTTCGAGTTCTTGTCGATCCCTTTCCGCTGAAAGTACAAGTGGGTGGCGAATTTCAACACCCATATGATTCCACTCTGGTTGAAGTGGAGCCAGGCCCAACAGGAAGCCACCTCGAGCACAACCGATGTCGAGATGGAGAGGGCGGCTGGATTGCTCAAAAATTTCTTCCGGGCTTGGCAGTGGCCTGGGAAGTTGGAAGAAACGGCTGAGGGGATTGACGTGTTGGCGCACACTTAGAACGATTTGGCTGGTTCCGAGGCAGAGGGGTCATGCCTAAGCAGACCCCAGCAGGCCGTGTAACCGTGAATGTGGGTCGCGCCTCCGGCAGGGCCGATCTCACCGTTGCAGAACACTCCAGCTATAGGCAGGTCTGCCATCAGTTTGCGTGCGATGTCTACATCACCATTGGGTACGCCGTAGAGGCCATGTCCTCGCCCGAGACAAGCCATTAATAGGCCGAATAGAGGGGGGCTGGTATTGCGCTCTCTTGCGGCACCGAGCAGTTGCTCAGATTCCTGCCGTGAGGCCTCAGCTTCCCGCAGCTGAAATTGCACGTTCTGGCCAGCCCTTATTTGCTCGGCGACGGCAACGGCACCATTCTTGGGATCTACTCCGATCAGGTTCCTCACCAAAAAAGCTCCCTGAGGCTGAGGGGCTCCGGTTCCTGCCAACACCAGATCGCGTCGTTCTATTCCTAAAAAAAGTGAATGCCGGACCATCTCTCTTTCTTCTTCTGAGAGATCATCTATCACTCGCTGTAGGCAGGCCATCGGACTGTCCCGCTGGTTTTCGTGACTGAGTTCCAAAAGAATATTTTTTTGCACCTGTTCAATGGCGAACACAGGCCCAATCGGTTTGCAACCCTGTGCGACCACGACTTCCAGATTCCAGTCGCCCCCAAAGCTGCAGCCAACGGCGCCCATGACGACGCGGTCGTCAAAGAACAGGGAGCCATGAGGGGCATTATGAGGGCCGGCAATGCCACCGAGTTTGGTCGTGGTTGGGTAGGCGTAATCCAGGCCGCTAATTAGATCATTGATTGAGGGTGAGCTGGGATCCACAAGCAGCAGCATGCTGCGGGCATTGAAAGGATCAGGGCCAACCCATTCTTGCCAGTGCTGAGCTGGTCCATCTAGGTCTGGTAATGCTTGGGTTTCAAGGCAGAAGGGCTTGAGAATGGCTCCTGGCAGCTGCAGCATGGTGATGCTGAGAGCAGGTTCTTTTTCGAGTTCTGAGGCATTCCCTTTAGCTGTGGTGCCAATCACGCCTCCACCGGCACACCCCAACCAGTGGGTTGCGTTCAGTCGACGTTGCAATAAAGGCAGCAATCGCGGTAGATCGCTGGCGTAGTGGGTGGAGGCAAAGACGAGGGCTAGATCGGCCGAAGTGCCCCCCGCCAGGGCTGCCGCTACCTCGTTGACCGCAGCCTCAAGGGAAGGTTGGCTGGACAATGCCGTTCGGCAGCTGGCCTGGGATGAGCGGCGTCTGAACCAATTGAGCGGAGAGAAGGGCTCCATGAATTGGACCCTAACAACACTGACGGAACTAAGGCCAGCATTGATAATGACGCCTTCACGAACCTCCTAAGTGCCTGAACTCCCCTATCGCACTCTGGTCTGGCTTACCTACCGCCTTGCGGCAATGTTTGCGCTGGGCCTGCCATTTGTTTTGTTGATCTGGGCTTCGGTGCGTCGGGAGGCTTCGATGGTGCGTTTGCTGACCATCTATTGGAAGATTGCCAGTTTGCTAGCCATCAGCGTGCTGTTGCTGACCGATCAAAGGCCTATTGGTTATCTGACGAGCTTTTTGGCCCCCTTGTTGATGGTGGCTTCAGTTTGGTTTTGGGTGGACCTTAATGAGGAGCTTGCCGATCTACCCCCCTGGCGGCCTCTGCCATTAACGGTGCGTATTTGGCGCTGGGCTCTGAGCGGATTCGGTCTAATGGCGGCGGCTATGGCATCAACCAGTCTTGCTTGCGTCAAGGACGTTGCAGGGGCTAATTGTCGCGTCTGGCTTGAGGCTCCGCAGGGGTTGCATCGGGTTGCGGAGCGACTGTTTGATTTTGTTTTCGGTGGACAGTGGACGGAAGCGGTCGCCGCATTTATTGGTTATGTGGCCTTGGTGGCTTATGTCGTGGGTTTGTTGCAGTGGCTTTTGGTGCGACTTCCCCGTCAGGGTCGGGTTGCTGGTGAATTCTGACCCGATTGCCTTTGATGCGATAGAGGAGCTGTGAGCAAAATCACCTTGGGTCTTGCGGTAAGTCAACACATCACAGAGAACTTGCGGAGAAGCTATGTGCATCGAGGACAGGTTGTCCTCACAACGAAATTAGGACAATGACATTCGACAAAGCCGAGCTGATTACCGACAAGTTCTTTACGCTTGTTGCTGCAATTTGTATCGCTGCAGTTATCTGTGTGTCACCTTCCGCAGAAGCTAATACAAATTCGAATGCAGGCCTTTTAGGGCAGGTCAGCACAGAAGAGAAGTCTTTATTATCTGGTTTGCCTGACGTTGATCCTCTTCCATTGCCGGATTCTGCCAGCGGAGCTTTTTGATGGAGGCTTGATCATTGAATCCATTGCTCGATTGAATGATTTTTTGGCTCCCTTTCGATGTTTTAAGTTTTGCTTTTTCAAGCAGAATGTTCAATGACTGCCGTTCTGGATGCGTGTGTGCTGCTTGTGAGCTGATGTCATCACCGTTTGATGCTCATTGACTTGGATAAGCCTCTGGATATCGCTAGGGACGCAGAGGGTCAGTGCTGATGGTGATGACATTGGTGATGACATTGGTGGTGGCATTGGCGGTGGCATGCATGGTTGTGATGGATGGGGGGATGTCGTGGAGACCCCTTTTTATTGATGTTCGAGCACGCCCACGCAGCGACCGCAAAGGCTTGGATGTGTCGTGTGCTGGCCGATATCAGTTTCGTAGTGCCAACAACGTTCGCATTTGCTACCGCGAGCTCTGGCTACCTCGATCGTCGCCAGGGCGTTGTCCTGACTTGCCAGTAGTTCTGCCCATGGTTCACCACCTATTTGTAAGTGGGACACCAGCAACCAGTCGCGCAATCCATCCACATCGGGATCTCCTTGTTGCCTGAGCCAGTCGAGTGCTTCCTGGAGCGCTTCGCTGTGTGCTTCCAATCGGACAGCTGCTTCAAGTGCCGCACCCAGCTCCTGTTGACTTCGGCAGTCTTCTAGAACGCGGTTCACGGCGCTGCGCAGTTCACGTAGCTGGTGCATTGGCGCCATCATTGAGGGGTCTCGCCAGGTCTCTGGGACCGTGGGCCATCCCCTACGAAAGACAGAGTCTTCCGCTACGGAGTAGGGCAGGTTCTGCCAGATGTCTTCGGCCATATGACATAGCACCGGGGAAATGGCCCCAGCTAGACGCTCAATGATCAGAGCCATAACCGTTTGACAGCTGCGTCGGCGACGCTCGGATGGTGAGCTCACGTAGAGTCGGTCCTTGGCAATATCGAGGTAGAAGTTCGATAGGTCGACCACGCAGTAGCTCTGGAGTAACTGGAAGAAGCGATAGAACTCGTAGCGATCAAAGGCCGTTGAGATCTCATCCATGACCTCAGCTGTGCGTTGCAGCATCCAGCGATCGAGTAGGGGTAGTTCTGGCACAGGAATCGCATCGCGCTCGGGATCGAAGTCGTGCAGGTTTCCCAGCAGATAGCGGGACGTGTTACGCACCTTGCGATATACATCTGCGAGCTGACGCAGAATGCTGGCTCCGATCGGAACATCGGCGGAGTAATCCACAGAGCTCACCCATAGGCGCAGAACGTCGGCGCCGTAGGGAGGTTCTTGTTTCTGGTTTTTGCCACCGTAGATAATCACTGCTGGATCGACGACATTCCCTAGTGATTTGCTCATTTTCCGGCCCTTCTCATCGAGGGCGAAGCCATGGGTGAGCACCTGCCGATAGGGAGCTTGGCTGTTGATGGCTACGGAGGTCAGCAAAGAAGACTGAAACCAGCCCCTGTGTTGGTCAGAGCCTTCTAGGTATAGCTCGGCAGGGTAGGTGAGGCCTTCTCGTTGACTAGCAACAGCCGCCCAACTTGACCCCGAGTCAAACCATACGTCCATCGTGTCGGTCCCTTTGCGCCATCGTTCAGCTTCTGCGGCATAGGCCGGTGGCAATAGCTCGACTTCGTTGCGTTCCCACCACACATCGGCGCCATGTTCTGTGATCAGGGCCTTGACATGAGCAAGGGTCTCGTCGTTCAACAGCACCTCATTGCCTTCTCTCTCGTAGAACACTGGAATCGGTACGCCCCAAGTGCGCTGCCTGGAAATACACCAGTCGCCTCGTTCTCGCACCATCGCTTCAATGCGATTGCGGCCCGAGGCTGGTAGCCACTCCACGCTGTTGATGGCTGTCAATGCTTCATTGCGGAAGCCTTCAACAGAGGCAAACCATTGCTCTGTGGCGCGAAAAATGGTGGGTTTCTTTGTTCGCCAGTCATAGGGGTAGCGGTGGGCATAGGGTTCGTGCTTCAGCAGAGCACCTCTTTCCTCAAGTGCCGCAATGATGGTGGGGTTGGCGTCTTTGAGCACGTTGAGACCAGCGAATGGACCCGCCTCGCTTGTCATTGTTCCGCTTTCGTCTACTGGGCAGAGCATGCCCAGGTCGTTCTTTTGGCCTGTGTTGAAGTCGTCGACACCATGGCCTGGGGCCGTGTGCACAAGACCAGTTCCCGATTCGGTGGTGATGTATTCACCGCCGATCACGATCGGACTGTCTCGATCCAGTAGTGGGTTTTTGTAGATGAGACCTGCAAGAAGGGCTCCCTTGACCGTGGCGCGAGCTGTGAGTTCCAGCGCGAGGGTGTCGCGTAACGATGGCAACAATTCAGCGGCCACGAGTAGTAGTCGACCTTGGTTGTCAACTGCAAAGGAGTAGTCGAGTTGCTCGTTGACAGAAATCGCAAGGTTGGCGGGAAGCGTCCAGGGGGTGGTGGTCCAAATGGCAATTTGCAGAACCTGGCCGAGTTCGAGGCCGTTATTCGGCAGCTCCAGGCCCTGATTGCAAAGAGATGTGCGCAAGCTTTCGGGCAGCATCGCTGCTGGAAAAGCAGCGTAGACACTTGGGCTGGTGTGACCGTCTGGATATTCCAACTCCGCTTCAGCAAGGGCTGTACGGGAGCTGGGACTCCAGTGCACGGGCTTGAGGCCGCGATAGATGTATCCCTTTTGAAACATCGTGCCGAATACTTGGATTTGGGCGGCTTCGTATTCCTTCTGGAGCGTTAGGTAGGGATGCTCCCAGTCGGCCCAGACGCCCCCGCGGCCGAAGCCTGCCGTTTGGCTATCCACTTGCTTGCGTGCAAAGGCTGCGGCTTTCTTGCGCAATTTCAGTGGTGTGAGTGCTTCGCGCTGCTCTTGATTGAGGTTCTGCAACACCTTCAGTTCGATCGGAAGGCCGTGACAGTCCCAACCGGGCACGAAACGCACTTGACGGCCACGCAGGATTTGATGCTTGTTGATGATGTCTTTCAGCACCTTGTTGAGGGCATGGCCCATATGCAGGGCGCCATTGGCGTAGGGCGGCCCGTCATGAAGGGTGAAGTTTTGGCCCTGATTGTCCAGGCCAAGCTGTAAATCAATGCCTTGTTGCTTCCAGAAGTCTTGTAACTCTGGTTCTCGTTTGGTCGCATTGGCGCGCATGCCAAAGCTCGTTTGCAGGAGGTTGAGAGTGTCCTTGTAGGAGGTTTGGGCAACACCATCCGGGTGTTTTTCCTGGGTCACGGTGTCGCTGCAGCAGGAGAGATTATCAATGGAAGGCTGTCTCGATTCAGTTGTTACCGCTGGTGTCTCCTGAATGTCTTCAGTGTCTGAAGTTGTTTCTGGCTCGCTATCTGTTGAGGCTTTGGCGGGAGCCGCCTGGAGGATGTCTTTGGGCTGTTGGGCTTGAGATGGCTGTTGAGTTTCAGTTGGCTGTTGAGTTTCAGTTGGCTGTTGGTCAAAAGTTTGCTGTGGCTTTGAAGTCTGCTGCTGGCTTGCTTTCTGCTCTTGGCGTTCTTGAACCTTTGCTTCAGGGTGTGTTGAGTCTTTAGGGGAGTCAGTTCTGCCAACGTCAACAGTTTGTTTGCTCTCAGCGGGTTGCTGATCTTCTGATCGTTGCTCAGCGGTCTGCTTGGGGGCTACCGATGTCTTGAGGCTGGTATTGGTTTGAGCCGTAGAACTTTCTTTAAGTTCAGAGTTGGTTTTTGATTGATCGGTTGGTGCAGCCTCGGTTGACACCGCTGGGGGAATGTTGGCGGCTTGTTGATTTGCTGATGAAGGTTGGCTTGCAGGTGGCTGTTGCTCAACAGCTGGTGCTGAGTCTTGGTCTGCGGTTGGTTCTGGACGCACCCATTTCTTATTGCTTGCGTTTGCTTTTGGCCGCACCCGTTCCATCAACCCGTTGAGCCTGCCACCGATGCTTGCCAGTGAGGCCAACAGTTGTTTGAAGCTATCAGTGGTGAGAGGCTCAGGGTTTTCTCCTGATTCAGGGCTGGGTTCAGATCCCTCCGCTGATGTGATCTCGTTGGACAAAGCTGAGTCTTGGTCTGCGGTTGGTTCAGGACGCACCCATTTCTTATTGCTTGCATTTGCTTTTGGCCGCACCCGTTCCATCAATCCCTTGAGGGTGCTGCCCAGGTTTGCGATAGAGGCTCCTAGTTGCTTGAGGCTGGTGGTCCATCGCTCCCGAGAAATCAGCCCTTGCTGATCATCCGAACTGAGTTGTTGCCAGCGGTTTTGGGCGACTTCCACCCCGAGCCTGCTCACGAGTAGTGCGCCACAGATCACTGCCAGCATTGGGGTCCCCTGCAAACGGTCGCTGCTGGTGATCAGCCCCAGCCCCAGCATGAGCACCACAGCTCCCCACACCCCGTCACGGGGGCGACTTAGTTCAGTGGCAAGCAGCGGTAGCAGGAGTACTGCCAGGCCGAGCAGGAGAGAGAACTCCCCGAGGAGGGTGGCCAGCATCTTTGGCACAACGATGTAGGACCATTCTGGAGTGGTGTTTAGAGTTCAGTCCGTGCCCATCTGGCGGAATTGGTAGACGCGCTGGTTTTAGGTACCAGTGGCTTAGGTCGTGGGGGTTCAAGTCCCCCGGTGGGCATCCTTTTTTAAGCCCTTGGTTTGATCAGGGGGTATGTTTCCATTTGATGACTCAGGTACTCTCCAACCCGGATCCTGTTGAGGCTGAAGCCAGCTCCAAGTCGGCCTCTCAACAGCTAACGGTGCCGAAGGAGTACCTCGATCCGCCTTCCCCTTGGAATCCCACGGTGGGATTGTTCCTGGGCGGTTATGGCTTGGCTGCTCTAACGATTTGGCAGTGGTGTTTTGGTGATTGGCCCTTACAAGTTCTGGTGGCATTGGCGTTCTTCGCCTTGCATATGGAAGGCACAGTGATTCATGACGCTTGTCATAAGGCGGCTCATCCGAATCCTTGGATTAATCAGGCCATGGGTCATGGTTCAGCAATTTTGCTGGGCTTTAGTTTTCCTGTGTTCACAAGAGTGCACCTTCAGCATCACTCACATGTGAATGACCCCAACAATGATCCGGATCACATTGTCAGCACTTTTGGACCGCTTTGGCTGATTGCGCCTCGGTTTTTCTATCATGAATATTTCTTCTTTCAACGACGTTTATGGCGTCGCTTTGAGCTGATGCAGTGGGGACTTGAACGAGGGTTTTTTGTTTCCATTGTGATCGCTGGTCTTCATTTTGACTTCATGAATTTTGTTTATAATTGTTGGTTTGGCCCTGCTCTAATGGTTGGGGTCACCCTGGGCCTTTTCTTTGACTATTTGCCCCATCGTCCCTTTACTGCACGGGACCGTTGGCATAACGCCAGAGTGTATCCAAGCAGGATGATGAATTGGTTGATTATGGGTCAGAATTATCATCTTGTTCATCATTTATGGCCGTCTATTCCCTGGTTTGAGTATAAGCCGGCCTACGAAGCCACAAAACCTCTGTTGGATGCCAGGGGATCACCTCAGCGACTTGGATTTTTTGAAAGCAGATCCGATGGGTTTAATTTTCTCTATGACATCGTTTTGGGTGTCCGTAGCCACAAAGCACGTCGTAGCAAGATGCGTCCACTAGCCAAATTGATACCCAGCCGCCGCTGGCGGCGACGTTGGATTGGTTTGTTGCATCGCACTGCTGTCTTGCCAGAACCCAAGAAACGTTGATTATTCGGCCAAAATTTTTGGCACTCTGAAGAAGTCGCCTTCGCGTTGAGGGGCAAGCTCTAGAAGTTCTTCGCGAACTGGTGTTGTAGACACCTCGTCAGTACGCGTCACATTCACAACTTCTACTGCTCGAGTGGTGGGCTTTACGTTCGTGGTATCAATTTCTTCAAGCTGGGCAACGTAAGCAAGGATTTTCTCTAACTGCTCTGTATAGGTCGCGATCTGATCATCTGGCAGGTCTAGGCGAGCTAGCTGGGCCACTTTGCGTACGTCTTCGGCGGTGATCTTGCTCATGCTGCGGTAAGGAAGCTTGTTAGATCTTCGCTCAACGCGGTAGCCGCTGTCTCTAGCAATGAGGCACCATGCTCTGGCTTGGCGAGGTAGGGGTTTGAGCCCATGCGGCCATCCGGATGCCGTCGGCGAAAATCTTTCGGGCCGTGGATCGGTCCTGCAGGGGCTGGCTCCGGTAGAGGCCGTTGTTTGCTGAGCAGACTGGGTTCTATGTGCAAGGTGAGAGCAATTTCGCTGGGAGTGGCGTGCTGGCCTTCTTGATCGCCATATAACTCTCTGGCTGCGCGAAAGACAGAGCCCGCCATAAACCAGTTGGCCAGTTTGCATCGCAGTTTGGATGCCACGGGAAGGTCGTTGCTGATGGCGCTGCTGTAGGCCTGGGCAAAGGCGGCCTTAGTGGTGGCGATATTGCCGCCATGCCCGTTGATCACAAAGATCCGCTCGAAGCCATGGTTGGCAAGGGATATCACGAGATCGTGGATCAATGCGAGCAAAGTGGCGGGTTTTAAGCTCATGGTTCCGGCGAAACCGAGATGGTGTTCAGCCATCCCGAAGGCTTGGGTCGGGGTGACAAGCACCCCTGTGCGACGGCCGACTTCAAGAGCTACTGCTTCAGCGGTGAGTGCATCGGTGCCAATCGCGCCAGTGGGTCCATGTTGTTCGGTGGAGCCAAGTGGCAGGATCACGCCCTGGCAATGGTTCAGATAGTCGTCCACTTCTGGCCAGCT
>MPMF02033051.1_pt1 | contig 18641 bp, 7 predicted proteins | sample 1617271 | NCBI WGS metagenome assembly MPMF02 (sample SAMN05944812, study PRJNA350692) | marine metagenome | biome: marine; feature: ODZ; material: water; isolation source: 120 m water sample prefiltered with 30 um filter, filtered on to 0.2 um... | place: Pacific Ocean | collected 2012-04-09... | reverse complement strand
CCACCCTCGCCCGGCGGAGGCGGGTCGACGGCGGAGGCCGAGTTCTCGAAGGCGTAGATCCCCGTCTCGTAGAGAGAGCCGGCGATGCTCATGTCAAGATCGGTGTACTGCTCGAGCCCGAGCCCGTAGATGCGGTTCACAAACTGCATGATGCGACTCGATGGGCGAGTCGTGACGCCACAGTCGGCGAACGCGGGGCAGACTCCGCTGACGATCCCAATTCGCGCGCCATACGTCGCCGGCGCCTCGACGTTGTCTCCGGCGAAGAGGTCGACTCCGGCGCCGGTGGCCTGGCGGACCGTCTCGGCCAGCAGCACGTAGTAGCCAAAGCCGTAATTCCAGTAGCCCGTGCCCTCGGTGCAGTAGCCGTCGGAGGTGAAGCCACGCAGGAAGTTCTTGCTGAAGTGCTCTGCCGCCGCGATGAAGTAGGCCCGGTCGTCCGTCGGCTCAATGGTCGCCAGCGCGGCTCCCGTCACCCCACCGAGGCAGACGGAGTTCCAGTTGTTCGTCGTCGCCATCCACCAGTTTCGGCCGCGCTCGCCCGCCGCCATCGCGCGGAACGGATCGAGCACGCGCTCAGTGACGTTGGCGCGGATCAACTCGCGCGTCTCGTCGCTGAGCCTATCGCCCAGCGCGTGCCGGGCCGTGGCCAGATTCCACGCCATCGATGCCGAGGCGAGATCGATGTCAGTGATCTTGCCCTCGAAGTTCGCGAGACTCCGGTCATGGGCCGGCATCACCCACGTCTTCTCCTCGCATAGCGCCGCGACGATCTCCTCGAAGGCCTCGATAAAGCGCCCCTGGTTGTCGAAGCACTCCGCCTGCACCAGCGTCGTGATCCGGCCGCGGCGCTGTCCCGCGACACGCTGCCAGCGCGTCCGGTTGCCGGTCTTGCTGAAGTCGAGGTACAGGTCATCGGGTTGCTCGGGGATCGGCTGGGCGAGCAGGTCACCAGCCCTGGACACGATCGACGCCACGTCTGTGCGAGCCGCCAACGCATCCCACGCCTCGCGGTCGTCGGCCGTTGGGCCGAGGCCCACCGGCGCGGCCGGCAGCATGGCGGCGATTTCCGTCACCCGTTCAGGGCGGATCTCATCCTGAGCCATCGCAATTCCCCCCGTCATGATGCACAACACCACGGCTATCAGGCGCCAGTTCATCGTCAGTCTCCTTGATGGTCACTCAGCGGCGACACGACGTCCGGTCGTCCCATCCGCCAGCGTCTCGGTCACCGAGATCGCCCCGCCCACCTTTGCTTCCACGCGAAGGGTGCGACCGTCAGCCAACGCGACATCGGCCGCCATCGCGCCGACGGGCGTGATCTTGCGAATGGGGTCTCCCGCGCCTGGCTTCAGCGGCAGAAGCAGCGTCAGGAAATGCTGAACGCCGGACCCGGATCGTCGGTGCGTCAACGTCGTCGCGGGCACGTATTGCGGATCGCTATCCTTGTTAACCCACCAGCCCAGTAGCTCCGGCTCGCTCTGCGCGCTGACTGCGTCCGCCGCGAGCCCGTCGGCTAGCAGCGGCGCGACCGCGAGGTTTGGCTGGTCCTCGGCAGTCGTGCTCAGTGTCAGCGTCGCGTCATTCAGTTCCGTGCCCGTGGGCGAGAGGTGCCAGCGGGCCTCATACGCGTGTTCGGCGTCGTCCGCCGGTTCAAGAGCATCAAATACAATGAAGAGGTCCGGCTTCACGAAGAGAACCGAACGCCGATGAGTCGCAGGCTTGTAGCCCTCATTTCCGAACCCGCCGTCGTAGACACCTGCCGCGAAGTCGAACTCATCATTGCTCTGCCAACGCGCGTCGACCGGCTCGCGTGAGATCCGGTGGTCTCCGCCACGCTTCTGGTGTTTGCCATCAACGTTGATCACGTTATGCGATGGAGCGCCCGTCCCATAGGCCCGCCACGGCGAGCGCTCGTAGCTCCCGCCGCCGCCATCGAACAGAGTCTCGCGACCGTAGGACCAGACCACCAAGTTCAGCTTGTCCTGGTGCAGGTGCCCCGAGCCCAATGGGCCCGCATCAAATGCCGCGTAGCACGCGTCGCGCTCCCACCCCGAGCGCATCGCGTAGTAGCCGGCCCAGTCGAGCGCGCGCGACGTGCCCTCGGGCGGCCGGCCCTCGGCGCCGTCGGTGGCGATCCACTGGAAGTCGGTCCGCTCTGGGAACAACTCGAAGGCGCCGCGGAGCGAACTCGCGACATTCACGCCCCACGAGTCGTTGAAGCGCGGCAGATTACGGTCCGGAGTCATCAGACGGAGATTGAAGTCAAAGGCCTTCTCGGTCTCTCCGATGTAGCCATCCGGCAGCTCGCGCTGGCGTCCCGCCATGTTGGCCACTCGCGGGATCTTGAGGATATTGCCGAGCGCTACCTGATGGTAGCCTGGCGTCAACTCCGTCTGCGCGCCGTCGGGGTAGAACTGCTTGTTCAGCTCATCGTGCATCCGCCCAATCGCATAGGTCCGCCACTCCTCCGCCTGCTTCACCTCGGGGAAGACCACGCCAACGGTATAGAGACCGGACATCTCCATCGTGAGCCAGTTCCCACCTGTCGGGTGTCGACGCAAGTGCTCGGCGTGCTCGATGCATGACCTGAGGTAGAGGATGATGTCGTCATCGGTGAACACGGGCGAGTGCAAGAACCGATGGTACGCGTCCGGCCACGAGCCGCCCATGCGAATCCCGCACTCAATGGTCCGCCATGCCGAGCCCGCGGTGTTCCCGGCACTGTCGGGACGCGGGCAGTCCCTCACCCAACTCCGCAGGTGATCGACGAAGGTCTCCGCGTAGACGTCCTCACCCGTCGCCCAGTACGTCCGGCCCAACTCGTACCAGTAGCCCATGCGACCGCACTGCCACTGCCACTCGGGGTTGAAGGGGATCTCATCGCGGACCCGGGTCGGATTGAGGAACCAGTCGATCTTCCCGCCGGGGAACTCGTGCCAGATCGCGATTTGACGGATCTCGCCCCGGACGGTCTTGTCTGCCGCATCGCGGTTGTGGCGGATGCCGGTGTCCACCTCGTGCGGATCAAACCACCACGCCGCGCTGGTGCGGGCGCGGAGGTATGCCGCCAGCTCGGACTTCGCCTTGGCGACATCGCCTGCGTCGGCGGCATCGCGGGCGGCTTCGAGTCCCGGCAGCGTGAGGTCAAGCGCCTCGAGGAGTTGCTCGTCGGTCAATGTCGGTCCCACCCTATCGAACAGCTCGAGTTGATCAATATGTGCGACGGCCCGCGGGTCCGGCTCATTCTCCCAGCCACTCGCGGCGAAGTACACGCCGTCGATCTGGTCCCAGCCGAGGGGGCGCCGAGCCGACCCCATCGACTTCCGATCGAGCACGATCTGCCGCCAACCCTCGAAGTCCAACTTCAGCCGCGCCATCCAGTAATCCATGCCCTCGGTGTCCGGATTCTCGCTCCGGATGATGAGCATGAAAGCCGAGCCGGTATTGACTTCGCTGTGCAGCCAGAAGCGAATCGACTTGCAGATCGTCCAATCGGCAGGGGGGTCAACGAGACGTAGCGTATCAGCGTCTGCATGCGCCCAACGGACCGATGCCTCGCCGGCGCGCGTGACGTCGCTGCCGAGGGTCCCGCCCTCCCACTCGCCCGCGTCCTCGCAGGCGGCGACGATAACTGGGGCAGGCGCATCCTGACAGGCCGCGGCCAGACTGACAGCGAGACAGATCGATATGATCGCAGAGCGCATGGGGCCCCTCGCGTTGCTGGTGTCACATGTCATTCGCCTCTAACGCCCCTCGCCCTCTGTCGTTCCGAGTGCTGGGAGAGCGGGGCTGGGCGCGACGGTCGGGGTCGAGACATACCTGAACCCGGAGGAGGTTCTGTGATGGTCGAGGGGACTGGGGCACGCGCGCGGCGCCAAGAGAGCCTGAACCGGCGCGGCCCCATCTCAGTCGGTGGCTATCGGAGGTTCATCGGGCGGATCGTCCCCGTGAAGGCGATTGGGCCCGTCGCTTGAGAAGTACTTGTGGACCTCGCTGACCAGAATGCCGCTCAGACAGACGATTCCAATCAGGTTCGGGAACGCCATTAGCCCGTTCATGATGTCGGTGAGATCCCAAACGATCCCCACCTTGATGACCGATCCCACGACCAACAGCACCACGTGCATCCACCGGAAGACAGGGATCGCCTTCCGGCCGAAAAGGTACTCGGCCGACCGGTCGCCGTAGTAGGGCCAACTCAACACGGTTGAGAACGCGAAGAGCGCGAGACCCATGGTCACCAAATAAGGCCCAAAGGAGAACTCGCCTGCGCCGATCTTCGGGAAGCCGAGTTCGAAGGCGCGAGCGCTGAGCGGCGCGCCGGTGCGCAATAGGCCGTCCGGCCCCGCCTCGGTCCACGCGCCGGTCACGATGATCACGACCGCCGTCATCGTGCAAATGATGAGCGTGTCGATCAGCGGCCCGACCATTGCCACGAGACCCTCGCGGACGGGCTCTTTCGTCTTCGCGGCTGAGTGGGCAATCGACGCGCTGCCCAGGCCACCCTCGTTGGAGAATAGCCCGCGCGCCACGCCCTGGCGCATGGTCTCGCGAACCGTCACGCCCATGAACGCGCCCATGCCCGCTTGCGGAGTGAAGGCCTTCGACACGATCAGCGCCAGCGCCCCCGGGATCTCGCCCGCAAAGCGAGCCAGCACCACGATCGCGCCGATCACGTAGATCACGCACATGACGGGTATCAGGCGCTCAGCTACCTTGCCGATGCGTCGGATGCCCCCGAACACGATCGCCGCAACCAGGGCCGCCATGGCAATCCCGGTGAAGATCGGCGGCACGTTCCACAGATCGTGCAGCGAATCCGCCACGGAGTTCGACTGGGTCATGCACCCGATGCCAAACGTCGCGATCATGGTGCAGAACGCAAACATGATTGCGAGCCACTTCTGCTTGAGGCCCCGCTGCAGGTAGTACATCGGACCGCCGCTAGCGGAACCATCCTCGTGGATCACGCGGTACTTCAGCCCAAGACACGCGCTGGCGAACTTGTTCACCATCCCCAACACGCCCGTTACCCACATCCAGAAGACCGCGCCCGGACCGCCGCCGGCGATTGCCGTTGCCACGCCGACGATATTCCCAGTGCCGATAGTCGCGGACAGCGCGGCCGCCAAGGCCTGGAAGTGGGAGACGTCGCCCTCCTCGGCCGGATCGTCATATTTCCCGGTGATGAGCTGGAGACCGTGCCACAGGCGCGTTAGCTGGATGCCCTTCAGGCGGACGGTGAGGTACAGGCCGGCAAATATCAGCATTATCGCCAGCGGCATTCCCCACATCGCGGTGGCGACGGCGCTCGTGGTCTGTTCAATGAAGCCCATGCGGCGCTCCTCCGAGAGTGCTGTGGCCGGGGTCCGACGCTCATTCGCCAAGCGCGCTAGTTCGGCCTGCCAGGCAGGTCAACCGGCGGGCAACCGCAAACTCACTCGGGACGCACGATCCGCAATCGCGAGCGTTGTTCTTGATGGGGACACCAATTGGAGACTGCCGCACCATGACACGAGCGCCTATCTGGGCACTGCTGTGCCTCTCAGTTGCACTTGCCGGACCTGCCGCCCATGCCGAAGACTGGCCGATGTGGCGTTATGACGCCGGCCGCACCGCGGCCTCGCCGGAGGAGTTGCCCACTGACTTGCATCTTCAGTGGACGCTGAAACTCCCCACGCCCAAGGCCGCTTGGCCGTGGACGCAGTACCGTCTCCTGTTCGATGCATCGTATGAGCCGATCGTCATGGGCGAGCGCATGTTCGTGGCGTCGATGGTCCGCGACAGCGTTACGGCATACGATCTCGCCACGGGCGAGGAGGCCTGGCGCTTCTACGCCGAGGGCCCTGTCCGATTCGCGCCCGTGGCGGCGAACGGAAGGGTGTACTTCGGCTCCGACGACGGTTGCCTCTACTGTCTGAGCGCCGACAATGGCTCGCTCATCTTCAAGTTCGATGCCACGCCAACGAACCGGATGATCCTTGGCAACGAGCGCATGATCTCAAGCTGGCCCATGCGGGGCGCGCCGGTGCTCTACGATGGCAAGATCTACTTCGGCGCGGGCATCTGGCCGTTCATGGGCACGTTCCTCTATGCGTTGGATGCTGAGACCGGCGAGGTCGTCTGGCAGAACAGCGGCAGCGCATCCGTCTGGATCCTCCAGCCCCACGGCAGCCCGTCATTCGCCGGAGTTGGGCCTCAAGGCTACACGATCGCGACGGACGACACGATCCTCTTCTCCGGCGGACGCTCCGTCCCGGCTGCTTACGACCGCGACACCGGAGCATTTCGCTACTACTACCCGGGCTGGAACAAAGCCGGCAACTACAAGGTCTTCGCCCGTGATGAGTGGTTTCTGAACGAGGACACCATCTTCGACATCGCCGGAGGTCAGCCGTTCACGCGCGTCCGAGCGACCGTCATGTCGGCGGCGGAGATGGTCGGCATCCACGAGGGCGTCATCCAGGCATTCCCACTCCGCAAGCCTGACGAGAAACAGGTCACCAAGAAGAACAAGCGCGGCGAGGAGTACCAGGAAACCCAATACTCATACCCGCTGACATGGCAGTTCATGACCGACCCCAAACTCGACAGGCTGATGCTCCAGGCCGGATCCCGCGTGTTCGGCGCCGGGCCTGACGGGCAGATCGCCGCAGTGAACGTCCCCACCACGGGCGACAAGGGCACGTTGTCCTGGCAGTCAAAGGTCGACGGCGAGCCGTTCTCCATGATCGCGGCTAACGGTCGCTTGCTCGTCACGACTAAGGACGGCGCCATCCACTGCTTCGGTGCCACTGAAGCCCAGGCGCGCGTCATTGAGGCGACGCCCACGTCAACCGAATCGCCTCTCAGCCCATCCGCCGAGTTGGTACTGGCGCAAACGAAGGTGACCGACGGCTACGCGCTCGTGCTAGGCCTCGGAACGGGGCAACTTGCCGAGGGGCTGGTCCGGGGCTCCAACTTGAGGGTAATCGGCGTCGACTCGGACGCCAACAAGGTCAACGCGCTTCGCCGGAAGCTCGATGACGCCGGACTGTACGGCGAACGGATCTCGCTGCTCACCGGCGACATCTCGACGCTGGACCTCCCAGCCTACTTCGCGGATCTCATCGTATCAGAGAGCCTGCCGGGCGCGGGCCTGACACGAGCAACTGATCCCATCGCCGACATCTTCCACTCGATCCGACCCTACGGCGGCATGGCTTGCTTCACGCCCGCCCAGGCGAAACGCCTGAAGGTTGAGAAGCGCGTCGACCGCGAGGATCTCCCGATGGCCGCCGTCGTTGTCGGCACGAAGGTCACCGTGCTCAGGCGGGAGGGATCGCTCCCCGGGGCGGGTTCATGGACGCACCAGAATGGCGATGTGGCCAACACGGTGTTCTCCTCCGACTCCGCCGTCAAGGGCCCCCTCGGACTGCTATGGTTCGGCGGCCCGTCGCACGCTGACGTCCTCCCTCGCCATGGCCATGGCCCGCCACCGCAGGTGCTGGGCGGGAAGGTCTTCCTTGAGGGGATGAACCTCCTCCAGGCGCGCGATGTCTACACCGGTCGAGTGCTCTGGAAGCGTGAGTTCGAGGAACTCAATACCTTTGGCGCGTACTACGATCACACGTACCGGCCCGACCCGTATGACCGCACGTATAACCAGGTCCACATCCCCGGCGCCAACGCCATCGGGACGAACTACGTCGTGACCGAAGACGCCGTCTATCTCGCCATCGGCCCCGACTGCCTCCTTCTCGATCCCGACACGGGAGAGACCGTCAGCACGTTCCGCCTGGATCCGGGCGATGAGCCTCGAAACTGGGGCTACATCGGAGTCTACGGCAACTACCTGATCGCCGGCGCGCGTCCGCTGGGGCTGAGCGATGAGGAAGTTACTCGCAACGACAAGTTCTCGGTCGGGAGCCAGGATCTCGTTGTTCTGAATCGCGAGACGGGCGACATCATCTGGAGCCGCGAGGCGGCCCACAACTTCAGGCACAACACCATCATCGCCGGCGCGGGCAAGGTATTCTGCGTCGATGGCATGTCCAAGCCACGCCTGGAGCACCTGAAGAAACGCGGCATTGAGGTCTCGGCGGAACCGCGCATCCTGGCACTTGACGTGGCCACGGGCGATGAGATCTGGAGCACCACCGAGAACGTCGCCGGCACGTGGCTGGGATACTCCGAGGAATTCGATATCCTCCTCCACGGTGGAAGCCGCGCGGGCGACCGGGCGCGCGACGAGGTCGGCAAGGGAATGGCCGCCTACAAGGGCGCGGACGGATCGTCGCTGTGGTATGACGACCGCTCCTACTCAGGTCCACCCATCCTGCGGCATGACACGATCATCACCCAGACCGGCGGCGGCAATACTTCCGCCGGCCCAGCCCACTTCTACAGCCTCATCACGGGCGAACCGATCACGCGGGAGCACCCCCTGACCGGCGCCGATATCCCGATGAACTGGATCCGGTTCAAGGGCTGCAACACGGCCGTCGCCAGCGAGAACCTACTCACATTCCGTTCCGCCTCCGCGTGTTTCGTCGACTTCACGACCGGCACCGGCACGACGACCATTGGCGGATTCAAGTCCGGGTGCACGTCGAACCTCATCGTCGCGGACGGCGTCCTGAACGCGCCCGACTACACGCGCACCTGCACGTGCTCGTACCAGAACCAGAGCTCCCTTGCCTTGGCCTACGATCCCGACGTTGAGGCGTGGTCATTCGACTACTTCCTGCCGACTGAAGAACCAGCGCCGATCTCGCGGCTGGGCATCAACTTCGGCGCGCCGGGGAATCGCGCGGCCGAGTCCGGGACGCTGTTCCTCGAGATCCCCAACGTCGGCGGCCCGTCGCCAAACGTGCCTGTCCGCCTGCTGTCGGGCGACCCGACCTGGTTCCGCCACCACTCATCACGCGTGGCCGGCGACATGGCGTGGGTCGGGGCGTCAGGCATCAAAGGCACGGTGACGATAGCGATCCGACCATTCCTCCAGCCTGAAGCGGCGGGTCAACCCGTTCAGGCCATTGAGCGTAACGCGCACACGCTCGATCTGCCAACCGATGAACCCGCCGGCTCCTTCGACGCGCCGCGAGCGTACACCGTCCGGCTCTACTTCACCGAAACCGACGGTCTCTCCCGCGGCGAGCGCGTCTTCAACGTGTCGCTGCAGGGCGAGACCGCCCTCGAGAACTTCGACATCGCGGCGACGGCCGGCGGGCCGGGCCGGACGGTCGTGCAGGAGTTCGCCGGGATCGGAATCAAGGATGACTTGGCCATTTCGCTCACGCCCGTTAGTGGCGCCGAGCCCGTACTCTCGGGCGTTGAGTTGCTTGCCGAACTCGAATAGGCCCTCGGAGGCGTCCCAATGCGCCGCATCCATCTCGCGGTGATCCTCGCTTTGGTTGCGATCGTCGTCGCGCCCGCGCTCGCCGCTGACCCGCCGGTCTACTCGCACAAGCCCAACGCAATCGAATTCGAGCCGCGCGAGGCGAAGTTCGCGCGCATCGTCGTGCGGGCGACGAGTTCGGGCACGCAAGCGTGCATCGATGAGCTTGAGGTCTACGCGCCAGGGAGCGAAGACAACCTGGCGCTGGAGGGCACCCCGTCTGCCTCGTCGTGTTTCGCCGGCTACGCAGCCCATGCCATCGTCCATCTGAACGATGGCGAGTACGGCAACGCTCGGAGCTGGATCGCCGCCACCACTGGCGAGGAGTGGGCACAGGTCGAACTGGCCGAGCCCGCGATGGTCGCCAAGGTCGTCATCTCGCGCGACCGCAACCGCCAGTACGGCGACCGCGTGCCGACGGACTTCGATGTCCGGCTGTCCCTCGATGGGGACACGTGGGAAACGGTCCGCGCGATCGAGACCGTAGCCATCAATGGTGCCCTCGGCCCGGGCGGGCCCGATCCCGTCGTGCCCGGTCCGCCGCCGCCGCCCAAGATCGGCACAGACGGCAGTGTCCACGCAACGGCCGCCGCCACGCTCGACGTTCCGACCGAGGATGCGTCCGGCTTCACCAACCTCGCGTTGCTACCCGACGCCAGGGCGTCTGCATCCAGTGTCTACGCCGATGGCGGCAACAGACTTCACCAGATCGCGCACCTCAACGACGGCCTCGCCGGTAACCCCCACAGTTGGATCAGCAAGGGCGAGCCATCGTGGGCGGAGATCGATCTCGGCGACGAACACTGGGTCTGCAAGGTCGCGCTCGGGAACGACGCATCGGGCCAACTTGGCGACCGGTCGGCCACGAGTTTCCGGATTCTTCTAGCGACTGAGCGCGCCGATGACAGCGACGACGACGCGTGGACGCCTGCCTACGAGCGGTCCGCTGGGCCCCTGCTGTTGCGGTCTGAGTTCACCTTCAAACCGATCCGCGCGCGCTGGGTCCGCGTCGCCATCGACACTGCGGCCCGATCCGAAGCTCGGATCGATGAGATCGAGGTTTATGGGCGCAAGTCGACCATCACTCTGGCGGAGGTCGGGCCGTTGACGCCGCAGGACTCGCCCTCGGTGGGCGACGCTCAGCTTCTCCGCGACGCGTTCGTGGCCGAGGAGCACGCCTGGCTCAAGACATACGGACGCGCGGATCTATCGCCCCTGCTCGTGCCGTACAACGGGCGCGTCACCGAGTATCCGAGGCATGTCGGCGATGATTGGTTGCCCCTTCCGCCGATGGCAACCAAGCCCGCCCTGGATGGCGACCTCAGCGACGCCTGCTGGCTCGACGCGTCCCGTGGCGTGGCGCGCGTGGCCGACCCCTATGACTTCGACCAGTCGCCGCTCGTCGAGCACATCGCTCGGGCCGGGCACGACGACGAGAGCCTCTATCTCGCCATCCGCACGGATCGTCTCCTGAGCGGGCATGTCGCCGTGATCTACCCCATCGGGTGGCACGAGGCGTCCGTGCTGGCGATCACCGGCGACGGACTCGTGCTGAACAAGTACGAGCGAGAGGGAGACCAGTCGGCGAGTCTTGTGGAGACGATTCCCGTCGAGGGCGCCCACAGCGCCGATCTCACCCGGTTCGAGGTCAAGCTGCCCCTGAGCGCGTTCCCTGAGTGCGAGACTCGCGGCCTGCGCGTCGGCCTGGGCATGGGCGGGCGCCACACGAGCGCGCTCGGGCGCCAGGTGGACTTTGTGTTCGCGCCGCTCGCCGTGGGCCAAGTCGGCCCTTGCGTCGACGGCACGTTCGACCTTCGAGTGTCGGTGCCCGAGTCAGCGGAAGCCACCACCATCACCGGCTTGGCCGCGGAGCCACTCGCCCTGGGGGCCGGCGAGGCTCGTGTCGTGAAGATCGCGGCAGACGCGGGGGCCATCGGCCCCAGGGCGGACGTTGACTTCGCCACGACTGCGGGCGACCAGTTCAGCCTGCACCTCTTCCGGTACGATCCCCTTGAGCGGACGCTGACCCTCGCTGAGGAGATGGCCACGCGGTTCGCGGCGAAGGGCATTGATGTGGGCAGCGAGCGCGCGGAGCTCGACCGCCTGCGTGAACTCCAGCACGGCCTGCTCGCGAAGGCTCCCGATCTCACCGACACTCGTGAGGCCTTCTACACATCCCGTCTCGCAAAGCGCGACCTGTTCCTCCGCGATCCCGATCTCGCGCCTGTCGAGAGGGTCCTGTTCGTCAAGCGCCACGCCTTCCACCCATCTCACATCTACACCGACTACACGGACGCGCCGTTCCGGCCCGGCGGCGGCGTCTATACCATCGACATCCCCCGGAAGGATGGACGCATCGATCCTGCGCTAGCCGCCCTGACTGAACTCTTCGACGCCGAGGGCGGCATCCCGCGTGACCCGATTGCGGACTTCGACCTTGGCCGCATCTACTTCGGCCACCGGCCCACGGCGGACGGCTTCTACCACATCAACTCGATGAACGCCGACGGTTCGGATCTGCAGCAGATCACCGACGGGCCGTACCACGATTTCTATCCCGTGCCCCTGCCCGATGGCGGCCTCGGGTTCATCACCACGCGCTGCACCTCCCGGGTCTTCTGCTTCCGGTGGACGTCGTCCGTTCTCTTCCGGATGAACCCGGACGGCTCCGAAATCCGCCCGCTGTCGTTCTCAAGTCTCAGCGAGTGGGCGCCGACGGTCATGCGCGATGGGCGAATCATCTGGACGCGCTGGGAGTACGTCGACAAGGGCGCGGATTTCAGTCAGACGCTCTGGTCCATCAACCCGGACGGCACCGATCCGGAGGTTGTGTTCGGCAACACGATCATCCAGCCAAACGGGTACGCGTCCGGTCGCGAGGTGCCAGGGACCAGCGAGATCTCATGCACGCTCGTCAGCCACTTCGGCGACATCAACGGGCCGGTGGCGTTGGTTGATCTCTCGAAGGGGCGCTTCAACCCCAAGGCGATCACCAGCATCACGCCCGAGGTCCCGTGGCCCGGCAACTGGCCTCGCAGCGAGTGCTTCCGCGACCCCTACCCAATCTCAGGCGATCTCTTCCTCGTCTCTCACGCGCCGCGCGACCGCTTCGGCCTATACGTCATCGACCGTTTCGGCAACCGAGAAGTGCTTCACATGGACGCGACGTATGGCTCGATGGGTCCGATCCCGTTCCGCGTTGCCGAGCCGCCCCCCGCTCTGCCGGACGTGACTGATCCGACGTCCGACACGGGCGAGTTCGTGATGATCGACGTGAACCGGGGCCTGGAGGACACAGTGCCCGAGGGCCAAGTCAAGTGGCTGCGCGTGGTCGAGGAAGTGCGCCACAACCTGAATGCCAAGCCGAACTTCGACCACGAGGACTTCATGAAGTGGTACGCCTCGCCGGTGGACATCGTCAGCGGCCCGTCGGGCTGGCCGGCTTACACGGCGAAGGCTCCACTGGGTCTCGTTCGCGTCGAGGAGGACGGCTCGGCCCGCTTCAAAGCACCCGCAGGCAAGGTGCTCTACTTCCAAGCGCTGGACGCGGACTTCAACGAACTGCAGCGGATGCGAAGTGTCGTGCAGCTTCAGCCCGGCGAGACGCGGAGCTGCGTCGGTTGCCACGAGGACCGCGCGTCAACGCCGCCCACGCAGCATCCAATCGCTCTGGACAAGCCGGCGCAAGTGATCCAGCCCCACCCGTGGGGTAGCGGCGCGTTCTCGTACGAGCAAGTGGTCCAGCCCGTGCTCGACCGGAAGTGCGTCTCGTGTCACGATGCGACTGGGGCGCAGCCGGACCTGCGCGCCGACCTCGATTTCGAGCGCGTGCCGGTCTCGTACCGCAGTTTCATATCGGGGGGCTACGTGGACTTCGTCGACTGTGGATTCAACTCGGCGGGGTGTGAGAAGCGCGAGCCGTTGACCTTCGGCACAGTGAAGAGCCGCTTGTGGCCGATCCTCGAGGACGAGAACCACGGCGGCGTCGAGTTGACGGTCGCCGAGATGCTCCGCATCAAGACTTGGACCGATCTGAACTGCCCGCTCTGGCCCGACTATCAGTTCCGTCCCGACCGTCCGGGCCCAGATGTACAGGTGACGCAGACCAACCCCCATTGAACGAGACGGGGGAGCCGCGATCGTGCCGGCTCCCCCGCTGCCTCGCGTATCGATCATCTACCCCTTAGAACGTCACCGTCTCGAACTGCGGCAGGTGCGGGGCGTTCTTCTTCAGCATCGCCTTGACCATTCTTTTGATCTCATCCAGGCCGCATACCGCCGCCGTCAGCGGATCGTAGCAGATCGCCTGGTAGACCAACTCCGGGTTACCGGTCAGCGCGGCCTCGACTGTCATTTCCTCGATCGACGCGCTCAGCGCCGTGATCGGCTGCACTGTCGCCGGCAGCTCGCCGACATGCACCGGGTTCAGCGCGCGCTTCGACGCGAAGACTGGGACCTCAACGCAGCAGTTCTGCGGGAGGTTGGTGATGATGCCCGTGTTCGGCACGTTGCCGTTGAACTCGAAGGAGTCGCCGCCTAGCCACGCGTTGATGATTGAGGCCGCGTACTCGTGGCCGCGCGCGAGGTTCAGCGGAGCGGGGTCATCGAGCCACCCCTGGATGTCTTTCTTCCAAGTCTTGCCCCGAGCCAGGTAGCTCTTGACGATGTAGGCATACTCGCCCGGGTTCCAGCCCGTGCCATCCGTGCAGTACTTCTCGATGAGGTCCGGGCGCTTGCGGAACCACCAGTTGTACTCGGAGTTGTGACCACTCGACTCGGTCACGTAGTACCCGAGCGCCATGAACATCGCGTTGCGGACCTGCTCGTGGTCGCGGATCTTCTTCTTCATCGCGGCCTTCAGCAGCGGGTAGGCGTCCTCGCCGTTCCACTCGTACTTCACGAACCAGCTCAGGTGGTTGATGCCGGCGCAGACGTACGTGATCTCATCCATCGGCGCGCCGATCCAGTTGGCCAGCATGTGAGCTGTGCCCTGGACGCTGTGGCAGAGGCCGCTGGAGACGATGGACGTCTCGCGCTGCATGGCGCGGCAAAGCATCGCCATCGGGTTAGTGTAGTTGAGGAGCAGCGCCTTGGGGCACAGCTCTTCCATGTCCTTGCAGATGCTGACCATCACGGGGATGGTCCGCAGCGCGCGGAAGATGCCCGACGGTCCGCGGGTGTCACCGACATTGGTGTCGACGCCGTACTTTTTCGGGATCTCAATATCGTGACGCCAGACCTGAACGCCCCCAGCGAGGATCGTGACAAGGACCGCGTCCGCGCCCTTGAGCGCCTTGCGCCGGTCGGTCGTCGCCGTCACCTTCGCCGGACGCGCGCCTTCGTCCACGATCCGCTGGACGGCCCGCGTGATGTAGTCAAGCCGCTCTTCGTCAATGTCCATCAAACATAACTCGGCGTCCTCGGTCGTGCTGAAGGTGAGGATGTCCTTCACGAGCGTGCGGGTGAAGCCAAAACTCCCGGCACCAATGAACGCAATCTTCGCCATTGTGATCGTCTCTCCGTTTCCCGTTCTGGGGTCCCAATGGCCCCGATTCATGTGACCGCGACAGGTTCAATGGGCCGTTAGCGCCGACCTCAAGACCCGTCGTTTCTTCCGATCAGAACGACTCCAGGCATTGCCAGATATACATGTAGGCGAGGGCGTCGACGTCTTCCCACACGCGCTTGACGATGTCTGCGTCACCTTGGATCTTGGGCAATTCCGCGAGCTTCTCGGCCCACGGGATGACCGCGCCCGGGGCGCGCTTCGTCTCGCGCCATTCTGGTGTCTCGCCCGTGCCCTGGCCTCTCTCAACCGTCTCGGTCGGCCCGCCGTACTGCCCATACTCGCGCGTGAAGTCGGTCAGCGCGCGCAGGTTCTCCGTGTTCGTGTCGTCCTGCATGATCGCGCTGGCGTCCATGATGTACCCGCCATCCTGAGCGACACCATCGATGATCTTCTTGGCGTGCTCGCACACCTGCTCGGGCGTGCCGTAGCTCAGGAGGAAGTTCGGGATGCCGCCGCTCAGGCAGAACCGGTCGCCCAGCTTCTCATGCACTTCGAAAATGTCGGCCTGGTCTACGTGGTAGATGATGCTCCCCTCGGGCAGTTCCGCGAACGCGTCGAGGTGGTGATTCCAGTTGCCCTCCGCATAGAAGAGCGTCTGGATGCCCTGGTTCCACAACTCCAAGATGATTGGTTTCAGAGTCGGCCAGTAGTAGGTCGAAAACTGCTCCGGCGTCACGAAGGGAACGCACCCACGGTGCATCCAGATCGTGACCGGCGCGTTCCCCGTTGGATCCGCGCCCGACAGCGCCACGTTGCACAGATGCGGGGCCAGCGCCTCACACGCCGCCAGTACTTTCTCCGGCTGGCTCAGCAGGTCCATCGTCAGGCCGATGTAGCCGCGCAGCTTGTCCGCGATGATGTCGAGCGGCGCCTTCAGAATCCCCGCGATGGCGCCAGGCATGCCGGCTTCTTCCTGCAGGCGTACCGCCTGTGCGCCGAAGGCGGCGAAGTACTCCATCATCGCCATGCCGCCCTTGAGGAACGATAGGTTGTTCCTCATCGTGCTGGCCTCACCGATCCCCACGACGTCCGTGCTGATTCTCGGCAGCCACACGTTCATCAGAAAGCCCGTGGGGTCTTCGATGAGCGCGTCGTATTCGTCGGGCCCCATGTAGGCCGCGTCTTCGCCGGGCTCGCGGTACTGGAAGCCGGTGTTCTCGGGCAGATCGATTCCCGGGACGGCGTAGTACTCCGTCCCGATTGCCTGGGTCAGCCCCGTCCACACGTACACCATGTTCCCAACCACGGCGTCCCAGTCGAAGTCCGTAGCCGTCTTCACCGCCGCGTCGAAGGCCAGCGCGTAGTCGTGGGTGACCTGTTGCGCGGTATAGCCGGCGTATTTCGCGCAGAACTCTGCGACGAACGGACGGATCGGCACGCAATCAGGCTTGCCGTTGCGCATCGCGGTGACGTACCGCGCGAGTCTTTCGGAGTATAGCTGCTCCATGTCCTTAGCCATTGTCGGCGCGCTCCTCCGTGTCAGGTGTGGGCCACCGTTTCTTCCGCTCTTCACTCCTCACCTGCGCGCGGGGCGTTGCAGGATTCCAACGCCGGGCTCGGCAACATCACAACGAGGTGATCGAAATGCGATGGACTTTCGTGACAGCCCTCATCGTGGTTGCGTCGATGGCCGGGGCTCAAGTGCCGGAGCTGGCCAACCCGGGCTTTGAGGCGGCAGAGCAATGGTCGCTCGGCGAGGGCGCGAGCCTTCAGGAGGATGGCGCCAGGACGGGCCAGCGCCGGCTCCTCGTGCGCTCGGAGGGGGCGGAGGTGCTCGCGCGACAGGTCATCGAGGAGCCCGGCTCGCGGCCGATGGTGCTGAGCGCGTGGGTGCGGAGCGAGGGGCTGCAGGTGGACCGAGACTTCGATCCCCAGGACTACGCGTGGCTCTACTGCCACGTGCTCTACAAGGACCGCCCCTACGCGGACACGAGCCAATTCTACACGCCGATCCCAACCGGCGCCCAAGACTGGCAGCGGGTGGCGATTCAGGTACTCCCGCGCCAGGATCTTACGCCGTCGGAGATGTGGGTGTCGCTGTGCGGGCGATTTCGCCAGGGGGAGTTCTGGGCCGATGATGTGAAACTCGAGCCCGTTCGGGCTGTGCCGGGCGCGCCCGCGATGGCATGGGAACGCGCGGGGGACGCCACGCTCATCACCGACCTGAGCCAGTGCACGCCCAAGACGGCGCTGGCCGACAAGCGCCGGCGCGGCCGGTGGAAGGTGCTGGAGTATGAGACGAACACCCACGGCGGAAAGTGCATCGCGGCACTACCGAACACGGGCGCGCCGCCGGTGACGCTGCCGCTGAATACCGAGGGGTGGCATGCCGTATACATTGGCCTGAACTCGGGGATGGCAAAGGTGAAGCTCACGGGCGACCCGGCCTACCAGTGGCGCTCGCACTCCAAGGGGAACATCGATGAGATCTTCTTCAAGCACGCCGATCTCACCGGGCAGAGCCTGCAACTCGCACAGCAGTCCGCCGGGAAGGGTGTGGCGGCGGCCATCATGCACGTGAAGCTCGTGCCGCTCACCGATGCCGAGGTGGCAAGACTGCAGGCCGACGTCGAGCAACGCGAGACGAAGCAGATGGTGGCCACGATCGACGGATTCAGCTTCATCTTCTCGCGCGAGCCAACGACGAAAGCCGAGCTGCTGGAGGAATTCGAGCACTACCGTGGGACGGACTTTGGGACGCTATGGTGGTGCATCGGCGGCGCGGACGAGGTGAACTACGCCTCGGAGCTGGGGACGATCAACGGAGGCGACGTTGACGATTTTCCCCGCGAGGGCGACGCGTCGTACACGCGCGCCGTGAAGAAGCTCATCGCCAGTGAGATTGACATCACGGAGGTCGCGGTCGAGGCCGCGCGCTCGATAGGCGCCGAGATCCACATCGGCCTGCGCCCCGCCGCGTGGCAGGGAACGCCGCCCTACGAGGATTTCTTCGTCTCGGACTTCTACCGCGCCCATCCCCAGTGGCGCTGCGTCGACCGAGACGGCACGCCTGTTGCGCGGATGAGCTTCGCAATCCCCGAGGTCCGAGCGCATCTGCTCGGCATCTTCCGGGAGGTGCTGCAAGCCCGACCCGACGGCCTCAACGTGCTCTACAATCGCGGCATGCCGCTAATCCTCTGGGAGGACGCGTTCTGCGAGCAGTTCCAGGAGCGCCACGGCGAAGACGCGAAGGCGGTCGAGGAGGACGACCCGCGAATCCTCGAGCTTCGGGCGGATCTGATGACGGGCTGGATGGCGGACATCCGCGGGTTGCTCGACGAGGCTCAGCGAACGTGGGGCCGCGAGGAGCCGCTGAAGCTCTCGGCCATGGTGCTAGAGACGGAAGCCGACAACTTGAAGTTCGGCCTCGATGTTGAGCGGTGGGTGACAGAGGGGCTAATCGACCAGATCGGCATCTACAAGGGTTCGCACCGCACCTCGGGCGACCCCATCGACATGGAGTACTTCGCGCGAATCGCCGATGGCACCGACGTGACGATCCACCCGTGCATGGTGGCGTGGGCGCTGCCGAAACCCGAGGAAATGATGCGCCAGGGGCTCGATTACTATGATCGCGGCGCTGACGGGATGCTGTTCTGGGACCCGAGCGGAGTGAGCCGTAACGGCGGCCTGTGGCCGATCGTGAGCCGCATGGGGCACGTGGAGGAGCTGCGCGAGCGCGCGGACCTG
>MPMF02301010.1_pt1 | contig 18685 bp, 19 predicted proteins | sample 1617271 | NCBI WGS metagenome assembly MPMF02 (sample SAMN05944812, study PRJNA350692) | marine metagenome | biome: marine; feature: ODZ; material: water; isolation source: 120 m water sample prefiltered with 30 um filter, filtered on to 0.2 um... | place: Pacific Ocean | collected 2012-04-09... | reverse complement strand
CTGTGTTGAGAAGCTTGTTTGCGGATTGCCTCGATCTTTCCAAGGTCAGGAGAAACATCTAAGGCCTGCCTCCATAGTCCAGCAAGCAAACGAATATCAGGCAACGATTGCAAATCAGTAAATGGCACATTTGCCATCACAGCTGCAGATGACACCTTCGGGTCGTAGCTGAGTGCAACTGTGGGACTACCAGCCAATTGGGCCAGGATGAGTGCATGCAGTCGCATGGGCAGCACCAATCTGGCCATCGCGAACTGATTCATAACCTCTGTTAGTGAATCAAATGCAAAGGATTGACTTCGTGATCTCAAGCTGGAACTGATCAGTCCTTGTCTATCTAGTTGTAGGAATAGCTGTTCATCCTGACGTTGATGAAAAGCAAGCCAATGAACTGGAGCATCAATATCTCTGAGGATAATCTCAAGGGCTTGGAGCAAATGCTGCCAACCAAAGCGATCAAGCATTGACGTGGGACGCCAACAAAGCACAACAGCTTGGCCACCCTCCCAGTTCCTAGAAGGAAGCTGCCAAACTGGATCTGGTGCCATCAGCATCGGAGCGGGTAGGCACCATTGCTGAGCAAGCTGAAAAGAGTCTGGATCTCTCCAGCTGATCGCCTGCACCATACGCAGTACGCGCCTAACCATCCATCGACTAAAGCGATGACGGAATGGCCCCAGGCCCTGGCCCCAAAGCACTACAGGAACCCCACGTTGTTGGGCTATCACAATCAAGATCAGGTAGTAGATCAGGCTCTTAAAACTCGTGCTGTCCTGTAGCAAGCTGCCTCCACCAAGAATCAAACCCTGAACTTGAAAAAGAGCCCTAATGGTCTCCAGCAATGAGCGTCGGTTAATGACTTGAGCCTTCGGAGCTAAGGCCTTAATGACATTTGAGTCATTTGCCGTGATCCAAGGCTGCAAATATGAGGGAAGCTCCTGAAGTAAAACCTGCAAAAGAGCATCATCGCCAAGGTTGTGCTCGCCGTAGTAGCCGCATAGCAGCACTGCCTTGCATTGCTTTGCCTGAACTGCCATAGCCAAGCAATAGCTGCATTAAACATTAACGGCGACCAAGCCTCCCTAGGCTGCTGCCATCGAACGAATCACGTGCACGCCCTATCTCTAGGCACCTGGTGGATCCACCTTGCATCCTTGTTCTAATGGATGCTTGCGATTGTGCTGGTGGTGCAATGGGGGAAAAGGAACCAAAGCAGGGCAATGTCATGGTTGGCTCTAGCAATGCTCCCCAACTTGGTGAGTGCCATGACAGCCATCACCTGGCATATTTTTGATAACAGCAAAGCCCTTAGCGGAATTGTTGTACTCCAAGCTTGGCTGACGCTGATTGGCAACTGCTGTTTGGCCGCAGCCACCTGGAATTTGGTGCGTTCAGAACGACAGCAATCATGATTTTTGCCACTTCTACTGAGATTTTGAACTCCCTCATTGATATGGACCCAGGGCCTCTATATGGCCTTTCTTTAATTCCCTATCTCGCTTTCCTGTGGTGGGCTCAACAGAGCAAGAGCTTGCCACGACTATCCATCTGGGGATTCCGGCTCACTCTTCTTTTTGTGTTTATGACAATCATTTTTGCGATCCTGGCTGATCAAATTTATGGACTTGAGCTGGTTGAAGTTGATGCTTTCCATGGGGCAGCAGAAGCCTTTCTGGTGCTAAGCGATGCCCTCGTGGTTTTGGGATTTATCCGTGCTGGCCAGCAACAGGTGGTGAAAAACTCTTAAGAGGTATGGCTTGTATGCCAAGAACTCCGATCAATGTCGGACAATAAGGCGTCGCTTCCACGGTCTAAATGTTCACGCACCTCCTGGCTGCAGCTGCTCCTTCCACATTCACCTGGTCGCCTGCGGTGGGCATGGTGATGATCGCTTGCAACGTGCTCGCATTTGTCATTGCTAAGGCCAACATCGAACACCAAAATGAAGGGTTCGACATGCCTAATAACAAATTCTATGGAGGCATGAGCCACGCCTCCGTTGTCGGATCCCAATGCTTAGGCCACATCCTGGGCATGGGCACAATCCTCGGATTAGCTTCACGCGGCGTTCTCTGAACAGCACTAGGGCTGGCGAATTCATCGCCAGCCCATTAAATAAGGAAGAAGACGGAGTCCGTAGCGCTCAAAGCGGTATTCGAACAACAATCGGCTCAGATCTTCAGCGCTGACTCGCATTGACAGCCCATTAATCAAGCGTGCCAAGCGTCGATCGCTTTTTTGATCGCATAAACCCCACCATGTTCGCTTTGCCAAGCGACCTGAAATATTCCAGCGCCAACCCAAACGAAGACGCAGGAGCCGTTCAAATTGCATCAAGACCTTGTTGTCTTTGTCTTGATTTGAACTGGATGGATGACAGCAGGCTTCAACAAGCAAAGGAGTAAGCACCTCTGCACTAACGAGAGCATGACGGATGCCTTCTCCGCCAAGCAAATTGGCAGTACTAATAGCGTCGCCAACTCCAACAATCCTGCCAACAACGTGCGCTTCACTGCGCTTTAAACTGCTGCGCAAGATTCCGCCATGTCTATCGACAACTGGTAGCTCATCAAGCTGGGTCTTGATAAGCAGGCGGTTCAAGATGCTGCTCATCGGTTCGAGGCACTCCTTAAGTGGTGGAGGCAGACGGCAAACTCCTACCTTCAACTGATTACCGGCCATGGGAAAAATCCAGCCATAACCATGTTGAATCCACTGGCATCCCAAAAAAAAACAAACCCGGTCACGCCAGAGAGCTGTTGTTTTTTGATCACCCTGCAGGATCCACTCAACGCCAGCCCCTTCAAGCATGCCATCGGTATCAGAAGGCTTGGATGCTGCAGTTGAACCCAAAAAAAGGCGGCGATGACCTGTGGCATCAACCACCCAGCTCACTCTCCTTGTCTGACACAAGCCATTTGGACCAATCAATTCAACGTTTGCGCCGTCATTGACCGTAAGAACGGAGTGAACACGCCAACCCAGTAAAAATTCAACACCTGCTTCTATAGCTTGCTGCCAGAGCTGGTGACGTAGCGAGCCGAAGTTGAGAACCACACCAAGGTCATGCTGAGACCACCATTGATGTTGAATTCCATCTGGATCCACCAACTGCCAACCATGCCAATGGCTGGCAATAGCTTCAGTAGGAATGCAGAGATCAGAGACCGCCTGGATAGGGATGGCAGCACTAGAAAAAGCATTCTGATTGGCTTCTCTTAAGCGTTCAACAAGAGTTACCGCAATCCCCTGGCTAGCGAGTCGTTGTGCAAGCCGAGCTCCTGCTGGCCCTGCACCTGCCACCAAAACAGTCAATTGATCAGGTTGACAGGGCCTGCGGTGCTTCCTGCCCAACAAGAGAAGGCTTTGAATTCAAGCAAAAGTGCTCTTGAATCCGTTCAGACATCTGTGTTGGTGTGAGCCCCAGCGCTTCCCGGCTCTGTTGGGGACTGGCATGGTCAACCAATTGATCAGGGATTCCAATTCTGAACGTTGGGACCAAAACATCTTGATCACTAAGGGACTCAACAACAGCGGCACCAAAACCACCCGCAAGAGCACCCTCCTCCATCGTGACAACACGACCGATACGACGGGCTAACGGATGAATCAAGGCTTGGTCAAGTGGTCTTAGGAACCGAGCATTAATTACGGTGGCCTTTACGCCTGCTTCCTGCAACAACTGAGCTGTGATCATGGCAGCAGGCACCATCACTCCATAAGCAACGATCAAAAGATCATCACCTTCACAAAGCACTTCTCCTCGGCCAATTGTCAAAGGCTCCCAGCCTTCATCAAGCAGAGGTACACCCTCGCCTGATCCCCTTGGAATACGCAGAGCTGTAGGGCCTGGATGCTGAAGACATGTCACCAACATGCGTTGAAGTTCAGCCTCATCCTTGGGCGCCATCACGGTGAAATTGGGAATAGCGCGGAAATAACTGATGTCGTACTGACCCTGATGGGTCGGTCCATCAGCGCCAACAATGCCTGCGCGATCCATCACAAAGGTGACTGGAAGGTTCTGAATACCCACGTCGTGGATCAATTGATCGAAGGCTCGCTGCAGGAATGTGCTGTAAATCGCCAGCACAGGCTTGAGACCCTCGCAAGCCATCCCAGCAGCAAGAGTTACAGCATGCTGTTCAGCGATACCTACATCGATGTATTGCTCAGGAACAGCCTTTTGTAGTAGGTCAAGACCGGTACCTGTGGCCATCGCAGCTGTGATCCCAACGACAGTGCTGTCCTGCTGACAAAGCTTGATGAGCGTCTCGCCAAACACCTTGCTGTAACTCGGCGGTTTCTTTCCTTTTGAGGGAAGAGCCTTACCAGTCATTAGATCAAACGCTGATTGGGCGTGATAGCCAACTTGATCTGCTTCGGCATAGGGATAGCCCTTGCCTTTGGTCGTAACAACATGAACGAGTACAGGGCCACCAACCTTGTGAGCCGTCTCAAAGGTTCGAACCATCCGTTCAATGTCATGGCCATCAATAGGGCCCATGTAGGTGAAGCCAAGCTCCTCAAAAACAGCCCCTACCTTCGGCACGGACAATCGGCGCATACTGCCCTTGAGTAGATCGAGTTCAGCAGGCAGTTCCCCTCCCATGAAAGGCAGACTCTTAACCCTCTCCTCGACGCTGTCCGAGATGAACTGCACAGGCGCACTGTGACGCATGCGATTTAGATGGGTCGACAACGCTCCTACTGGCGGAGAAATCGACATGTCGTTGTCGTTGAGAACAACCAAAAAAGGTGTATTGGGCATATGGCCGGCATGATTAATCGCTTCTAGTGCTATGCCGCCAGTAAGAGCCCCATCACCTATTACAGCTACGCATTTGAACGATTCACCACGACGCTCACGAGCAACGGCCATGCCGAGTGCCGCTGATATCGAAGTACTGGCATGGCCAGCACCAAAATGATCGAAAGAACTTTCACAACGCTTCAGATAGCCAGCAACACCACCTTGCTGACGCAAGGTATTGAAGTCGCCATATCGACCAGTAATCAGCTTGTGGGGATAAGCCTGGTGGCCAACGTCCCATACAACCCGATCATGATCTAGATCAAGAGTTTGATAAAGAGCAAGGGTGAGTTCAACAACACCTAGCCCAGGTCCCAAATGACCTCCACTGGTGGACACCACCTCAAGATGGCGTTCCCGTATCTGACGTGCTACATCCTCAAGCTCAGCAATGCTCAAGCCATGAAGCTGATTCGGATGGGTTAACTCGCTCAGACGCATTCGCGTTCCTGTCCCACTCCAACCCATTCAATCTAGGTCTTCTCAGCTATAGAACGGCGTAAGCAACCCTGGCAAGTGCAAACAGTTGCCGGATCTGAATATTGCAAGACTGGCGTGATGGACGATTATCTACAGAGGATTCTGAGGGCACGTGTCTATGACGTAGCTCATGAAACCCCCCTGGAACTGGCCAAAAACCTCAGTCGGCGTCTTCAGAACAAGATCTGGTTGAAACGTGAGGACCTACAGCCAGTCTTCTCATTCAAGCTTCGTGGTGCGTATAACCGCATGTCCCTTCTCAGCAAAGAGGAGTTGCAGCGTGGCGTGATTGCTTCAAGTGCTGGAAACCACGCTCAGGGAGTGGCACTGAGCGCCTCTTATCTCAATTGCAGAGCTGTGATTGTGATGCCGATTACCACACCCGAAATGAAGGTTCGGGCAGTCCGTGCTCTTGGCGCTGAAGTCGCACTTCATGGAGAGACCTACGACGAGGCCTATCAAGAGGCCATGCGTCGAAGTAAAAAAGATGGACTCACGTTTATCCACCCTTTTGATGATCCAGAGGTGATTGCTGGGCAAGGAACGATTGCTCTAGAAATCCTGCGCCAGATCCAAGATCCACCAGATGCAATCTACGTCGCAGTTGGCGGTGGCGGACTGATCGGCGGGATTGCTACCTATGTCAAAAGCTTGTGGCCACAAGTCGAAATTATCGGTGTCGAGCCCCACGACGCTGCAGCAATGACGCTCTCCCTTGAAGCTGGTGAACGTATTGAGCTGCCAAAAGTTGGCCTATTTGCAGACGGAGTCGCTGTACGTCAGGTAGGAAAACACACCTTCTCATTAGCTCAGCTGCACGTAGACGCGATGGTGACGGTAAGCACTGATGAAATCTGTGCAGCGATCAAAGATGTTTTTGAAGATACCCGCTCAATTCTTGAACCAGCTGGCGCACTAGCAATTGCTGGCATGAAGGCAGATATAGCCAAACGTGATCTTCAAGACCGCAGTCTTGTGGCCGTGGCCTGTGGCGCAAACATGAACTTTGAACGGCTCCGTTTTGTCGCCGAAAGAGCAGAGCTAGGGGAAGAAAGGGAAGCAATACTCGCGGTGGAGATCCCAGAGCAGGCCGGCAGCCTGCGAAAGCTCTGTAACGTCCTAGCGGGGAAAAACCTCACCGAATTCAGTTACCGAATGGCAGAAGGGGATAGAGCCCAAATTTTCATCGGGGTACAGGTTTTAGACCTCAATGATCGAACCAAACTTTTAACGCGACTGCAGTCGTCAGGATTCCCATGCCTTGATCTCAGCAACGACGAGCTGACCAAAGGGCACCTTCGTCACATGGTGGGTGGTCGGCTTCCTGCCTCAGCAAAAACCCTTTGCCGAGATGGATGTCGCGAACTGCTCTATCGCTTTGAGTTCCCTGAGCGCCCAGGAGCTCTTATGACCTTTGTCAGTACCCTTCACCCCGAATGGAGTATCAGCATCTTCCACTACCGCAATCACGGAGCAGATGTCGGCAGGATCGTTGTAGGTGTGTTGGTTCAGGACAACGAAATGGAAAATTGGAAGCGCTTTCTTGATGATCTGGGCTACCCAAACTGGGAAGAAACCAACAACCCCGCCTACTGCTTATTTCTGGGTGCACAGACCGTTTGATCGCGGTAACTTGGCTTATTCCATAGCAGGGCCTGCCATGGCCACCGATTCCCCAGCTCAAGAGAGGGATGAGGTCTCCAGCTTCTCCTTACCAGCACGTTTAGAGGCCATTCTTTATTTGAAGGGTCGCCCTGTAACTCTCAAAGAGATGGCAGAGCTAGCCAATGAGACTGAGGATCTGATTGAGCAAGCTCTACTTGCGCTGATGGCAGGCTATGCGCAGAGAGATACAGCCTTAGAGATCCAAGAGAACAATGGTCGATATAGCCTTCAATTGTGTCCAGGCCTTGACGAGCTGGTCCACCACCTTTTACCCGTTGATCTTTCCATAGCAACACTCAGAACCCTTGCAACCATTGCCCTGAAAAAAAGAATTCTTCAATCGGAGCTGGTCGATTTACGGGGATCAGGCGCCTACGACCACATCAAAGAACTCGTTGCTCAGAATTTCATCGAACGCAAACGACAGAGCGAGGGCAGGTCTTATTGGCTCACGCTCTCTGAAAAGTTCCATCGAACCTTCTCAGTACTTCCTGATTTAGGTTCAGCCGAACCTTCTCAGGTTGCATAGAGTTCTCAGAATAGTTCTCTTCACCCATGCAAATCCTGGCCACTTTGCTACAGGTACTAGCCCAGACACTTGAGATCTACTCACTAGTGCTTATCGTGCGCGTGTTGCTGAGCTGGTTCCCTAATCTGGACTGGGCGAATCCAGTGCTGAGCACCGTTAGCTCAATCACAGACCCCTACCTCAATGCTTTTCGTGGTTTGATTCCTCCCCTTGGAGGCTTAGATCTCTCAGCGATCCTGGCGTTAGTAGCCCTGAGTCTTCTGCAACAAATGCTTAATAGCGCAAGTGTGGCGATCTTGAATAGTGGAATGAGCTATTACAGCTGATCTAGTGGTTGTTCCAAAGGGATCACTGCCTTGGTTCCCCATAAAAGACCAGGGTCTACAGCCTGTTCAAGCGGTAGCAGCTCATCATCGTCTCCAGCACGAGTACGAACAGGAGCCTTGAATCCCTTTGCCTTTGCCCCCTTCACTTGTAAAGGCCCTGGCGTTCCTGCCGGAATCGCCAACCGCACTGCAAAAGTACTTACGCCGGGTTGCACGTCGCCAATAGAACCAACGCGAGCACGGTTTGGCAAAACAGGTTCACCACTTGGATCCAAGATCTGAGCAAAGACATCACTATCAATCACGGCAAAGTTGCCTGGATTGGTCACCTCACCTGAAAGCACATAGCAACTTGCGCCGATAGGCCTAGTCAGGCTGGGCTGCGCACCTGGATCTGTCTGCTCACAAGCATCGATACTCAACTGATCCAAGCTGAGGGTTGCCGCTAAGGCTTGATCACTGAAAACCAGATTCAAAACCAGAAAAACTGCAGTGAGCACTGCCTTCCAGATGGAGCTTTGCAAAAAAATCATCTTCATCGTTGATCACCACTCCCTGCGATCTGGCCCCGTGATGCCCTGCTAGCAAGCTTATCGAGATTGGCTTGTGCCACATCTTCTAAGTCAAATCCCAGCTCACTAGCCAGCTGGGATACATACCAAAGCACATCTCCCAACTCAAGCTTGATCGCTTGGCGCGTATCCAGGTCAAAAACACCTTGTTGATCGCGAAGAACCTTCTTCACCTTGTCAGCGACTTCACCAGCCTCCCCTGCAAGCCCAAGGGTTGGATAAATCGGATTCTGACCCACATCCGGATAGCTCGCCGTAGCTCGAGCTCCATGCTGGTAATGATTAATGTCCATAGAAAATCATTGGCAACGCTGTCATCAACTACGTGTTGATGCCTGGATGGTAGTTTCCGCGAGGTTTCAGGTCCCGTTGATGGCCCAGATCGATCTGACACGACGGACCAAAATCGTTGCCACAATAGGTCCGGCAACCGAGACCACCGAACGAATCCGAGAACTCGTTCAGGTAGGTGCTACCACCTTCCGGCTGAATTTCTCACATGGCGACCATGACGAGCACGCCAAGCGCATCTCCACCATCCGTCAGGTATCTGATGAATTGGGGATGCACATCGGCATTCTTCAAGACTTGCAAGGCCCCAAGATTCGCCTGGGTCGTTTTGATAAGGGCCCTATCACTTTGGCCAATGGTGATCCCTTTGCACTGACCTCCAAACAAGTTCAATGCAATCAGTCAGTGGCAACGGTCACTTACGAAAAGCTTGCGGACGAAGTCACTACCGGCAGTCGAATCCTGCTTGATGACGGCCGAGTGGAGATGAAAGTAGTAAAAATCGATCAGTGCGAACAAACCCTGCACTGCATCGTCACAGTGGGAGGGGTGCTCTCAAATAACAAGGGAGTGAATTTCCCTGATGTACAACTATCGGTTCGCGCCCTCACAGAGAAAGATCGCCAAGATCTCGCCTTTGGCCTCCAGCAAGGTGTGGACTGGGTCGCACTGAGCTTTGTGCGAAACCCTTCAGACATGAAAGAGATCCGCAAACTCATCGGGGAACACGGGCACAGCACCCCAGTCATCGCGAAGATCGAGAAATTTGAGGCGATTGATCAAATCGATTCAATCCTTCCTCTCTGCGATGGAGTCATGGTTGCTAGGGGTGACCTAGGCGTGGAGATGCCTGCCGAAGAGGTGCCTCTACTGCAAAAGGATTTGATTCGCAAGGCCAACAGCCTTGGGATTCCAATCATCACAGCCACCCAGATGCTCGACTCGATGGCCTCAAGCCCGAGGCCCACCAGAGCAGAAGTCAGTGATGTAGCAAATGCGATCCTTGACGGTACTGATGCAGTGATGCTCTCGAACGAAACCGCTGTAGGGGACTATCCAGTGGAGGCGGTTCAAACGATGGCCACCATCGCCAGACGGATTGAACGGGACTATCCAAAGCGTCCAATTGAAACTTATCTGGCCAGCACCATTTCCAACGCTATTAGTTCAGCCGTAAGTAGCATCGCCAGTCATCTCAACGCGGCAGCGATCGTGCCACTGACCAAAAGTGGTGCGACCGCACACAACGTCAGCAAATTCCGCCCTGCAGCACCAATTCTGGCCGTGACCAATGAATTGGCTGTAGCCAGAAAACTTCAATTGGTTTGGGGTGTTACGCCACTTCTTATCCCAACCCAGAAAAGCACTACAGCAACCTTCAGTGCTGCAATTGCTGTTGCCCAGGAGATGGGTCTTCTCAAAGAAGGAGATCTAACAATACAAACTGCAGGAACTCTTGCAGGCGTTAGCGGGTCCACAGATCTGGTCAAAGTAGGAATTGTCAGTGCAGTGATTGGCCAAGGGATCGGTATTGGCAATGGAACCATTAGCGGCAAGGTCAGACTTGCCTTCTCCCCAAGCGACTCAGCCAGGATTGAACCAGGGGAGATTCTGGTCATTCGTGAAACAAGCGATGAATGTCTGGATGCAATCAAAAAGTCTGCAGGAGTGATTACAGAACAGGAAGGTGAGGAATGCCACGCAGCAGTGATTTCAAAACGCCTAGGGGTTCCGTTCATCATTGGGATAGAACATGCCACTAGAAACCTCCTTGAGGGAGAGATGGTGACAATGCAGCTAAGTAATGGCACAGTCCATCGCGGCACAGGCGGCAAGCTGCCAATGAAGCTCGACACAATGCTCTGAGGGCTCATGGCCAGCACACTTCCGCTCATCGAAACGGTGAGCATGGCGTTCTCAACCCTCAAAGCCAATCGCCTACGAAGTCTCCTGACAATGCTCGGCATTGTGATCGGCAATGCTTCCGTCATCACTCTGGTTGGGGTTGGCAGGGGGGCTCAGAATCTGGCAGAGGCTCAACTAAGCAACCTGGGCGCCAATGTGTTGTTTGTGGTGCCTGGCAACAACGACACACGTCGACGCGGTGTGGCTTTCCCGCGAAATCTCGTTATCGAAGATTCAGATGCAATCGCTGAGCAAGTTCCCAGCGTGAAAGAAGTCGCACCACAGATCAGCTCAAGCGAAGTGATTCAAGCAGGTGCCCGAAGTGCGACCAGTTCAATCTCCGGGGTCACTCCAGCGTTTCTACCAGTGCGCAACTTCGAAGTGGCCCGTGGAAGATTTATTAGTGATCTTGATCTTCGTGGTGCACGCAATGTTGTTGTGATTGGTCCCGACCTTGTCAACAAACTCTTCCCAACGAGTGCGGCAGTCGGTAAGAGCCTACGAATTAAGGATCAATCTTTTGAAGTGATCGGTGTAATGGCTCCGAAAGGAGCGGTGTTTGGAAACAATCAAGATGAAAACGCTTACATTCCTCTCACAACGATGGTGAGCCGGCTCACAGGCAGAGATCCAACCTATGGCGTCAGCCTTAGTTTTATCAGTGTGGAAGCCAAGAATGAAGAAAGTACGGGGGCTGCAAAATTCCAGATCACTAATCTGCTCCGTCAGCGACATCGAATCCTGCGAGAGGACGACTTTGCAGTTCGATCACAGAAAGATGCCCTCAGCATCGTCAACACAATCAGCGGAGGACTAACCCTCATGTTGGCAGCAATCGGAGGGATATCGCTACTGGTAGGAGGCATCGGAATCATGAATATCATGCTGGTTGCGGTCAGTGAACGCACTGAGGAAATCGGACTAAGGAAGGCCCTTGGAGCTCGCAATAGCGATGTATTGAGCCAATTCCTGATCGAATCACTCGTTCTTGCAAGCTTTGGTGGCGTAATCGGCACAGCCGTCGGTATTGGCGCCGTCACAACAATCGGTGTTTTAACCCCTCTCCCGGCTGCAATCGGGATAAGCGTCGTTCTAGTCACCGTCAGTCTCTCTGGATCAATTGGTTTGATCTTCGGTGTTTTACCGGCAAGGCGTGCAGCAAGGCTTGATCCAATCGTTGCCCTCCGACGCCTGTAAATTCTTTTCGATTTTCAGAGAATAGGCAAAGCAAAAAGTTGCTAGCAATGACAACTCCCACTTGAGAAAACCATCAAGTCATGCGCCCAACGCAAGCAAATCAGGTTGATGGGGATAAATGACTGAATCAGCCAACTGGTTCTTACTGTAAAAAACGGTTTTTAGCTCAAAGATGCTGCTTGATCAAAGCAGCATCTAAAGCTGAAGTGGGAATCTGAGCTCAAAAGTTGAGAAAAATGGAGCCAGAAGACGATCTAGCGGCCAACGACCTAACCATCAACACCGTTACAGTCAGTGAACCATCCTCTAGCAGATGAATCAACGCTGGCGTCTCATTGCTCTCTGGCTGCTGCCGATCGGTGTTGCCTTGCTGCTCGCCTGGCAAATTTTAGGAAATGGCAAGCTCACAGGAGAGCAGACCAATAACACAACTCTGGCTCCGCGCAATGCTGCGGTTACGCGGATGAGCTATGGCCGCTTCCTCGACTATGTGGAATCAGGAAGGGTAACCGCCGTGGATATTTACGACGGTGGACGAAATGCAGTAGTGGAAGCCGTCGATCCAGAACTCGACAATCGCGTACAGCGACTACGAGTTGATCTCCCCGGTCTTGCCCCAGAGTTAATCAACACACTCAAGACCGAGGGGATCAGTTTCGATATTCATCCTCCTCGTACCACTCCGCCGGCGCTTGGCTTATTAGGCAATCTTCTCTTCCCGCTACTCCTCATTGGCGGCCTAATTCTGCTGGCCCGTCGCTCCAGCTCAATGCCTGGCGGCCCCGGACAGGCAATGCAGTTCGGCAAGACAAAAGCCCGCTTCGCAATGGAAGCTGAAACTGGAGTCAAGTTTGATGATGTTGCAGGTGTAACTGAAGCAAAACAGGATCTTGAGGAAGTGGTGACGTTCCTGAAGCAACCCGAACGCTTCACCTCGGTAGGCGCTCAAATTCCAAGAGGTGTTCTGTTGGTAGGGGCTCCAGGTACTGGCAAAACACTGCTTGCCAAAGCAATTGCAGGAGAAGCAGGTGTTCCCTTCTTCTCACTCTCTGGTTCGGAATTTGTAGAAATGTTCGTTGGTGTCGGTGCGAGTCGAGTCCGAGACTTATTCAAGCGGGCAAAAGAGAACACACCCTGCCTAATCTTTATTGATGAAATTGATGCCGTAGGCCGACAACGTGGTGCCGGAATAGGGGGTGGGAATGATGAGCGAGAACAAACTCTTAACCAACTTTTAACAGAAATGGACGGATTTGAAGGTAATAGCGGAATCATCATTATTGCAGCAACAAACCGTCCTGATGTACTTGATTCTGCGCTGATGCGACCAGGGCGTTTTGACAGGCAAGTCAGTGTGGATGCACCAGACATCAAAGGAAGACTTGCGATTCTTGAAGTGCATGCACGTGACAAGAAACTTGAAGAAGATCTTTCCTTAAAGAATGTAGCCAGACGAACACCTGGATTCACCGGGGCAGACCTTGCCAACCTACTTAATGAGGCGGCAATCCTCACAGCTCGACGTCGTAAAAAGGCTATCAGCCTTGATGAAATTGACGATGCCGTTGACAGAATCATCGCGGGCATGGAAGGCCGCCCACTCACTGATGGACGTAGCAAGAGATTGATCGCTTACCACGAAGTTGGTCATGCCCTAATAGGAACATTAGTTAAAGATCATGATCCTGTTCAAAAAGTGACTCTGATACCACGAGGTCAGGCTCAGGGGCTTACATGGTTTTCTCCGGATGAAGAGCAAATGCTGGTGACTCGTTCCCAACTCAAAGCTCGAATCATGGGAGCACTAGGAGGCAGGGCAGCAGAAGATGTTGTTTTTGGCGATGCAGAGATCACAACAGGTGCAGGTGGTGACATCCAGCAGGTTGCATCCATGGCACGCCAAATGGTGACACGTTTTGGCATGAGCGATTTAGGCCCAGTCTCTCTGGAGAGCGGAAATCAAGAAGTATTCATTGGACGTGACCTGATGACTCGAAGCGAGATCTCAGATGCAATATCCCGCCAAATAGACGAGGCCGTTCGAGAAATGGTTAAGCATTGCTATAGCGAAACTGTAAAAATCGTCAAGCAACATCGGGAAGCTATGGATAGACTGGTTGAAATCCTCATCGAAAAGGAAACCATAGACGGAGAAGAATTCCTTTCAGTAGTAGCAGAGTTTACATCTGTTCCAGAAAAGGAAAGAAACATACCTATCCTTCAGAACTAATAGAACTAGCACCTAAATAATAATCATTCAAGAATGACAAATCTCAGTGAATAGCTCTTGACAATGGATTGCTCCTGATTGTAATAGGATTTATTATTTTTAGAATAAGAAAGATTTTTATATCGAGATTAGGCTCGGAAATATGTTCTCATAATTATAACAAGTCAATCGATTCCTTCAGGCTGAATGCATTGATAAATATCCATTAAAAACTCATTTTGCCTTGCAATACATATATATCACAAGGCACCCTTGTCATTTGACTGAATGAACAGGACGCTTATCGATCACAGTATCGACAAGGCCATAACCAACAGCCTCATTGGGAGACATGAAAAAGTCTCGATCGGTATCCTCTTGAATTCTCTCTAGAGGTTGACCTGTACGATCTGCTAATACTCGGTTCAATCGATCCTTAAGGAACAGAATCTCATCTGCCTGAATACGAATATCACTAGCTTGCCCTCTGGCACCACCAAGCGGCTGATGGATCATAATTCTAGAATGTTGCAAACTACTGCGTTTACCCATTGCTCCTGCGCAGAGCAGGAACGCACCCATACTTGCTGCAAGCCCTACACATACAGTTTGAACATCTGGCTTGACATGCTGCATCGTGTCATAAATACCGAGGCCATCATATACTGAACCTCCTGGTGAATTGATATACAAATAGATATCTTTTTCAGGATCTTCCGCCTCTAAGAATAACATTTGAGCGACAATTCGATTTGCCGAATCGCTTGTCACAGGCTCGCCAAGAAAGATGATCCTTTCACGCAAGAGGCGCGAATAAATATCGAAGGCCCTTTCCCCACGGCCCGACTCTTCAATCACAATCGGGATCATGCTGCTCTGCTCGGTTTTCACGATCTTAACGGCGCCATCAGCAGCGCTATGGTCAGATGCGAAAAAGGTCGGGCCAAGCACTTGAGTGACAGAAAGACCATTGCTGACAGCAAACGTGCGTTTAATCATGACTTCCCTCATGTCATCCCATCGCTCTACAGACGTACAACCGATGAACTTCTTGTCGAGCTTCATCTCCTGAGCCACCAGAAGCATTTCCAGCCTGACGGACTCTTTGCTATTGGCCTTGGCCAAGTTTTTGATGTCTTCACCCGTGGTTACCGACCAGAAGCTCACGTCAAGACCTTGTTCGATGCACTATGTCGAAGCTCCGGCTTTGACCCTAATGCTTTGCGCAAGCAGGCCCAAAAAACCCTTGAGTCCGTCCGTGGTCACAATCTTGAGGAGGTCCAAGGCTGGATCCAACAACAAGGCAAAGGGGCTCCAGAAGCTCTGGCGCAGGGATTGCGTAATACTGGCAACTCCACCTTTCATTACTCACGTCTAATGGCCGTGGGGTTGCTCAGCCTGCTCGCGTCTGCCCAAGGTGAGGAATCCTCTGATCCCGAAAGACTGAGCCAAATCGCCCATGAACTAAGTGAATCAGTTGGATTCTCCAAAGCCAGAGTTGAAAAAGATCTGAACCTCTACAAGTCCAACCTCGAGAAGATGGCCCAGGCTGTAGAACTAACTGAACAAATTCTTGAATCAGAACGTCGCAAACGGGAACAAAAAGAATCTGCAAAACTCAACACTGGATCATCAGATCAAATGACTCAGGGGGTTGAAGCTTGTTCCAATATCAGCTGACCTGACATCCACCACCAGTGTGTTTTTTTGAGTTTGGTACCCCGCAAATAACTTAGGTTCATATTTAACGTTCTGGCCTGTTTTACGGGGGCAGGCCAAAGTTCATTAAGTAAACCTAAACGATACAAAGCCGCTGTATCAGCAGACAATTTCATGACATCAGAATCAACTAGATCGATAGGTTCATTAGAGATCTCAGTCAGCATGGGTGAGTCGCCAAGAGCAATACCAAAACGAGTAGGTTTTCCATTTTGTTGTTGCCAAACCCATCCACCAACAACTCTCTCACCATCTACGTAAGGTTGGCGCCAGAGCGTAAGTCCAGAGAAGTCAACATCAATATTTTGATCTTTTTGGACAACAGAGTTAGCTTCTTTAATGAAGTCACGCTGCTGCAGGCGTTTACTAACAGTATCGATGACTGGTTGCCATCGTGAGGAGCCCTCTGGTATTTCAAGTTGGATTTGAATGCTGGCTTGAAAAGGGCCTTTAGGCTGCTTGTCTAAGCTAAAATTAAGTGGTGCTGAAGCGAGTCTCAACCTCAATTTCTGATTTATGCCATAGTTCTTATCAAGGGAATCCTGAATAATCTGCTTAGAAAGCAAACTGCCAAAAAGCAAGTCCATACTCTTCACTTGCATATTCAGAAGAGCCTGATCTGAATCACGTCTCGGTGGCAATTTGATCGCCATAGGGCGATGCTGAATAGGGCTGGCATCGATACCAACTGGAGCCAAACCAAAAGGACGATAACCAACAACTCCTTGCCATTTGAGTTGATTACGTTCCAATCGCAATGACAAACATCCATAGCGTGAACTCTGCAGGAGAGGTGCCATTGCTCCACTCACTGAAGCCAAACCATCGGGACTCCAGGTCACCGCTGGCCCATGTTCTAGAACAGAACTGCAATAACGCTGTAAAGACGAAGGACCAGCAGGAGAATGAACAAACCCTTTACCAAGGCTTTGAAGTAGCTGTTGACGATGCAAGCCATCTGAAGCGATGACAACCATCTCATCAAGACGCTTAAAAGCAATGCTTGAAGTAACACTCATCGGCCAAAGGATCTCTGGCAGAAGCAAATAAGCCTCGCCATCATTTGCCCACGCCTGCCACCAGAGACCCCGCCCCTGACGTCGCCAAAGGTCCTTGGCCAGGTTGATCCCAAGGCGGTCCTGCCATAGACGCGGGGCTTGGCGTTGCGGATCTCCTCGAAAACTCTGGATCAACGTCATCTCTGTCATCAGGCGAGCAAGTGTCCCTAACCTGTCTGTGCGGGTTGATGACAGATGCCCCTTTAAAAGCAGGATGACGATCGTTGGGATCAAAAGAAGCGAGAAAATCCCCGCCGAACTGACAGGAAAGCGAAGAGGGATGTAGACAATCGTCTTCAGCCTTAAGAGGCCTAGGGAATGCTTAGACATCCAATCACCCTTTCCCTATTGCAGCTGGGGATCACACTTTCTCATTTGTCTTATTGCGACGACGACGATCAAGCCGATCAACGACTGAAAGATAGATAACCGAAATGGTCACAAAGCCCAAAAGGATTACGGCTGCTCCGGCGAGAAGCTGATTGGTCCCTTGGATTTGGAAAGCCTCAGGCACCTCAGAAGTTCAGTGAACCGTCGCCATTACGTCCCCACACGACCATGGCGATAGAGAAACTGAACACAGCCGCCAGTGAGGCCCAGGCGATAGTGAACAACATAGAAGACGCAATTCAGATTGACTTAGCCTATTAAGGCTTCAACCATTTTACACGTCAAAGCCTTTCATCAGTCATGACGTTCGCGACTCCTGGTACTACGCCACTTCTTGAACGTGCCAAGCAAACTCAGAGGTATCCGCAAGTCCGCGTGATCGTGCTCAACGATGATGTAAACACCTTTCAGCACGTCGTCGATTGTCTGCGAAGGATCATTCCAGGCATGAGCGAGGAGAGAGCCTGGAATCTTGCGCATCAAATTGACGGTCAAGGTTCAGCTGAGGTCTGGTGTGGGCCACTTGAGCAGGCCGAGCTCTACCACCAGCAACTGTCTGGGGAGGGCCTGACGATGGCACCACTTGAACGGTGCTGAAACAGAGCAAAGCTGATCAACGTTCAATGCAGCTCAGTGAACTTGTTCCTTTTTGGAAGACTGACAAAAGGCTTGTCTAGCAGCAACGGCAAAAACATTGAGAGCTAAATGCCTAGGGGAATATGCAATGAACAAAATCTTTGAAGCGTTTATATACAAAACTAACGATTGATCAACTTGAAAGGAACACACCCTGCCAGAAAGAGAAAAGGGTCGACCACCTAAAGAACATAGTTAATTCAACTTCCATCAGCAAATACAAGTAAAATTAGCGAAGACTCTTTTCTAAAAACCCAAAGATAACAATGCTCTAATGACACCATGACCCATGGTCGATAGTTATCAATAAATAGTGAGACAAATCAAACTCTCTAAGCTAAAAATACTTACTTTGGCAAGTAAAAACTGAATCAAGCCTATACACTAAGTCGTAACATAGTTGTTTAGGGCTTGCTGAAAATAAGGCCTATCCTTAACTTTTGGGTTGATAATGTACCCAGAAAATATCCAGGCTTTGAATGAACATCCTGTCAAGAGCGAGGAAGATGAGATTGAGTCGATAGGCTCAATTGAAACGTTTAGACCCCTCTCCGGCACATAGAACACAACATCACCAGGGTGGATTGACAACGCGTGAATCTGTCGACATGAACCTCGTGGGGAGGGCATTGATCTGGGAGCTAAAAGTAGACTGCTGGGGGTCTAAACCGCAGCGAGTAAAAATCAAGGATTGCAGTATCGCGTCTCAGACAGAGCTGCTTTCACCTTGAAACCATGGCTAGTTTCGATCAATTACAGCGAAAAAGTTGCGATGGGCCGAGTTGTAATCACGCACAGCACCTACGTAGAGGGTCTAATTCCTTGGTTAAAGGCCCTTGCAGAGGAGAAGAACATTCAAACCATTACACCAGCCGTAATCCGACGCGTCAAAGGT